>JGI24737J22298_10000200_pt1 | contig 19492 bp, 9 predicted proteins | sample KBSCornC3_FD_22298 | JGI IMG/M metagenome (IMG submission 22298) | reverse complement strand
CTGTACATTCATCGGTACGGATATCGGTTTGCGTTTTAAAACCACCCGCGGCAGGGGAGGCGTGGTAGAAAATATTTTTATCAAGGATATTGCCATGAAAGATATTCTTCATGAGGCTATTCTTTTTGATATGTACTACGGAGGTAAATCGCCCGGCGAAGCAGATGATATAAATGACCAGGCTGTTGTGCCGGTAACCGAAGCCACACCTTCGTTCCGAAAGTTTTATGTAGATAATGTAGTATGCAACGGTGCTGAAAAAGCGCTCATGATCCGGGGGCTACCCGAGATGGGGATTAAGGACATCCATATAGAAAACAGTACTTTCAAAACTGTTAAAGGAGCAAATGTAATAGAAGCACAGTACATCTTCCTGAAAAATATCCACCTCGAAAGTAAAGAAACCAACCCGCTCATCAATGTTCAAAACAGCAGCAACCTTACGTTTGATCATATTACCTATGGCAATACAGAGTTGTTGTTTAAGATCAGCGGCAAAAAATCGCAGCAAATAAAATTGCTGAATACCGATGCCGCTAAGGCTAAGACCAAAGTTGAGTTTGCTTCAGGAGCAGCCGAAAATGTAATAACCGGTTCAAAATAATGAAGAGAGCGGCGCTATTGATATGGATTGTTTTTGCACCGGCACTATTGCTGGCGCAGGCTGTTGTTTATCCGAAGCGCTTTACTGTAGCGCAGGATGGCAGCGGCGATTTCAAAACCATTCAGCAGGCCGTAAACGCTGTTCGTGACCTGTCGCAGCAAAGAGTTAGCATTTATATAAAAGCCGGAGTATACCAAGAAAAACTGGTAATCCCCTCCTGGAAATGTAATATCGAACTGATAGGCGATGGCCAAGATAACACCATTATAACCAACAGCGATTTCTCGGGTAAAGCAAACCCGCAGGGTAAGGATGCTTTCGGAAAAGCCGAGTTTACAACCTATACTTCGTACACGGTTTTGGTGCAGGGTAATGATTTCATCGCCAGGAATTTAACCATAGCAAATGCCGCAGGCCCCGTAGGACAGGCCGTGGCTTTACATGTTGAGGGCGACAGGTGTGCCATAATCAATTGCCGGCTGCTTGGCAACCAGGATACGCTTTATGCCGGTACCGAAAACAGCCGCCAGTTTTATAAAGACTGTTATATGGAAGGTACAACCGATTTTATTTTCGGCGAAGCCACCGCGGTTTTCCAAAACTGTGTGATCAAAAGTCTCCGAAACTCTTTTATTACAGCTCCCGCAACTACACCGCGACAGCGATTTGGTTTTGTGTTTTTAAACTGCCGGCTTGAAGCAGCTGATACCTCTGTAACAAAGGTTTACCTCGGCAGGCCCTGGCGGCCATACGCCAGATCTGTTTTTATCAATACAACAATGGGAAGCTACATTTGCGCCCAGGGCTGGGATAACTGGCGTAACCCGGAAAATGAAAAGACCGCCTTTTTTGCCGAATATAAAAGCAGCGGCACCAATATCAGCAAACGTGCGCCATGGTCGCACCAATTAACTGAGGCCGAAATGAAAAAATATACATTGAATAATATTCTTGCCGGGAATGATAACTGGGATGTAATGTCAATAAAATGAGCTGTATAATGAAGAAAATATTATTATTATTATTATTATTATTATGTGCTTTCCTGTTCGCGGGCCTGGGGCTAAGGGCGCAAACGCTGCCATGGTCACAGCGGATGGCTAACACGGCTATGCATATCTGGGCAGATTCGTTACCGGGCGCCAACTGGTCGTATGACCAGGGGATTGTTTTGCAGGGGCTGCAAAGCGTTTGGCAGCAATCGGCCCGGAGTGAATATTTTACTTACATCCAGAAATCGATAGACAGGTATGTGGGGGCAGATGGAACCATCCGCACTTACAAGGCTAAAGATTATACTTTAGATAATATCCTTTCCGGCCGGAGCCTGTTGTTTTTGCAACAAGTATTAGGTACTGAAAAATACTACAAAGCTGCTTCGTTACTTCGCAAACAGTTGGACGAACAACCAAAAACACCCGAAGGTGGTTTCTGGCATAAAAAAAGATACACTAATCAGATGTGGCTCGATGGCTTGTACATGGCCGAGCCTTTTTATGCCGAATATGCTTCCGTTTACCATGAGGATGCGGACTTTGATCAGATAGCCGATCAGTTTATCTGGATGGAGCAGCATGCGCGCGATGCTAAAACAGGGTTGTTGTATCATGCCTGGGAGCAGAGCAAAAAAGAACGCTGGGCTAACCCGCAAACCGGTCTTTCGGCCAGTTTATGGGCTCGTGCCGATGGCTGGTACGCTATGGCACTGGTTGATGTGCTGCCGCATTTTCCGGCCAATCATCCCAAACGGGCGGCGCTTATTGCCATTTTAAACCGTTTTGCTGTGGCTATACAAAATTGCCAGGACAAGGACACAGGCTTGTGGTACCAGGTGCTCGACAAGGGTAACAAAAAAGGCAATTACCTGGAAGCATCGGCTTCGTGCATGTTTGTGTATACGATGGCTAAAGGTGTGAGGGAAGGCTATCTGCCTCAAAAATATTTGCCTGCAGCCCGAAAGGCTTATGATGGCATCATCAAAAACTTTATTGAAACCGATGCCGATGGACAGATAAACCTGAAAGGCACGGCAGGTGCTGTAGGCGTAGGCGGCGAACCATATCGCGATGGCAGTTACGAATACTATACCGGTGTAAAGACTGTCACCAACGAAACCAAAGGTGTTGGTTCATTTATGCTGGCCAGTGTAGAGATGGAACGTTTAGCCAATCTGAATGCAGGTAAAGGCAAAACCGTACTTTTAGATAGTTATTTTAATAACGAATCTCATAAAGATGTTACCGGTAAAAACATCCCGTTCCACTACAAATGGGAGGAACAGGATAATAATGGATTTTCGTTTTTCGGAGAGATCTTTAATAATCACGGATTACATACCCAAACTTTAAACGAAGCACCTGATGATGTCAATCTGAAAAAAGCGGCAGCTTATATTATTGTTGATCCTGATATTCCTAAGGAAAATCCGGACGCTAAATATATCGAAGAACCACATATTAAAGCCATCAGTAATTGGGTGAAAAATGGCGGCGTACTGGTGGTTTTAAATAACGATACCGGTAATACCGAATTTACGCACCTGAACAAACTGATGGCCAAGTTTGGTATCAGCTTTAACCTAAACAGTGTTAACAGGGTGGTTGGGCGTAATTTTGAGCAAGGGGCTATCAACATCCCTTTGGATAATTCCATATTCAAGACGGCGCGTAAGGTCTATATCAAAGAGTTGAGTACCCTGCAGCTAACTAAGCCCGCTGTACCGCGGTTAACTAACGGCAAAGACATCATTGTGGCTACCGCTAAATATGGTAAAGGCACTGTGTTTGCCGTTGGCGATCCCTGGTTTTATAATGAATATACAGATGGCCGGAAACTGCCGCCCGACTATGACAATTTTAAAGCAGCCAACGATTTGGTAAGCTGGCTGGTGAAACAAATTCCTCAAACAAAAAAATAGTAACTTATTACAATTCAAAAGAACATGATATTATCAAGATATAACCTCAACAAAACAACAGTACCGGCGGCAGAATTACCTCCTGCTAACGTATTTGACTTGCCCGAAAAGGTACTGCAATTTGGTACCGGCGTACTGTTGCGCGGCCTGCCCGATTATTTTATCGACAAGGCTAACCGTGCCGGCATTTTTAATGGCAGGGTGGCAGTTGTTAAATCAACCGATAAAGGCTCAACTACCGATTTTGATATGCAGGATGGTTTGTACACCATTTATTCAAAGGGGATTGAAAACGGCGAAGAAGTTAATGAGCAGGTGATCTGTTCGGCGATCAGCCGGGTGCTTTCAGCCTCAGGCGAGTGGGAAGAGATCCTGGAGATAGCGCGCAGCAAAGATTTACAAATAGTGATCTCCAATACAACCGAGGTTGGCATCCAATTGGTGAAGGAAGATGTACGTAAGCATCCGCCGGCATCATTCCCCGGCAAATTGCTGGCTATTTTATATGACCGTTACAGGGCCTTTAACGGAAGGCCAGATACCGGTTTGGTGATCATCCCAACCGAACTGATCATTGACAACGGTAAAAAGCTGGAAGCCATAGTATTGGAACTTGCCCACCTGAATAAACTGGAGCCCGCCTTTATGGACTGGCTGGAGAGCAGCAATAGTTTCTGCAATTCGCTGGTGGATAGGATTGTGCCCGGCAGGCCGGATCAGCAGTTAAGTGACGCCATGGAAACCGAGCGTGGTTATACCGATAACCTCAGTATCATGTCCGAAACCTACAGTCTTTGGGCTATCCAGGGCGATGAGAAAATAGCCGAAGTGCTATCTTTTGCCCAGGCTGATAACGGTGTTGTAATTACGCCTGATATTGAACTGTTCAGGGAATTGAAACTCCGCCTGCTTAATGGTACGCACACCTTGAGTTGCGCCGTAGCTTATCTTTCAGGCTTTAAAACGGTTAAGGAAGCCATGGACGATGCGCATTTTACAAAATTCATCACCCAACTGATGTTTACGGAGATCATGCCATCTATCCCATACCAGATTGACGAAGATGTAGCCCGTGATTTTGGTAACAAGGTGCTCGACAGGTTCCGCAATCCGAACATCAGGCATGAGTGGCTGAGCATTTCGGTGCAGTACGCTACTAAAATTAAAATGCGGGTTATTCCGTTATTATTGAATTATTATAAACAAAACAATAATGCACCGCAATTGATGGCCCTGGGTTTTGCAGCTTTTATCCGCTTTATGCAGATAACCGAGACGGCGAATGGTAAATATACCGGAACAGCACATTCGGATAATTATGCGGTAACCGACGACCAGGCACCTAATTTAAGCAAAGCATGGAACGGCGTTGATGCAGAAACAGCGATTGCAGCTATCCTTAAAAATAAAAGCCTTTGGGATACCGATCTGACAACGTTACCCGGCTTTACAGAAGCAGTGACAGCACAGTTTAAGCTTATTAACGAACAGGGAAAACTGGAAATAAGCGCCATTTAAATAGGAGGACAGATGAAACAGAATATATTAAAAGTACACCCTGCCGATAATGTGCTTGTAGCGCTTACCGATTTGCAGGCCAATGAACAGGTTACCTACAAGGGCGAAACTTATACAGTAAAAGAGTTGATCCCGGCGAAGCATAAATTCGCTGTTGTCGAAATTCCCGAAGGCGGCGAAATTATCATGTATGGCGTACTGGTGGGCAAAGCGCAAAGCCTGATCCCGGTAGGAGGGTTGCTTAGTACCGCCAATGTAAAACATGCGGCAAACAGCTTTTTAACGGGCCAGAGCCATACTGATTGGCACAGGCCTGATATCAGTAAATGGGAAGGCAAAACATTCAACGGCTATCACCGCGGAGACGGCAGTGTAGGTACTGCGAACTATTGGCTGGTAATACCGATGGTTTTTTGCGAAAACCGAAATATTGAAGTATTGCAGGAGGCCCTGGTAAAACCTTTGGGTTATGGCCGCAAAAAAACATATGAGATCAAAGCGCAGGAGTTGATCGGTAAGATCAAAGCAGGCGCCGAGATAGATGAGGTTTTATATACCGAAATAGGTAGCGACACCGCTCAAAACGCCGGTAATAAAGTTTTCCCTAATGTTGATGGGATTAAATTTCTAACGCATACAGGCGGTTGCGGGGGGACCCGCCAGGATTCAACTGCGCTTTGCGGTTTGCTGGCCGGTTATATTACGCATCCTAACGTTGCCGGGGCAACAGTATTAAGCCTTGGCTGTCAGAATGCCGAAGTGAAGACCTTGCAGGAGGAGATCAATATACGCTCGCCGGAGTTTAACAAACCACTTTACATTTTAGATCAGCAGAAAACAGGTAAAGAGGCTGATTTAATGGAGCTGGCTATCAGGCAAACACTTGCCGGCTTGATGCAGGCCAACCAATATACCCGTAAACCGGCTCCTTTAAGTAAACTGGCCATCGGTTTGGAGTGCGGGGGGTCGGATGGCTTCTCTGGTATTTCGGCAAACCCTGCTATTGGTTATACTTCTGATTTGTTGGTGGCCATGGGCGGTTCAGTTATTTTGGCTGAGTTCCCGGAGCTTTGCGGGGTGGAACAAAACCTGATTGACCGTTGTTTGGATAAAACTAAGGCCGAGCGTTTCGCGGATCTGGTACGCACCTATAGCCAACGTGCCGAAGAAGCAGGTTCAGGTTTTTACATGAACCCATCGCCGGGCAATATTAAAGATGGTTTGATCACCGATGCCATTAAATCTGCCGGAGCAGCCAAAAAAGGCGGCACATCGCCGGTTGCGGATGTGCTGGATTATCCCGAAAAAGTAACACAGCCGGGGCTAAACCTGTTGTGTACCCCGGGTAACGATGTGGAATCAACCACGGCCGAAGTTGGGTCGGGCGCTAATATCGTATTGTTTACTACCGGTTTAGGTACGCCAACCGGCAATCCAATAGCTCCGGTTGTAAAGATCGCCACTAATACTGCATTATTTAACCGAATGAGCGATATTATCGATATCAATACCGGTACTATTGTAGAAGGAGATGAAACCATTGAACAGGCAGGCGAACGCATTCTGGACTACGTGATAAAAGTAGCCAGCGGCGAAATTGAAGTTCATGCTGTACGACACGGTCAGGATGATTTTATTCCCTGGAAAAGAGGAGTTTCGTTGTAAAAAGATAAAAGTCTCAATTCATAAGTTCTGAGAGTGGCTTGAATTTATTGAATATAGTTTACAGACAGATAAAATCATAGCCCTTGGTTTTAACCAACGGAATAATGTGTAGCAATAAGAGGACTTTAGCCTAAATTCGCTTGTATAATTGGCCTAAAGCCAGGACTTTTAGCTTTTACCGTTGGTTAAAACCAACGGCAATGAATATATTTTAAAATAGTTTCTAAGTATAAAAAGTTGAATTTAACTTCAGACTTAGTACTACTAACTTAACACCAATGAAAATACTAACCTGTACAACACCCGGTCAATTGGATTATGGCACTGCTGATGTACCCCAATTAAAACCGGGTAATGCACTTCTCAAAATAAAACGTATAGGCATTTGCGGTACCGATCTGCATGCCTTTGAAGGTACTCAGCCATTTTTTAGCTATCCACGAATTTTAGGCCACGAACTTGCTGCCGAACTGGTTGAAGCTGGCGATGCCGAAGGTTTTGAAAAAGGTGAGGCTGTTACTTTTATTCCGTATTTCAATTGCGGGCATTGTATCGCTTGCCGCTCGGGCAAACCAAATTGTTGTGTAAATATCCAGGTTTGTGGTGTACATACGGATGGCGGCATGGCCGAATACCTGCAGGTACCATCACATTTATTGGTTCATGGCGAAGGTTTGAGCTTTGACGAACTGGCCTTGGTTGAGCCCCTTGCTATTGGTGCTCACGGGGTACGACGGGCCGATGTAAAGCCGGGTGAATTTGTACTGGTTATTGGTGCAGGCCCAATCGGCTTAGGTATTATGGAATTTGCCCGTATTGCCGGAGCAAAAGTCATTGCTGCCGATGTGAACGAACAGCGTCTTAATTTTTGCAGAGAAAATTTGAAGGTTGATTATACCATCAACGTAAAAAACGAAGATGTGAATGAACGCCTGAAAGAGATCACCAATGGCGATATGCCTACCGTGGTGATTGATGCTACCGGCAATCAAAAGGCTATAAACGGCGCGTTTTTGTACCTGGCGCATGGCGGCAGGTATGTGTTGGTTGGTTTACAGCGCGATGAAATTATAGTAAGTCACCCCGAGTTTCACAAACGTGAAAGCACGTTGATGAGCAGTCGCAACGCTACCCGCGAGGATTTTGAACACGTGATCCGTTCCATGAAAAGTGGTTTGGTAAACCCGCAAACCTATATCACCCACCGGGTAACTTTTGATGAAGTTAAAGATCAGTTTGAAAGTTGGCTTAACCCGGCGAATGGTGTTATAAAAGCAATTGTGGAAGTATATTGATGATGAAAAGGGCGTTTTTGACCGGCTTGCTTTTTTGTATTGCATACAATGCTTTCGCACAGCAAAAGCATATATTGGGTTTTGACAAGCTGAAAACGTATGTAAACGGTTTTAATAAAACCGATACCGAAACGGTTAAAAACTATATCACCAATGACCATGCTTACGAATGGCTGGAAAAAAATGTACCTTTATTTGATTGCCCGGACTCGGCCATTCAAAAGATCTATTATTACCGCTGGTGGACTTTCAGGAAACACCTGAAACAAACACCCGATGGCTTCATTTTTACCGAATTTATAACGCCGGTTAGCTTTACCGGCGTTTATAATAGTTCGAGCAGTGCCCTTGGCCACCAAATTTATGAGGGACGCTGGCTGCACGATCCGCAGTACATCAATCAGTATATCAACTTTTGGCTATATGTTGATCCTAAGCAAAAGAAGCCCCATTTGCATGCGTTCAGCAGTTGGATAGATGACGCGGTTTACAATTATTACCTCGTAAACCTTAATAGAAAATTTGTTGAACAAGCCTTGCCTTTGCTTAATACTGATTATTATGTTTGGGAAAAGGAAAAACAGCTGCCTTCCAAATTGTTCTGGCAGTTCGACGTGCGCGACGCGATGGAGGAAAGTATCAGCGGGGGGCGCAAAATAAAAAACATCCGGCCTACTATTAACAGCTACATGTATGGCAATGCTGTGGCGCTATCAAAAATGGCGGCCCTAACCGGCAATGATTCACTAAAAACAAAATACACACAAAAAGCTATCGACCTAAAAAAACTGGTGCAGGATAGTTTGTGGAACGACAGCGCATCCTTTTTTGAAGTACGTAAACCCGACGGGCATTTTGCCAACGCCCGCGAGGAATTGGGCTTTATCCCCTGGTATTTTAACCTGCCCGATGATAAACCTGTTTATGCCAAACAATGGGATCAACTAACCGATATCAAAGGTTTTAACGCTCCATGGGGCATTACCACTGCCGAACGCAGGCACCCTTTATTCCGTACCCATGGTACCGGGCACGGCTGCGAGTGGGACGGTGCGGTATGGCCTTTTGCCACTACGCAAACATTAAAGGGCCTGGCTAACCTGCTTACGGCTTATCAAAATAAAGGCGTTATGACACCCGGTATTTTTTATAATGAACTGCATAAATATGCTTTTTCGCACATCAAACGCGGACTGCCTTATTTGGGCGAGTATCAGGATGAAAAAACAGGTTACTGGCTTAAAGGGGATAACCCAAGAAGCAGCTATTACAACCACTCCGGTTTTTGCGATTTGGTTATCAGCAATCTCGTTGGCCTGAAACCTCGTGAAGATAATCTATTCGAAATTTTCCCGCTTATCCCCCAAAACCAATGGAAATGGTTTGCGCTGGATAATGTGCTTTATCACGGGCATACTATCAGCGTAGTTTGGGATAAAACCGGTACTAAATATCACAAAGGCAAAGGTTTTATCATTTATGCCGATGGNANGNNNATATCCCGGAGTACGCAACTGAAACATGTACTGGTGAAACTCCCGGGTTAAATCCTGACTCATTTTCTCTCCTTTATTGGCTTGTTGGCTTTAATGATGATAATATCGTATAGTAGATAGAGAAAATATCAGATGAAATTGCAGCAGCGTACTGATATTTTTGAATACTATACAACCAATTAAGTTCAAAACTAAAGAGTAGGTTTAAGAAGCTAATTCGCTTCAAATATTGAAAACCGGCTCTGCGTACGCCTGTCTAAATACCAATGAAAATGAAGATGTTTAACCGTTGCCTGCTGCTGTTGCTTATATTAATCTCTTGTTTTCATTCAAATTTAAACGCACAGGGAAAGTCAAAAAAAGTCACCATTGTTACCTTATCTAAGCATCATGCAAGGATAAGCTATGGCGTACAAAAGTTGATTCAGGCTTTACAGCATGCGGGATATTCAGTTACTGAACAAACTTATAAAGGCGCAATGCCTTCCGGTAGCGCAATAGTTATTGGGCTGCTTACCGATGCTCCGGTTAAGAAATTCGCGGCTGCTGCAAATAGTCAACCCCGAAAAGAGGGCTTTATCATCAGTGATAGCGGCCTTAAAAATAAACTCCTGATAGCAGGTGCCGATAATTCAGGTGCGCTTTATGGCTGTCTTGAACTGGCGGATAGGATCAATTTAAATAACAAGCTTCCCGTAAATATCAACCTGCATGATCAGCCCGAAATGGTTTTGCGGGGTACCTGTATTGGGGTGCAAAAGCCTGCGCTACTTCCCGGTCGGGGTACTTATGAGTACCCATACACGCCGCAAAATTTCCCATGGTTTTATGATAAAGCTTTGTGGATCCGTTATCTGGATTCGTTGGCGCATAACCGAATGAACTCTTTGTATTTGTGGAATGGTCACCCTTTTGCCTCGCTGGTACGGGTAAAGGAATATCCTTACGCTGTTGAGGTTGATGACGCTACTTTCAAAAAAAACGAAGAGATCTATAGTTTTTTGGCCGAGGAAGCTGATAAACGTGGCATCTGGCTTATTCAGGGTTTTTATAACATCATCGTATCCAAACCCTTCGCCGAAAAAAATAACCTGAAAACGCAGGACAGGAACCGTCACATTGTACCCATTATTGCCGATTATACCCGTAAATCTATTGCTGCTTTTGTACAAAAATACCCTCACGTTGGATTGTTGATTACACTGGGCGAGGCTATGGAAGGTGCGGGTCAGGATGATATCGACTGGTTTACACAAACCATCATTCCGGGTGTAAAAGATGGGTTAAAAGCCCTCGGTCGCACGGATGAGCCGCCGATTGTGCTCCGTGCGCATGATACCGATGCGCCCACAGTGATGAAATACGCCAAACCTTTATATCACAATCTGTACACCATGGCCAAATACAACGGCGAGGCGCTTACTACTTATGAACCACATGGTCCATGGGCTGATCTGCATCGTACTTTGAGTAATATCGGTACCGTGCAGATAGAAAATGTGCATATCCTTGCCAACCTGGAGCCTTTCCGCTATGGCTCGGCCGATTTTATTCAGAAATGTGTGCAGGCCATGCATACTGTTTATGGAGCAAATGCCCTGCACCTGTATCCGCAGGCGTCGTACTGGGATTGGCCTTATACAGCAGATAAAACGGATGGTAAGCGCCTGTTGCAATTAGAGAGGGATTGGATCTGGTACAAGGCATGGTCGCGCTATGCCTGGGATAGCAAAAGGGAAAGGTTCGGCGAAATAAGTTATTGGGCAAAGCAATTGGCCCATAAGTATGGCTGCGATCAGGTTCATGGCGAAGCAATTTTAAGAGCTTATGAACAATCAGGCAATATCTCACCCGAGTTGTTGCGCCGTTTCGGCATCACTGATGGCAACCGCCAAACGATGACCTTGGGCATGCTGATGAGCCAGCTGGTAAATCCTGAAAAATACAGTTTGTTTTCGCTGTTATACAATTCAGAAGGCCCTGTTGGTGAAATGATGAGTGAATATGCCGAAAGAGAATGGAAGCACCAGCCGCACATAGGCGAAACGCCTATTAAGGTTATCGATAGTGTAATACTGCAAGGAAAAGAAGCGGTTGAGGCTATCGATAAAGCTTCTCTTCAAGTGAGCAAAGATAAAGCTGAGTTCGATCGTTTAAAAAATGATATGTATTGCTATAACGCAATGGCCAATAGCTATGCTTACAAGGCAAAAGCTGCTTTGTGGGTACTTCGTTATAAATATTCGGATAATGTCGCCGATCTGGAAAAGGCTTTACCCGAGCTGCAAACCAGTTTGGATTACTATAAGCAACTGGTAAAACTAACCGAAAATACTTATCTGTATGCCAATAGCATGCAAACGAAGCAGCGCAAAATCCCGGTAGGGGGCAATGATGCCAAAATGAAAACCTGGGCCGAGCTTTTGCCGGTTTACCAAAAGGAACTTGACAACTTTAAACGCAATATCGATTCGCTGAAATCGCCTCAAACACAGCAAAAGCAAAAGGAGGTGGCGGTTTTGAAAGATGCACCTGTGAAGTTTGAAAATAGTAGCAGTAGCAGTTATCAGGTAAATTCAGGAGAAGTGGTATTTGCCGATACATCAGTAGCAATCAAAAATATCGCGAAAGAACTGGCCGGTTTAAAAGGTGTCAAATTATCTAAGGCTGATCAGCAAAAGAATGGCACAACAATCAGCTTTAAAAATGATAGACCGGTGAAGGTGCTGGTTGGTTTTTTCAACAGTAAAATGCCTCAATACCTGCAGGAACCACAACTGGAAACAGATGCAAGTGCCAATGATTATGGCCAGGCAGATATCAAGATTGCCAATGCCGTTCAAATTGATGGCTTGCCTCCGGTAAATATTCATACCTATACCTTTAAAGCAGGTTCAAATACGCTTACCTTAGGTAAAGGTGCGGCCTTGATTTTAGGCATTGTTGATGCTGACGCCAATGTGCCTGTATATGACGCTGGCCTGAGCAACGAAGGTAATATCAAAGATTTACGCTGGCTTTTTAACTGAGATCTATGAGTAGCAGAAGGAGCTTATTTATTGTAATATTCATTCTTGAGGTTGTACAGGCTTTTGCCCAGCAGCCCCTTAAGCTTTGGTATAAACAACCCGCTCAAAAATGGACGGATGCCTTACCCATTGGCAATGGCCGCATTGGGGGCATGATTTACGGCGGCGTTACCGAAGACCATATTCAATACAACGAACAAACCCTATGGACAGGAGGCCCGCGCGACTATAATCGCAAAGGTGCAGTAAAATATTTAGAGCCCATCCGCAAACTCCTTTCCGAAGGCAAACAAGCCGAAGCTGAGGCCATGGCCCAGCAGCATTTTATGGGTACGAAAAGCAATGAAGCTACTTACCCGGCTGACTCGGCGAAGTGGCTTAATATGATGAGTTCATACCATTTACCGCAGGATGTGCTATTTCATGATAATAACCTTAGAACTATCAGTTTGCCAACAGAACAGGGCTGGGAAATAACACCCGGTTTTGAAGGTTTGGATGGTGCATTTTGGTTCATTAAGCATTTTAATATTCCTGCCGGTTGGAAGGGGAAAAACCTAATAATTAGCTTAGGAAGGATACGAGATATTGACCGGACCTGGCTTAACGGAGATTACATCGGCACAACATCGGGTAACGCTTACAGGAAATACATTATCCCTTCTGATAAGGTACATATCGGCGAAAACAGGATCGCTGTACAGGTAGTTAATTTTTACGATAAAGGTGGATTTACAAGCAACGCTAAAACTTTATCGGTTTATCCCGAAGGAAACGAAAGTGATGGGATTAGCCTTGCCGGTCAATGGAAATATTTTATCCAGGATGATAGCCCACCCGCATATCCCCGTTACAATGCCGATTACCAGCCCTTTGCCGATCTGTACCTGCAATTTCCCAAACAGGATGTAGCCGATTATAAACGTGATCTCGATCTTGCAAATGCCACCTCCCATGTGAGCTACAAAGTGGATGGTGTTACCTATACCCGCGAATATTTCAGCAGTGCTCCCGATCAGGTAATGGCCGTACATCTCACTGCTGATAAACCCGGTAAAATTACGCTGAAGGCTTTATTAAGCAGTCTGCACAAAAACTACATCACCAGCAAAATTGATGATCATACGCTTGCGTTATCCTTAAAAGTAAAAGATGGTGTTTTGCGGGGTGTAAGTTATCTAAATGTACAGGCGGCGGGTGGTAAGGTTATAGTCGATTCAAAAAACATATCGGTTACCGGAGCTGATGAAGCCACATTTTACCTCACGGCGGCAACCAATTTTAAAAACTATCATGATGTATCGGGTAATCCCGAGGCTATTTGTAAGGCTCAGATCGCAGCTATATCACATAAAAGCTATGCCGTCATTAAAGCTGTTCATGTAAAAGATTATAAAAAATATTTCAATACGTTTTCCATTGATTTAGGCAAGGGAGAAAACGCGGAGCTGCCAACGGACGAAAGGATCCTGAAGTTTAGTCAATCGCCTGATCCTTCGTTTATCAGTTTATATACGCAATATGGCAGGTATTTGCTCATCTCGTCGTCGCGGCCGGGTGGTGGTCCGGCAAATTTGCAGGGTTTGTGGAATAACCTGCTTACGCCACCCTGGGGCAGTAAGTTCACTACTAATATCAACCTCGAGATGAATTACTGGCCTGCTGAGGTACTTAACTTATCGGCTTGCAGTCAGCCGTTTTTTAGCATCGTTGATGACCTTTCCAAAACCGGGCATGAAACCGCGGTTGAGCATTACGGTGCTCCGGGTTGGGTGCTGCACCACAATACCGATCTGTGGCGCGGCACTGCACCTGTTAACGCTTCCAATCATGGCATCTGGGTGAGCGGGGGCGCATGGCTTTGCCACCAGTTGTGGGAGCATTATTTGTACACCGGCGACAAGGATTTTCTTCAAAAACGGGCTTATCCTGAAATGAAAGGTGCCGCGGAGTTTTTTGTCCACTTTTTAGTGAAAAATCCTAAAACAGGTTACCTCATCAGCACGCCATCTAACTCGCCGGAGCATGGCGGTTTGGTGGCCGGGCCAACAATGGATCACCAGATCATTAGCGATCTGTTTAAAAACTGTATCGAAACAGCTGAAGTATTGAATACCGATAAAGCTTTTGCCGATACACTCAAACTCAAATACAGCCAGATAGCACCTAATAAAATCGGCAGGTACGGTCAGCTACAGGAGTGGCTGGAAGACAAGGACGATACCGCGGATACCCACCGCCATATTTCGCACATGTGGGCTGTTTATCCGGGAACGGAGATCAACTTAAAAACTCCCGAACTGTTAAAGGCGGCCGAACAATCCATGAAATACCGTGGCGATGAAGGTACCGGCTGGAGCATCGCATGGAAGGTAAACATTTGGGCGCGCATGCACCAGGGCAATCACGCTTATTTGATGTTAACTAAACTGTTGTCGCCTGCGGATGTAAGTTCGGGCAAGGAGAAGGGTGGGGTTTACCATAACCTGTTCGACGCGCACCCGCCGTTCCAAATTGATGGAAATTTTGGTGGCGCCGCGGGTTTAGCCGAAATGCTTTTACAAAGTCAGGGTGATGTTATTGAACTGCTCCCGGCTTTACCAACTGCTTTGCCGCAGGGCAGCATTAGAGGTATTTGCGCAAGAGGCGGTTTTGTGCTGGATTTTGAATGGCAAAACGGGCGGTTAAAAAATGTGCAGGTGCATTCAAAACTGGGTAAAACCTGCCGCTTGTATTATGGCGGAAAAACAGTTGATATCGAAACTCAAAAAGGTAAAAGCTATCGCTTTGACGCCGATCTGAAACAATTGTAAAGATGGGCAAAACTCAAAAATATCACAGTGAGATCGCAGAAAAAGAACTAATTGTTTGGGAGCAGTGCGATTCTCCTTTTGAGAGAGTAATAACCTATAAAAAGACAATAGAGGAGTTTAAGGTGTGGAGGGCTGTGCGATTCCCTCCCCTGGGAGGGTGTAGGGAGGGGTTTCAGCGAGATGCCTTGTCGTTACAAAGGCGTATAAACCCCTCCCTGCCAACACGCAATCCTAACGCGCCCCTCCCAAGGGAGGGAATTGCCAATTCATTGACTATTACTCTTGAGAGGAGCAGAGAGGAGTGTTTCTCTTTTTTTAAACTGATCACCTCACTGCTGTTTTTGCTCCTTTTTTCACATAGTTACCTTTTTGCACAGCGTAGTGATATCTCATTAAATACCAACTGGAAAAGTATTGCCGATGATAACAACCCAAAGGCAAACGCCGGTTTTGAGCAAGCCGGTTTTAATGATGCCAAATGGGAAACAGTAAACGTACCCCATAACTGGGACACCTACGGAGGCTATCGCCGTCTGAAACATGGCAACCGGCATGGCACTGCATGGTATCGTAAAACATTCGCTCTTGAAAATAAGCAAAATGATAAGCGCTATTTCCTGTGGTTTGAAGGTGTGGGCTCATATGCTACAGTCTGGCTCAACGGCAAGCAGGTAGGCTACCACGCCGGCGGACGCACATCTTTTACCATTGATGTGACGGATGCTATTAAAGCAGGCAAACTAAACCTGTTATGCGTTAGGGCCGATCATCCATCATTTATCAAAGATCTGCCATGGGTTTGCGGCGCCTGCTCTGATGATCCGGGTTTTTCGGAAGGTTCGCAGCCGATGGGTATTTTCAGACCGGTGCATTTAACGGTCACTAATGCCGTCAGGATCGAGCCTTTTGGTGTGCACATTTGGAATGATACTACTGTTCGTAAAAAATTGGCCACGCTTAATCTCGAAACTGAAGTTAAAAACTACAGTGGAAAGCCATCTGCAATAACCGTCACAAACAATCTGGTTGATGCCGCTGGCAAAACTATCGCGGAAGCAAAAACAAATAAAAAATTAAAAGCCGGTGAGGTTAATACGGTAAGTCAACAATTTTCCGATGTTAAAAACGTGCAGCTATGGTCGTTGGAGAAAACTTACCTGTACCATGTAATAACTGAGGTTTGGGCCGATGGAAAACTGATCGACAGAACGCAAACACCGTATGGGATCCGATGGATCAGCTGGCCAATTGGCAGAAATAATAACGACAATCGTTTTTACCTCAATGGCAAACCTGTGTTTATCAATGGCATTGCCGAATACGAACACCTGATGGGCAAAAGCCAGGCTTTTGAAGCCCAGGAGATTAAAGCAAGGGTAATGCAGGTAAAAGCTGCCGGGTTTAATGCTTTCAGGGACGCGCACCAGCCGCATAACCTGGCTTATCAGCAGTATTGGGATAAGCTGGGCATTTTATGGTGGCCGCAATATTCGGCACATATCTGGTATGATTCGCCGGAGTTCTGGGCCAATTACAAAGCTTTATTGGTTGATTGGGTAAAGGAACGGCGCAACAGTCCTTCGGTGATATTATGGGGATTACAGAACGAAAGCAAGTTACCGGCTGACTTTGCCCGCGAATGCAGCGATATCATCCGTAAGCTTGACCCTACGGCTTCATCGCAACGTAAAATAACAACCTGTAATGGCGGCGAAGGCACCGATTGGGACGTGCCCCAAAACTGGACTGGCACTTACGGCGGCAACCCGCTTACTTATGGAGATGACCTGAAAAAACAAATATTAGTAGGCGAATATGGTGCATGGCGAAGCCTTGGTTTACATACCGAAGGCCCTTTCAATGCAAATGGGCCGCTGAGTGAAGACCGTATGACACAGCTCATGGAAACTAAAGTCCGCCTGGCCGAGTCTGTAAAAGATCAGGTTTCCGGGCATTTTCAATGGCTGTTGTATTCGCATGAAAACCCTGGTCGCACACAAGGCGGCGAAGGGCAGCGGGAACTGGATAGGGTTGGCCCTGTTAACTATAAAGGCCTGTTTACACCCTGGGGGCAACCTACCGATGCTTTTTATATGTACAGGGCCAATTATGCGCCTAAAGGTAGCGAGCCGATGGTTTACATTGTATCGCACACCTGGCCAAACCGTTGGCTTGCGCCGGGGAAAAAGGATAGCATCATTGTTTATTCCAATTGTGATGAGGTTGAACTTTTTAATGACCTCAACCATGAATCATTAGGCAAAAGAAAGCGAAAAGGCATTGGTACCCACTTTCAATGGGATGGCGCAGATATTAAATACAATGTGTTATACGCAGTGGGATATATTAATGGTAAGCAAGTAACGCATGATGAGGTTACGCTGAACCACCTGCCACCTGCGCCTCATTTATCAAAAGAAAATTCCGCTATACTGAAACCACAAGCAGGGTACAATTATTTGTATCGTATTAATTGCGGCGGGCCGGATTACACCGATAGCTACGGTAATATCTGGATGGCCGACAGGCATCAGGGTAATAAACAACAACCCGGCTCCACATCGTGGACGGATGATTACCCCGGTATGCCATCCTTCTTCGCCAGCCAGCAACGCACTTTTGACAGAATTAGCGGAACGGCTGATGGAGAACTGTTCCGGACATTCAGGTATGGCTTGGATAAATTAAAATTCAATTTCCCGGTACCCGATGGGGATTATCGTATCGACCTATATTTTACCGAGCCCTGGTATGGCACAGGCGGCGGGATGGACTGCTCGGGCTGGCGTTTGTTTGATGTAGCCCTGAATGGCAAAACCATAATCCGCAATCTGGATATCTTGAAAGAAGCAGGATATAACGAGGCGCTTAAAAAAAGTATCACTGCGCATGTTACAGGCGGGATGCTAAGCATATCTTTTCCAAACGCAGCAGCAGGCGAGGCGATCATATCAGCTATAGCCATCAGTACTTTAAATAAGGCGGCAAAGCCACAACAAGGAAGCAAAGGAATAATCGGTCAATTACAGGGCCATAATAAATGGGTGGTAAAAAACTGGATGGACATTGGCCAAAAACAATACACCGATGCCGGGGTAACTTTTAATGATCTGCCGCCAATATTTTATGGTGCAGATTGGATAAGTACAGCTAATTCAAATCAGGCTCAAACCTGTTCGTTTACTTTAAATGCTGATGCCGATGTTTATGTTGCCATGGATGTACCCGCCTTGCAAAGACCATCCTGGATTGCCAATTATGAAAACACCGGCTTGTTTGTAAAAACGGATGCCGATGGAGGTTATCAGTTACCCGTTTACAGGAAGCGTTTTAAAAAGGCTGATGTAGTTACGTTAGGCGAAAGTAAAGGCAGATTCATGTACACCGTGGTGGTGCTGCCTGTTACTTCGCTGCAACCGGCTACTGATCTTCGTAAAACCGTAAGCTACAAAGCAGAGACGGCTGAAATAAAAGGCGATGGCTTAAAAGCCGATACCCTGAACGGAAAAAAAGTAATTAAATTTAGCAGTGTGGCAGGCGGCAGTGTGGCATTCGCGTTAACACCGGGTGTTGCCGATCTATATGCCTTGCGCATAAAATATTATAACCAGAGCAATCAAACTTTTACGGCAAAAATGCGATTACTGGCCGCTGATAGAACGGTGATGAAGGAGGAACAACTGAGTTTTAAACCGGTTGCCAAAAATAAATCGGGCACGGTTGTAACCAATACAGGCACAAGTATCAACGCGGGTAATTATAAGCTGGTAATCACGGGCATTAAGGCTGATGGTTTGGCTGTTTCGGGTATCGAAATGCAATAAAATATTAACATGAAAAAAAGTATCAGCCTGCTGTTTTTGTTACTGCCCTTCGGCGCTTTTGCGCAAAGCCTGAAGGTTTTAAACCTGCAATGCGAGTACAAAACCAATCCGTTGGGTATCGAATCGCTTAAGCCAAAGCTAAGCTGGCAAATACAAAGCGATACCCGTAACACCATGCAAACCGCTTACAGGGTTTTGGTTGCCGGTGACGTGGCTAAACTGGCAAGCAACAATGCTGATATCTGGGATTCGGGCAAGGTACTATCGAATGCATCGCTGCAGGTTGCATATAATGGTAAGCTCATGCAAGCCGCCAAAACGTATTACTGGA
>JGI24737J22298_10000198_pt1 | contig 19568 bp, 17 predicted proteins | sample KBSCornC3_FD_22298 | JGI IMG/M metagenome (IMG submission 22298) | reverse complement strand
GGCATAAATTTGACCGATCCGCCGATACCCAGAGGTTATCGGTGACCGGGCCGCCGCCCACATGTCCCTTCATCTAAACCAACAATGTCAAAGAGCCGACGTGCATCCTCCCCCGGTTCGATTGTTCCGGGCATCGGTTATACCGACCAAGAAGAGGCACGAAACGAACGCGAGACCTCACTAGGAAGCCGCGTCCGTTGCTGTGGAGGGCCATATATGTGTGGGCTTCCAAGCCGTCAACCGCCTTTTTTGCAACTTTGTTGCAGTTCGCCGCTGGACGGGCTCGAAGCGCCGTTCCGAAACGCCGAATGCGACTTCGTGCAGGTGCTTAAAGGCAGAAGCGCCTTGATAAACCATCGATTTTTATCGGCACTTGACTCTGCCGCGCTGTCGCTATGCTGGGACCGGAGGGAGAGAATTGATGGAAACTCGCGCAGCCAAAGGGTTCAATCCGCGTGTAGCAGTGACCCTCGGCGCGTCGGTGTTGCTTGTAGCCATCAGCATTGTGTTGCTGATTCCCCGAATTCTCAACTGGCCGATCGCGCCGGATCTCACGGCGTTTTGGGCGGGAGCACGATTCGCAGTCTTTCGTCCCCACGACGTTTATAACTGGGCGGCAGTCACAGCGGCGCAGATGGAACTCAGGCCGCCGGTCGGCCCACTCCCGTTCTTCTATCCGCCGTCCTCGCTTCCATTCATGGTGCCATTCGGATTGCTGCCCTTTTGGCCAGCCTTCTGGCTTTGGACCTTGCTGTCGGCGGCAGCTTTCTGGTCGGCCGCGAGACGAATCACGTCCAACTTACTGCTCACCTTCGCGGCTCCGACAACGGTATTGGCCCTGGTGCTCGGGCAGACGACTTTGTGGATCGGCGCGCTGCTGATCTGGGGCGTCACGCTCCTTCGTAGCAGGCCCGCGATCGCGGGCGTATCGTTAGGCATCGCAGCGGCAATAAAGCCGCAATTCGCGATCATGGTGCCGGTGGCCCTCTTGGCTGGAAGGCACTGGGCCGCAATTGCGGGCGCGATCGCCGGCCTTTGCGCAATGCTGTTGCTATCCTTGCCGTTCGGCCCTTTTCTCTGGAGCGATTGGGCCTCGTTGGTCGGAGCGCTTCCAAAGGTCGTTTCGGTATATGGACTTAACGCTCTCGGTGCCTCACCGATGATGGCGCTGAAGGCTCTCGGGCTTCCGCCCTACTTCCACGCGCTCTTCGTCGCCTTGGCTATTTGGCTCGTTTGGCGCGCATTCCGGACTGAAGATGTGAAAAGGCAAGTGCTTGTCCTGATGACCGGAACCCTGCTGGCGACGCCCTACGCGCTTCGGTATGAGCTAGGAATGCTGTCGCCTTCACTGGTCGACGCGCTGCTTGCCGGCACGGCGCGAGGGTTGCTGATCGCGCTCCCGCTTTATTGCCTCAACGTGTTCACGATCGTGCCGGCAATTGTCGTCAGTTCGATCGCGGCGAGCGAGAAGTCGAAACGCTAAGCGCTCCGAATATAGGCACGCATTGCCTCGGCCTCGGCCTCGATGCGCTCCATCCGGTGCTTGACCAGGTCGCCGATCGATACGAGCCCGCGTATTTCGCCGTCTTCGACTACCGGCAAATGGCGGATTCGGCGCTGCGTCATCAGCGCTAACGCGGTGAGAACCTCGGTCTTCGAATCGGCAGTAATCGCCGGAGAGCTCATCACGCGCGACACCGGCCAGTCGAGCACTTCCGGGCCGTGATCGCGCAGGCAGTAGATGACATCGCGCTCGGACATGATCCCCGCGATTCGCCCGCCTTCGAGCACCGGCAGGGCACCGATTCTCTTTTCGCCAAGCCGCTGAACGGCGTCGAACACCGTCGCGTCTGCAGCGATCGTCTCGACCGCGCTGCCCTTTTCGCGAAGCACCAGTGCGATGGTCATGGTTGTCTCCCAGACTCGTGCGCTTGTTGGCTTGATAGTCCCACTTCGCGCAGCCAAAGGGAAGCGCAATGCCCCATCCCGATCCGGTTCCGAGTCCACGGCATGCGACGATGCGGCGCTTCTGGCGGATCTTCCGGCTGCTTGCTGTGCTGTCGATCGTCATTGCGGCGATCGGTGTTCTTCTCGTGACGAGGGGTGGCGGCGAGGTTCACGCCAGCCTGATCATCGCGNCGGCGCTCGGCATCGGTCTTACGGTGCTGCTCGGCTCCGGTCTNATGGTGCTGATGTTTCTTAGCTCTTCCAGCGGCCACGACGAGGAAGCTGGCAAGTCTCACGAGGAAAATGGAGAAGAATGACTGATTCTGAGCGCGCCCCCGTTCTGCGCCTGGTCCCCGGCCCGGCCGACATCAATGCCAACGGCCACATCTTTGGAGGCTGGGTGCTGAGCCAAATGGACATCGCGGCGGGCATCGTTGCCTCGCGCCGCGCCAAGGGGCCTGTCGCCACGGTGGCGATTGAAGCGATGGAATTCCTCGCTCCAATCCATTTGCGCGATCTCATTTCAGTATACGCCGCAGTTGAGCGGGTCGGCCGAACGTCGATGGCAGTGCGGATTGAAGTTATCGCCCAGCGCGATCTCGGCGCGACCGAGGTCAAGGTCACCGAAGGCGTGTTCACCTTCGTTGCTCTCGACGCGAACCACCGCCCGCGCGCAGTGGACGAAGTCTAATCCCGCAACCTGTAGCGAATGCGCAGGATGCGGGTGCCGTTCGCCGGAATTGCAGCCGTCCACCAGTAGGCGCCGTCGCGGCGGATGAGCCGCTCGCTCGAACTCAGCGGCTCACGCTCGTCGGCGAAGCGCACTTCGAAGCGCAGCGACTTTGCATCGTCATTGGTGACAATGAGTTCAGTCTCGCGGTCNTTCTTGTCACGGCGGAGCTGGCGCTGGGTGACCTTCACTCCCGGACTGCCTTCAAGCAATATTTCAACTGTCTCACCGACCGCTCGATCGGTCATTGAGCCTTCGCCGAGGAGAAAGGGGCGGCCGGCGCGTTCGGCAAACAAAGTGAGGCTGCCCGCGGGGAGTGGCAAGCCGAGCCCATGGTCGGTTCGGTTCTCCATCTTAAGCACTCGGGCCGCGTCCACAGGCTCGTTCTGCTCGTTCGCGAAGGAGGAGCGCCAGCGATAGAGAGTCGCGAAGCGCGCCGAGGGCTGCTCAAGGAGTGCGACCTGCTTTTGCGAGCGTGCTGCGAGGGTGACTGGAATTGGAATGCGATAGAGCTTCAGATCGCCGAGTGCCTCGCGCTGGGCCATGATGCTGCTGCCGGTCACTACAATTTCTTCGCTACGCTCGGCGGACATCATGCTCGCGGGCGCTGGAGGTGGCGGCGGAGGGGGTGCTGGAGGAACAGGCTCCTCCAGCGGGATCTCGTGCGTCCGCTGGGAAGGCCAGCAGGTCAGGCTGGTCGGCCGGACCTCCGGCGCGAGGACCTCGGCGCCCTCGCGGTTGACCCGCCCGGCCACGGCCATCGTCTCGGCATTGGCAAAGCCGGTCTCGTCACCATTGGCGAGCGTCAGCCAAGCGAACAGGGTCATTTTGTCTCCTGAGGGCGCCACCGTCGCGACATAATGCGCGCGCCAGTCGAAGCCCGAGCTCAGGTAGGTAAGGGTCACATTTCCCGCGATTGGACGGGCCGAGCGGAGCCGGACCGACAGGGTCGGCTTGGCCGACAGCGTTGCTGGCACTGATTGCGCAAGCGGAGTCTCGTTAAGGCCGGTGCAGCGCAGAGCCTCGATTCCTTCGGCGGTTTCGAGCACCACTCCATCGCCGGATGCGCGAAGCACCGCCTCCTGCTCGCGAACGGCGCCAGTCGCTTTGGAGATCCGCCTGAGGTGCACCCGCCGGCCGAGAAGCGAGTCGAGTAAAGTTCCGGGCGAGAGAAGCTTCGCGTCGCGGTTCTTTTCGACCACGTCGCCGAGGCCCTCGACGATAGCGCTCTGCGGAATGATTCCGCTTGCCACGCCTTCGAAGCGCAGCTCGCTCTCGCCCGCGGGCAGCGATATCCGGCGGGTCTCGCGAACGATCGCGAAACCCTGCAGCCACTCGAGGTCCATCGTGCCGCTCGCGTTCGCAGCGCGATAAACGGTGACTGCGACCTTGTCGGGCGCTTGCGACGTGACGATCGCCTGCGCTCGAGCCATTACGGAGAGACACGCGAGTGCGGCAGCAAGGAGAGGGCGGCCCCGCATGACGCTTCCGCTAGAAGCGCGTATCGAACGTCGCCGAGACGACTGCCCTGCCGTTCGCCGGGACCGGAACATGCCAGCGCGCACTGTCAGCGGCTAGTCGCTCCGACTTGATCGACTCATCGGTGACACGCGTATCGCCCCACAAGCCGTCTTGGACGACGTCAACCACGACTGGCGCTGGACCCGCGTTCGAGANCTCGTANAGCATCCGGGTCTTCCACCGGGGGCTGGNGTTGATTCGCGTCCGCTCCACGACCAGCGGCCGCACTTTGACGTCGAATGATTCGCCGGTTGCGAGCGAAATGCTGCTGCCCATCGGCGTATGGCCGATCTGGTGTTCGCCGACGAACTGCGGATTGCCGCGTGCGTCGCGTTGGTAGACGCGGACTGTGCCTGCGGGCAGCGCATCGCCGAGACCGCCGCCAGTTTCTGTCGAGAAGCGCAAGACGCTGGAGACGCTCTGGGGTTCGTCCGCGCTGCCAAGCCAGCCGTTGCGATATTCGTACGCGCGTGCCGCCGGCGCTCCCGAGACGTCGAGGAAACTGACCTGTTTGGTCTGCTTGTCAGCGATCGTCGTGCGCTCGGGCAGCGGGTAAAGGTAGAAGCCGCCGAGCCGCTCGCGACCTGCCGTCTGGGTCCCGGCGCGGATCATGCCTCCGGGCGGAGGTGGTGGCGGCGAGGGTGGCGGATAGCCGCCATAGACTCGATAACCGCGCTGCACCTGATTGACCGCTCCGGCGACGAGCAGCGTTCGGGCATTGGTGAACGCGGTGCCGCTGCTGTTGGTCAGCGTGATCCATCCCTGGACGTTCATCTTGCCATTGGGCTCGTCGAACAGCGCGACATAATCGGCCGACCAACCAAGGCCGCCCGTCAGATAATTGAGCGTGACCGGCTGTCGGCCGGCATGCGCCGTATCGAGCGTGATGGAAAGGGTTGGCCGTGCGCGAAGCTGCGCGGGAACCCGGTCGAAGATCACCCGTGCTGGAAGACCGTCATCGCGCAGCACTTCGATCCGGTCACCAATCTGCATGACGACGCCGCCGTTCGCGGCGAGGATCCGCGCGCGCTCACGCGTTTCCGCGCCGCTCGCCGGGTTCATCCGAACCAAAGTGACGGTTTCTCCCACCGCTTTCTGCATCATTGCAGCGGGAGTCAGCAGGTCGAAGTCGAAATTCTGTTCGACAATACCGATGCCATTGCCCGTCAGCGTGACAGTTTCGGGGCGGATCTGGGCCGACACGTCGGGGAATTCCTGCCGCGAACGCCCGCCTGGCAGCGCCAGCTCGCGACGGTCCTGAACCAGTGCGCGATTCTCATTGTAAATGGTGACCGCCACGTCGCCCTGCGCAGTGCGCGAGGGCGCGGGCAGCACGGGCTCAATGGCGGATTGAGCGAAGAGCGGCGCAGCCGCAAGACCGCAGCAGAGCAGGAAAAGCTTACGCATCGAATTTGTCTCCCCGAACTCGCGTGGGAGACAATGTTATATTGTAACATTCTCGTCAACCCGCCGCAAAAGGGAAAAGACCCTTGCGGCGGTTAATTGCCAATGAATGCGTTAAGCGGCGGGCGCGATCTCGTCCTCGCCCTCGGCAGGACGGGCGGCACGTGTGCGGCGGCGTGGACGGCGGGGCGCTTCGTCTTCGGCCTCGGCCGCTTCCGGCGCGTCACGACCGATAGCCGGCGGAAGCACGTCGAAGGGGATCGTCTCTCCGCCGTTCGGCCCTGAGCCGTCACCTTCGGAATCCTGACGTGCGCTGCGATCATCACGCTCTTCACGGCGTGGACGACGCTCGCGATTGAAGCGTTCGCCACGCTCCTGGCGCTGCGGGCGTTCGCCAGCGGAGGCTTCTTCAGCGGAGGCTTCTTCGCCCGCTTCGACGAACTCCTCGTCACCTTCGTCTTCGTCGATCTCGTGCTCACGCCGAGGACGCTGTTCCTCGAAGCGCGACCGATTCTCGCTGAGCACGCGGAAATAATGGTCGGCATACTGGAGAAAATACTCGGTCTGCACGCGGTCGCCCGCAAGCTGCGAGTCGCGCGCCATGCTCTTGTATTTTTCGAGCAGCTGGGCGGCGTTGCCGCGCTGGCGATTGTCCTGACGGTTCCCCGGCTGTCCGCCGGGGTTCGGGCCCCGCTGTCCACCGCGGCCGCGCCTGCGGCCGCCCTGTCTATTGTTGATCAAATGCTACGTCCTTACGCAGTGTCTTTAGCCCCTTCGCCTCAGGCAGACAGGGCGGCGCCGGATAGGGCGCAGCTCTGACCCTCTCGTTCCGGTCTTGGCGCTAAGCGCAAAGTGAACGGCCGATAGTGTCGGGGTTGGGACAGGATGCGCTCTCAAGCGTTCGTCGTGGAGCGGGCCCGGCCCAGAGCCCTGATGTAGTGTCACCGACGCTTTATGCCAAGCGATTTCGATCAAACGCAGGTTAATTCCGGGTAAGCAGCACTGCGCGGGGCCGGTTTGCGAGGTCATTTGCGACCGTCGCATGAAGCCCGTCATGCGCGAGGAGGGCAACAACAGCTTCCGCCTGATCATGACCGACCTCCACGGCTGCGAGCCCGCCTTTGCTCACCAATTGCGGCAATTGCGGTGCGAGTGCTCGATAGGCATCTAGTCCATGCTCGCCCGCGAACAGCGCCTCGTCGGGTTCAAAATCGCGCACACCGGGCCCAAGTTCGGCGCCGTCCGCGATATAGGGTGGGTTGCACAGAACCAGGTCGAAACCTTCTTTCAGACCATCCGCCCAGTTCCTGATCCTTAACTTTAGACGCCCGTCAAATCCGAGGCGCCGCGCGTTCGCCGATGCGTAAGACAGTGCGCGGCGCGACACATCGATTCCAACGCCCGTCGCATTGGGCCAGATGTCCAGCGCCGCAAGGAGCAGGGTTCCGGGACCGGTACCCAGGTCGAGGATCCGCCCTGGTCCGTTCGTGCCGTCGAAATGCTCGATCGCCGAAGCGATCAGCACTTCCGAATCCGGCCGCGGGACGAGCACGCCCGGACCGACGTGCAGATCGATGTTCCAAAAAGCGCGACGACCGGTGATGTAGGCGATCGGTTCACCCTTGGTCCGCCGCTTCACCATCGACCAAAAGCGCTTCGGCACCTCGCGGTCGGGTGGCGAGAGGATCAACTTGTCGCGGTCGATATGGAGCGCCTCGGCCATGATCAACTCGGCATCGAGGCGCGACGTATCGCTCGTTTCGGAGAGCTTGCGCGTGGCATCGGCCAACGCACGGGCAATGGGCTTCAATGCTCGAATTACCTCCACGCAGGCGGAGGAAATTCAAGCATCCTCCAAGCCCGCCAGGCGCTCCGCTTCGTCCTCCGAGACGAGAGCGTCAATAATCTCGGTTAGCCCCGGACCCTCGAGCACCTCATCGAGATTGTGCTTCGTCAGGTTTATCCGATGGTCGGTCACCCGCCCTTGCGGAAAATTATAGGTGCGGATGCGTTCCGAGCGGTCACCGGAGCCCACCATCGACTTGCGCGCGCCGGCCCGTTCGCTCGCCAACCGCTCGCGCTCCAATTCGAAAAGCCGCGTGCGCAGCACCTTCAGCGCCTTCGCCTTGTTCTTGTGTTGCGATTTCTCATCCTGCTGGATGACGACGAGGCCCGTCGGCAGGTGGGTGATGCGGACCGCGCTGTCGGTGGTGTTGACCGATTGCCCGCCCGGTCCCGACGAACGATAGACGTCGATGCGGAGGTCTTTGTCGTCGATCTGGACGTCGACATCCTCGGCCTCGGGCAGCACCGCCACGGTCGCTGCCGAGGTGTGGATGCGCCCGCCGCTTTCGGTTACGGGCACGCGCTGGACTCGGTGAACGCCGCTTTCGAACTTGAGCTTGGCGAACACGCCTGGACCGTTGATCGAAGCGATGGCTTCCTTGTAGCCGCCCATCTCCGAGGCGCTCGCGGAGATCAGCTCGAAACGCCAGCCCTGCTCTTCGGCGAAGCGCTGGTACATGCGCAGCAGATCGCCAGCAAACAGAGCGGCTTCGTCGCCGCCGGTACCGGCCCGCACCTCGAGCATCGCCGCGCGATCATCTGCGGAATCACGCGGCAGCAGCTTAAGAGCCAACGCCCGTTCGGCGTCGGGCAGCTTGTGCCGGATCTCGTCAGCCTCGGCCGCCGCCATTTCCCTCAGTTCGGGCTCGGCGGNTGGATCGGCAACCAGGCCGTTGAGCACATGGAGCTCGGCGCGAAGCCGCCGAACCTCACGCGCAGCGGCGGCGACCGGCTCGATCGCGGCATAATCCTTGGACAGGCGCACGAACTCTTCGGGCGACAGGTCGCCGCGCGACATCGCCTGCTGCAGCTCGTGTTTGCGCGTTTCGATCGAGGCGATTCGTTCGGACGAAATGTGGGCCATCAGTTCAGTTCCACCGCCTCGAGCACGAGCTGCACTAGCGTCATGTCGACTTCATCCGCTCTCAGAATTCGATTGAATCGCCCAGGCACTCCGTCCCGAATATCGAAGCTGATCGCAACGGCCGGATCGGACTTGAGGGCCTTCTCATATCTTTTCTTCGGACTACCCGACGCGAAGAGTTCCGCTGAAAGACCGGAACGACGTAACTCAGCCAAAATCTTCAGGGCATCAGATTCCCGGTCCGAGTTTTCCACGACCACGGCTATCTGTGGCCGTTCTGGCAGTGGAGCACCGATCATCATGGCTAGCCGTTCGACACCCGCGGCCCAGCCGACTGCCGGAGTGTGCGAACCACCCAACGATTCCATCAGGCCGTCGTAGCGGCCTCCGGCGAGCACTGTGCCCTGAGCACCTAGCTGATCGGTGATGAATTCAAACGCCGTGTGGCGGTAATAATCGAGGCCGCGCACCAGCCGCGGGGAGCGCTCCCAAGCGACGCCCGCGGCATCCAGTCCTGCCGTTACCTTGCCAAAGAATTCCGCAGCTTCCGCCGTCAGAAACTCATCGATCCCCGGCGCACTGTCGACCACCGGCCAGTCCTGATGCGCCTTGCTGTCGAGGATGCGTAGCGGGTTACGCTCGAGCCGCGCTTGGCTGTCTTCGCTTAGCACCGACGCTTGGCTATGAAAGTGCTCGTAAAGCGCATCGCGCCAGGCAGCGCGCGTTTCGGGGTCGCCGAGCGTGTTGAGCTTCAGCACCGTTCCGGTGATCCCGAGCTCCTTCAGCAGCTGATCGGCGAAAGCGAGCAGCTCGACGTCCGCTTGGGGCTCACCGGCGCCGATAATCTCGGCGTCCAGCTGGTGAAATTCGCGGAAGCGTCCCTTCTGCGGCCGCTCATAGCGGAACGCCGAGCCTGACGCGGAGACCTTCAATGGCGCATATTGCTGCCACCCTTCGCTAATATAGGCGCGGCAGATGCCGGCGGTGAACTCGGGCCGCAGCGTGATCGAGTCCCCGCCGCGATCCTCGAACGAATACATCTCCTTCGAAACGACATCCGTCGTCTCGCCGATGGTCCGCGCGAAGACCGCCGTAGGCTCGATCGTCGGCATCTCGACGCGCTTGAAGCCGTAGAGGCGGCGCACGCGATCGAACGCAGCGACCACCGCGGCGAGGCGGTCGGCGTCTTCTCCGAGGAGGCTTTGGGTGCCCCGAACGGGCTGAACAGGCGTCATTGCGCCGCGCTTAAGCACAATTTTTCAAGAAGCGGAATCAGCGCGTCGGTGTGGATTGCTGCTCCTGTTGCTGCTGGCGTTCGCGCTGGAACTGCTGCCGGAACCAGGACGGAGAGGGGAGGAACAGCTTGCGGAAGCTGATCATGATCGTCCGCCCGAGCGGATTGAGCAGGTCGGACTGGAAATTGTTCGGCACACTCCCTGCGGCATCATGGACCTTCGGCCTGCTGTTGAAGACGTTGTTCACCTCAAAACGCACCTGCGTCCCGCGCAGCCACGGATGCTTCACCACGACTTCGGGGATGTCGCCGGGGTTGGCGAAGAGCCGCAGGTCGAACGTTCCCACGGGCGAGAAATGGAGATCGTTGCCGTTGAGCGCATCGACGTCCGTTGCGCTCTGCCAGTTGGCGCCGATGCGCGCGCCGAGACCGTTGTTGAACCAGCCAAGCTGCGCCTGGACATTGTGGCGCGGGGTGCCGCCGGTCGAGCCCGCGGCATCGCCGTGGAGATAGTCGAGTTCTGGTCCGCCGGGGGTGATCCTCACCTTGTCGACGAAGGTGACCGTATCGGTGAGTGAGAAGGTGAGACGACCGCGGTTCTGTCCGCCGCCGAAGAGCCCGCCGCCGCCGCCGCCGCGGCCGCCGCCGAATCCGCCCTGGCCGCCGCGCCGGCCGCCTTCCGGCGGAGGACCGCCCGCGCCGGGGCCGCCACCTGGCCCGCCGCGCTGACCGAAGCCGAACTGCGAGCGAAGCTGGTCGAGCACCGACTGCGACGGGCGCCGCGACTTCAGCGGTTTGGTGAAGTCGAAGCCGACGCGCAGCTGATCGCGGCGCGACTGATCGAAATTGATGGGAGTCAGATCAACTCTGACCAGCTGCCCCGAGCCATCGCGGGTGAACCGGCCGGGGAAGGCAGCCTCGATCGCAGGCGTTGCTGTGATGTTCGAGATCGGATCGTCGATCGTCTGGTGCACATAATCGGCGCGGAGCCGAAGGTCGGTGTTCGGGAAGGGCTGCCAATTGCCGCTCAGCTTCACGACGGTGCGACGGTCGGCCTTGAGGCTCGGGTTTCCGCCGGTGATCGCATCGACCAACACCGTCTGGCCGGTCGAAAAGTCGAAGATCCGCGACCCCGGCGTATCGAGCACTGGATCGCCGAGCTGGTTGATCGTCGGGGCGCCCTGCTCTCGCGTCCAGCTGGTGATGAAGTTCAATCGATCGACCGGCGACCAGTTGGCGCCGGCGCCGATGGTCGTCAGCGTTCCGAAGTCCGACAGCTGGTCAACCTCCGCATTGCCGTTGAACGTCAGGTTCCCGAGCGCGCTGAACTCGCGTCCGCGGCGGGAGATCGGAAGGTCGACGTTCATCGCCGCCTCGCCGGTCGTGCGCGACAACGAGTTGGACGACGCTGCGCCCAGCCGAGTCCGGCTGCTGTCGAGATGTTGCGTATTCCCGTCAAGCGTCAGCGTTGTGCTCGCGTTCCCGGCCGGGAGCTTGAATAGAGTGCCGTTCGCTGTCGCCTTGAGGTCTGCAGTTTGGGTCGTCTCGCGCGTGCGATCGCTCGGGAAGTTCGCATCGTCGCGATCGGTATGCGTAAGCGTTCGATCGAGGTCCGCGTTTCCGGTCACGGTCCAGCGCCACTGCGACTTGGTCGTGCCGTTGAGCACTACGCCCGCATGGGCAGAATCGGTCGACGTATCCCGATCGAGGGGCTCAAGCAGGCTCGGATTCAAGCCGATTAGAGACCTGCCTTCGTTGTGCTCGAGTTCCGTGTTGAGCGTTGCCGATACGTTGCCCAGGATTTGACGATTGAAGGTTGCCGAGCCGCGAATGTCGCGCTTGGTCCCAACCAGCGATCGCGCGGCCAAGGCCTGCTGCTCCGTCGCGCCGCTTGGCGGCGTCTGATCGATGTCGCGCTCCGCCTCGGTCAGCATGCTGTTGCCTTCGGCGTGGAGGTTGATCGTCGTCCGCCCGTTGCGCTGGATCAGCAGGCGGGTGAGGTCGGCGACACCGTTAGCATAGCCGCCTTCGGTCGCTCCGCCCGCGCCGATTTGCGCAGTCGTCGAGCGGAAGCGCTGGCGAAGGACGATGTTCACGACCTTCTGGTCGGCACGATAGCCGTACTTGAGCGCGACTTCCTCGGGCAGGATCTCGACGCGCACGATCGCTTCGGTGGGAATGTCGCGAAGTTCGCGGAAGCTGGAAATGCGCTGACCGTTGAGCAGCAGAACAGGCGCGCCGCCGCCACGTCCCTGAACGCTGCCGATCTGCGGTGCGAGCGCTTCCAGAAGCTCGTTGATATTGCTTGCGCCGGTCGCCCGAACCTCCCTCGCATCGAGGGTCTTCTCGGGCGGAATGTCACCGATGACTGAGCCGCGCGGCCGCTGTCCGGTGATCACGATATCCTCTTCGTCCGGGATCTCGTCGGGGGCTTGGGAGGCAGCGGGCGCTGGTGTCGCAGTCGTCGGTGCGGGCGATTGCGTGGATGCCGGTGCCTGCGTTGTGGTCGCCGCAGGATCAGCCGCCGTCGGCTGCTGCGAGAGCGCTGGCGAAATCGGAAAAAGGGAGGCAGCGCTGGCGAGCAGCAGGGAACGGCTGGTCATGAACTCCCCCGGTAGTGAGGCGGTCTGAACGGGCGCTTACAACGAAGTGACGTTCGACAAAGTGCCAAATGTTACCGACGAACAGCAGTGGCCGACGGATGAATTCGCGTTAAGGCAAGACCTCAACTTTTGTTAGCCTTTCATTTCAGGGAGTTGTTGATGCGCCGAGCGTTGCTGGCCTTCGTTCTTTCAACCTGCCTTGCTGGCGCGGCTTCGGCGCAGCTCGTTCCACAGCTCAACAGCCGCCCCGAGGCCAAGGCGAAGATCGACACGATCCCGGCCGCACGCGACCTCGCCTATCCCGGCACAATCCAGCTGACGGTGGACGCGAGCGACGTCACTCGCGGCATCTTCCGCGTTCGCGAGCGCGTGCCGGTACCCGGCGCGGGCGATTTCGTGCTGCTCTATCCCAAATGGCTCCCGGGTCACCATTCGCCCTCGGGGCAGATCAACAAGGTCGCCGGCTTCCGCGCCACTTCCGGCGGCCGCGAGCTTGCGTGGGCGCGCGATACGCTCGACGTATATGCGTTCCACATTACCGTGCCGAGCGGCGTCAGCAGCATCGACGTCGAGTTCCAGTACGTCTCGCCGACCGACAACAACCAGGGCCGGATCGTTGCCACGCCGGACATGGCGAGCATCCAGTGGATCGCCAATTCGCTCTACCCGGCCGGCTATTATGTGCGGAACATTCCCGTGCAGGCGTCGGTGATCGTTCCGTCAGGATGGAAGGTCGCGACCGCGCTCCGCCCGAGCAAGTCAAGCGCGACGCGCATCGACTATCCGGTCACCAGCTACGAGATCCTGATGGATTCGCCGCTGATCGCGGGCGCGCACTATCGGCGAATACCGCTCACCAACGATGTCGCGATCGACGTCATCGCCGACAACAATGAAGAGCTCGCCGCCAAGCCCGACCAGATCGCCGCGCACAAGAGGCTAGTCGACCAGGCGGTGAAGGCTTTTGGGGCGCAGCACTACGACCATTACGACTTCCTGCTGACCATCTCCGATTATCTCGGCGGATCGGGGCTCGAGCACCACCGCAGTTCCGAGGATGGCGTCGACCGCGGCTATTTCACTGACTGGGAGAACAAGCTCGGCGATCGCAACCTGCTGCCGCATGAATATGCGCACAGCTGGAACGGCAAGTACCGGCGCGGGGCCGACTTGTGGACGCCGGACTATCGCACCCCGATGCAGGACAGCCTGCTGTGGGTTTATGAAGGCCAGACGCAATTCTGGGGCTACGTACTCGGCGCCCGCTCCGGCATGCTTACGAAGCAGGACACGCTCGACGCGATCGCGGCGACGGCCGCTACTTACGCCTACGGCACGCCGGGCCGAACATGGCGGCCGCTGGTCGACACCACCAACGATCCGATCATCGCCCAGCGCTCGCCGCAGCCGTGGCGCAGCTGGCAGCGCAGCGAGGATTATTACAGCGAGGGCGAGCTGATCTGGATCGACGTCGACCGGATCATCCGACGGCAGTCCGGCGGCAGGCGCTCGATCGACGATTTCGCCCGCGCCTTCTTCGGCGTGCGCGATCGCGACTGGGGCGAGCTGACCTACACGTTCGATACGATCATCGCGACGCTCAACCAGGTGCAGCCCTACGACTGGCGCACTTACCTGCAGCGCAAGGTCTATGACCTCGCAGCGCAGCCGCCGCTCGAGGGCATCACGCAGGGCGGGTACCGCCTCGCCTTCACCGATGAGCCGACCAAGTGGATCAAAAGCGCTGAAAAGGAAGGCAAGAACAACAACCTGACTTATTCAGGCGGCTTCGTCGTCGGCAATGACGGGAAGATCACCAGCGTGTTATGGGACAGCGCGGCGTTCAACGCCGGGCTCAGCATCGGCTCCGAAGTGGTTGCGGTGAACGGCCGGAAATTCGATGCGGACGGGCTGAAGCGCGCAATCAAGGCCGCTGCGAACAATGGTCCCGCACCCGAACTGCTGATCCACGATGGCGAGGTCTACCGCACGGTGAAGCTCGATTGGCACGGCGGCCTGCGCTATCCACGGTTGGTGAAAGCCGGCGGCGGCGAAGGGACGCTCGATCGATTGCTAGCGCCGCGCTGATCGGAAGAGGGGGCGCATGCGAAGGCTGCTGCCGTTGATTGCAATGATGGCTTTGTCCGCAGCCGCTACGGTACAAAGCGGGGCCGAAGCCCCGGCCCGTGCTGCACCGGTCAGGGCCGACCATATGCCTCTGCTCAGCATCGATGCCGCTGTGGACGCCACGTCCGCAGCCATAGAGCGCATCCGAAGGATCGACCCGCAGCTAGGTTCCGTGATTGCGCTTGATCCCACAGCGATGGAGCAGGCGCGGCGAGCCGACGCTGCGGGCCTGAGGACGCCAATTGCGGGCAAGCCGGTGCTCATCAAGGACAATATTGAAACGGCGGGGCCGCTTCCCACCACCGCGGGCAGCCTCGCCCTCGCCAATAACGTCACCCGGCGGGATGCGCCGCTCGTCGCACGTCTCCGCGCAGCTGGCGCAGTGATCCTCGGCAAAACGAACCTGAGCGAATGGGCGAACATCCGTTCGAACACGTCGATCTCCGGGTGGAGCGCGCTCGGCGGACAGGTTCGCAATCCCTGGGCGCTCGACCGCAACCCGTGCGGCAGTTCCAGTGGCTCCGGAGCCGCCGTCGCTGCAGGCCTCGTCCGCCTCGCGATCGGCACCGAGACGGATGGGTCGATCACCTGCCCGGCGGCGATCAACGGCATCGTCGGATTAAAACCGACCGTCGGGCTAGTCAGCCGGACTTACGTCGTTCCGATCAGTCACAGCCAGGACACGCCCGGCCCGATGACCGCCAGCGTGCGCGAGGCGGCGGAGTTGCTAACGGTGATTTCCGGAAGCGATCCGCAGGACCCCGCAACCAAAGAGGCCGACAAGCGCAAGCGGGACTATGCGGCGGCGCTCGACGCCAATTCGCTGAAGGGCAAGCGCATCGGAGTGATGCGCTTCGCTTCCGGCTTTGGAACCAACGCCGCCTTCGAAACGGCGCTTGCGGTGCTGCGCGAACGTGGCGCAACCCTGATCGAGATTCGGAAGGTTGAGAAGTTCGACGATGATGCGCTCGGAGCCAATGAGCAGACGGTGCTTTACTCCGAACTTAAAGCCGATCTCGCCAAGTATTTGCGGGGCAGTCCCGCAGCGATCTCGGTGCGCACGCTCGCCGACGTGATCGCTTTCGACCGCGCCCACCAGCGCCAGGAGATGGCGCTGTTCGGGCAAGAGACGTTCGAGAAGGCAGAGAAGACGAAAGGCCTTGATGATGCCGCCTATAAGAAGGCGCGCGCAGCGAGCTTCGCAATGGCCGCGGGCGCGATCGATGGCCTGCTCAAAAAATACAATGTCGTTGCGCTCATCGGTCCAACGATGCCGCCCGCGTGGAAGATCGATGCAGTGAACGGCGATCAATCGTCAGGCGGCGGTGCCGGTTCGCTCGCAGCAGTCGCAGGCTACCCGCACCTCACGGTTCCGATGGGCCTGGTGAAGGGACTGCCAGTTGGGCTCAGTTTCCTCGGGCCCAAATGGTCGGAGCCGCTGCTGCTCAGTCTTGCCTATGCGTATGAGCAGGCGCGAGGGCCCTTCCCGACGCCCAAATTCTACCGTTCGATCGAGGAAAGCCCCGAAATCGCGCCGCTTCTCCAGCCGCAGCGCTAGTGGGTGTCACTCGGCGCAATATATTCGAAGTCGATCAGGTACACATTCGTGCCACTGCCATGTTTCGCGACTTTGAGAAGGTCGACTATTCCCTTGAACCCTGACCGCCGGGCAAGCTCTCCAGTGATATCGGCGATCTCGATTCGCCGGATCGACTCAACAACGATGTGCCCATCTTCCATCGGGTAGATACCGCCGACTTTCACATGCGGGCGCTGCCAGATGCGGATCGTGCAGGTTATTCGCCCCTCCCGAATTCCGTCGCGAAGACGCGTGGCGAACATCATTGCAGGCGCAGATCGCTAGCTCGTCAGGCGCAGTGCGGCGATTGCGGCGACGATTGCGAGGATGAGGAGCATGCGGATGAGGCTCGATGGTTCTTGGAACCAGAGGATACCGACAACCACCGTCCCGACCGCGCCGATCCCGCCCCACACGGAGTAGGCAGTGCCCATCGGAATCGATCGCGACGCGACTTCGAGTAGCACCATGCTGACTGCAACTGACGCGAGGAAGGCGAGCGTCCACGGTACATTGCGGAAGCCGTCGACGAAGCGCAGCGATGTCGTAAATCCAACCTCGAAGAAGCCGCCGACGATCAGCCAAAGCCAGGGCATTAATTTCCTTTCACTGGACGCGCGGGCTTCATTCGTTACGCTCGCTAGTCATGGCGAAGCCGCGCACCATCGGCAACATGATCGCGCCGCCGCGATTCCTCGCGTTTCTCGTCGCACTGATCATTGCCTTCCCTATCGGCGTCGATTTCTTTCATCGCTGGGCTCTTGGAGCAATGGCCGCTTTCGACTTCGCGGCAATCCTGTTCCTGATGTTGTGCCTGCCACTTCTTGGCACGCGCGAAGCCGAGGAGATCCGCGAGCATGCAGAGCAGAATGACGCAAACCGGCATGTGCTTCTGGCGATCACCGGGATCGTCATGGCGGTGCTGCTCACCGCAATCGCCGCCGAAGCAGTGGGACATAACCCGCAACCGTTCACCAAGGCGCTAATCATCGGAACGCTCGCGCTCGCCTGGCTGTTCAGTAACACGATTTATGCGCTGCACTACGCGCATCTCGCTTACATGATGCCCGAGGACGGCTGCTGCGGTTTCGAGTTCCCCGGGACCAAGCAGCCCGATTATTGGGACTTTATCTATTTCGCCTTCACCTGCGGAATGGCGTTCGCGACATCGGACGTTGCAATCAGCAACCAGCATGTGCGGCGCGTTGTGACGGTGCATTGCTTCGCCGCCTTCGTCTTCAACATCGGGGTGCTCGCCTTCACCATCAACGTGCTCGGCAGCGGCGGCTAAGCGGTCGCTTCCAGAGCGGGGTGATCGAGCTTGCGGGTGCGCGCGGCGATGAGGCAGCCGGCGACGATCAACCCCGCTCCAACGAGCGTAAAAAGGGAGACCCCTTCGCCGAACCGAAGCCAGCCCAGCAGCATCGCCCAAAGAAACGAACTATATTCAGTCGTCGAGAGATAGGCCGCTCCCGCCCGAGCATAGCCCCAGCCGAGCAACATGAGCGACCCGATCGCCAGTAGAGCGGCAAGGATAAGCTCGCCCCAATGGCCGGTGGGCAGCGGCGCACCCATGAACGGGGCGGAGATCAGCAGCACCGCCCCGATCACCAGATTCTGGAAAAAGGCGATCTCTATCGGGCCGGCATGTTGCGCCTGCCGGCGCATGACGATGATGTTGAACGCGTAGATGACCGCCGACCCAAGAATCGCAACGCTGCCGAGCAGGGCGTCGGGTCCGAGGTCCCCCTTGGCCTGGCCAAAGAAGATCACGACGACTCCGGCGAAAGCTGCGATCGATCCGCCGACCGTGCGCTTGCCGACCGGTTCTTCGAGAATGAGGGCCGCGAGGACCAGCGCGATTAGCGGAGCAATGAAGGTCAATGCCACAGCCTGAGCCATCGGCACGCGAGCGAGGCCCCAGAAGAACAGGACGGCCATCGGCACCATCATCGTCCCGCGCAGGAGGTGGAGGCGCAGCGCTGTTCTCTTCGGCCACGCGTTGCGCGTCGCCAGGAACGGCACCGCCGCCAGTGCGATCCCGATGAGCGAGCGCCACAGCAAGGTCGGAAAAGTGCCGATCGCCAACGTCAGCCCCTTCATGACCATATCCATGATCGAAAAGAGCGCGATCCCGGCCACGGCGATGGCATAAGCAGAGGCCGGGCTGTGCTGAGCGGCGCGTGTCACGCGCCGCGAGTAGCTGCAGTTACTTACCCTCGTCGAGGGCGGATGGCTGCGATTCGATCAGCAGCGGGGGCTGTTCGTGAGATTTGGCGATGCCGTTGGCGAGGACTCCGCCGAGAATCAGAATGAGCAGCAGCTTGGTCACGGTGCCAAGCTGCCCGCATAAGGTTAAAGAAGGCTAACCCTACTCGGCCGCATCGAGCGTCTGTTCGCGCGCCTCGGCGGCCTCGATCTCCGCCGCCTTCGCTTCGACCAGCTTGACGATGTGGTCAATCATGCCGGTGTCTTGGACGTGGTGGTCGGTGACGCCCGACAAATAGACCATATGCTTGCCCTGGCCGCCGCCGGTGATCCCGATGTCGGTCTCGCGCGCTTCGCCGGGACCGTTGACGACGCAGCCGAGCACGCTCAGCGACATCGGGGTCTTGATGTGCTGCAGCCGCTCCTCGAGGGCCTCGACCGTGCGGATCACGTCAAAGCCCTGGCGCGCGCAGCTGGGGCAGGAGACGACGCGGACTCCGCGGCTGCGGATGCCGAGCGCCTTGAGTATCTCGTAGCCGACGCGGACCTCTTCTTCGGGTTCGGCGGACAGCGAGACGCGGATCGTATCGCCAATTCCGGCCCAGAGCAGATTGCCCATGCCGATCGCCGACTTAACCGTGCCGCCAATCAGCCCGCCGGCCTCGGTGATGCCGAGGTGGAGCGGGCAATCCACTTCGCTTGCAAGCTGCATGTATGCAGCGACGGCGAGGAACACGTCGCTGGCTTTGACGGCGACCTTATAGTCGCGGAAGCCGTGGTCCTCGAGAATTCGGATATGGTCGAGCGCGCTTTCGACCAAGGCCTCGGGACAGGGCTCGCCGTATTTTTCGAGCAAGTCTTTCTCGAGGCTGCCGGCGTTCACACCGATGCGGATCGCGCAGCCGTTGGCGCGGGCTGCGGCAATCACTTCCTTCACCCGCTCCGAGGAGCCGATGTTGCCCGGGTTGATGCGCAGGCACGCGGCGCCGGCGTCGGCCGCCTCAAGCGCACGCTTGTAGTGGAAGTGGATGTCGGCGACGATCGGGACGTTCGCAGCGCTGACGATCTCCTTCAGCGCCGCGGTCGCATCCGTAGTCGGGCAGGACACGCGGATGATGTCGGCGCCCGCCTCTTCGCAACGGCGGATCTGCTCGATCGTCGCCTGCGCGTCCTCGGTCGGGGTGTTGGTCATCGTCTGGACGCTGATCGGCGCGTCTCCGCCGACGGGGACGGAGCCGACCATGATCTGCCGCGACTTGCGCCGCTCGATATCGCGCCAGGGACGG
>JGI24737J22298_10000196_pt1 | contig 19669 bp, 12 predicted proteins | sample KBSCornC3_FD_22298 | JGI IMG/M metagenome (IMG submission 22298) | reverse complement strand
GATGGCTCTGCCAATGGTGCAACCAGCAGGATCCTGATTAGGGGGGCCAATACTTTGGGCAACAATAACCCGCTGTATATTATTGATGGGATCCCTACCACCAGGCCAGAGGTATTTCAAAACCTGTCGCCTTCAAATATTGCATCAGTTCAGGTGTTAAAAGATGCCTCATCCGAATCAATTTATGGTTCACGCGCGTCTAACGGCGTTGTTATCGTTACCACAAAAAATGGCGGCAACACCGAGGGTAAGGTACAGTTCCAGTTCAATAACAGTACTTCAATCCAGTCCGAAAAATCGTTAAGGTTTAAAATGCTGAACTCGGTTGACAGAGGCAGGGCATTGTGGCAAGCCTCGGTTAATGACGGTCAGGACCCCGCCGCAGGTTATGGCGAGATCTATAACTTTGATTGGAACAATAATTTTGGAAACCCGGTTTTAAACAGCGTTACGCCTAAACCGTTTGTAGGTGGCGACCCCAACACTCCCGCCGGCGATACCGACTGGCAAAGTGTATTATATAAAACCGCTTTTGTTTACAATAATGATTTCACGGCTTCGGTAGGCAACAAAAACTCTTCTATCCAAATAAATTTTGGAAACATCAAAAACACCGGCCTTGTGCGCTTTACCAAATACGGACGTACCACCGGTAGCATTAATGCCATAACGCGGCCTTTTGATGGCAAAGTTACCTTCGGCGTCAATATAAAAATCACCAACTCAAACGAAACCCTTACCACAACGGACCTGGGTGGCGCTACTACTCCATTCCTGGCGGTTACGCTGGCACCAACCATCCCGGTGTATCAAAAAGATGGTGTAACCTACGCCGGCGAATCAGGGGCTGGTTACTCTGACAGGAACAACCCATTGCACATGCAGGACCTTGCCAAATGGAATAACGCCAATAGGTTAAACACATTCGGCAACGTATTTTTAGAAGTACAACCCATCAAGAATTTATACTTCCGGTCAAATTATGGCGCCGATAATGCAGACTACCTGAGCAAGGTGATTACGCCAACTTTTTCGGAAGGTGCATTAAACCGCACCACCAACAGCCTGTTTTTTGATCAGAATCATTACCTGAGCACCACGCTTTCTAACACCTTGAGGTACAGCTATGATTTGAATAGCAAGCATCATTTTAAAATATTAGTTGGTACAGAGTATATTAAAACCTTTACTGATTTTCAAACAACCTTAAAACAGGGATATACAATCCAAACAGAAGATTATTTTACGTTGGACGCCGGCACAGGAAATACCATTGTTACCGGCAGGTCAATAGGTAATAGCCTATTTTCGCAATTCGGTCGTTTTGATTACAATTATGCAGGCAAATATTTAGTGTCGGCTACCGTTCGGCGCGACGGTTCATCAAGGTTCGGTACCAACAACCAATATGGTATTTTCCCTTCCGCCTCAATCGGCTGGAAAATAGACCAGGAAAACTTCCTGAAAAACAGCAGTATATTCTCTGAACTTAAATTAAGGGCCGGCGTAGGCCGGGTAGGTAACCAGGAAATTGGCGACCTGTCGCGTTACTTGCTTTATAACACACGATACGGCACCACCCAAAACCAACTTACGCCAGGCTTTTGGGAACAATATATGAACGTTGGTACCGCATATTCATTATCCGGCGCCAATACAGGAGCGCTGCCATCAGGCTTCGTTCAGACCCAGGCAGCAAACCCTGCTCTTAAATGGGAAACAACCGACGAACTAAACACGGGGTTGGACTTTGCTATATTAAACGGCAAAATCTCGGGTTCATTCGATTATTTTACCCGGAAAACCACCGGCATCCTGATTACTCCTCCGGTTGCATCCGCACTGGGTGAAGGACAATCTAAAACCGTTAACGGTGCATCAAAAACTAATAGAGGCTGGGAGTTTTTAGTAACGTACCACGGCCAACGGTCAGGAGATTTTAATTACAATGTGACTTTAAACTTCTCTCATTTCAGGGATAAGATCACCGATTTACCGGAGAACGTTAGACCAGCTTACCCGGGCAATATAGACAATACCATCATTGGGCATTCACAGTTTGATATATTTGGTTATAAAACCAATGGCCTTTTCCAATCGCAGGCCGAAGTTGATGCTGCCCCAACGCAAATCGGCGCCGGTCCGGGCAGGATCCGCTATGTAGACATCAATCACGATGGAAAAATTGATGCCAACGATCAAACATGGATAGGTACTACTTTACCGGCTTTAGAGTACGGCGCAAGAATTGATCTCACCTATAAAAAATTCGACCTTTCCATATTCGGATCAGGTGTTGCCGGCCGAAAGGGGTTTGACGTATATACCCTGTTTAACAATTTGATGCACAGCCGCGAAAACGTTGGCCCCGGCGTATTTGATGGCTGGACACCGCAGCATACCAACACCAATGTACCGGCATTAACGTTAAAAGACAATAACAACGAAGGCCGTACTTCCGATTACTTCATTGTAAACACCTCTTATTTCAAATTAAGGAACCTTCAACTTGGATATACCATTTTACCTAAAGCTGTATTTACCAGGTTAAGGGTGTTTGCCATGGCCGAAAACATCTTTACTGTAAAAAGCAGCAAGTACCTGAGCCCCGATCCTGAGCGGATTGACCTCAACCCTATCCCAATTCCACGGATCTTCAGCTTTGGCGTCAATGCATCATTTTAACGAAAAAAATCATTCAATATGAAATCGAAAATATTAGTAACAACTATTTTATCGGGGCTGATTATTTTTAGTTCCTGTAAAAAAGCATTAGATTATACTCCAAGGGGTGTATTATCTCCTTCAGATTTAAAATCACCGGCCGCCGTTGAAGGTTTGGTAACCGCAGCTTATGCAGCTATTGGAAACGGCGATATGATAGGGCCTATATACAGCGACTGGGCTTATGGCAGCGTTCGTTCAGATGACGCTTATAAGGGCGGCGGCGGTACAGGCGATGTTGGCGAAGTTGACGCTTTGGAACATTACAACCTGGTAACGCCCTCGATGGATTCGTTTGTGTCACGCACCTGGAAAAATTTGTTTAAATCTATTTCAAGGGCAAATGTGGCGATTAGGGCAGTTAACTCCCTTTCGGATGCTGAATTCCCAAACAAAAAGATCCGTTTGGCCGAACTGAGGTTTTTACGGGCACATAGCTATTTTACCATGAAATTGCTGTACAAAAATATCCCCATTTTTGACGAAACCGCAACTGCTGCCGACATCCTGAAGGTTTCAAATACTTTATCAAATGACGATTCATGGAATAAAATTGCCGCTGATTTTCAATATGCAGTTGATAATTTACCAACTACGCAACCCGATCTGGCCAGGGCCAATAAATTAAACGCTCAGGCTTATTTAGCTAAATTAAGATTGTATCAGGCCTATGAGCAGGATGATAAACACCATGTGATCAATATCAATAAAACAAGGCTCCAGGAAGTTGTTACGCTTACACAAGCGGTGATAGCATCTGGCAAATACTCGCTAAGCCCGGATATTGCTGATAACTTTTTACCCGAAACAGAGAACGGGCCCGAATCAGTATTCGCCATACAATTTACTATCAATGATGGTACTACCGCCGGGCGTTTAAATTTTGAAGACGGCTTAAACTATCCGCACGGCGCACCTCAATACGGCTGCTGCGGGTTCCATGCTGCAAGTCAGAATTTAGTTAATGCCTATACAACTGATGCCAATGGTTTACCTAACTTTGATACGTTCAATAACAGCATAGCCGATCTGTCGAAAGTTACTGTCGACACCAGGTTAGACCATACTGTTGGTATAGACGGGCATCCGTATAAATATGATAACACCAAACCATTTAGCAATAGCTGGGTGCGCGACCCGGGAGTTTATGGCAACTTTCATACCATGCGTAACCAGCAATTAGCTACAAGCGCATCTTATTTTAAACTGGGACCGTTTATGGGCTCGGCAAAAAATTATGATATCATCAGGTATGATGACGTTTTATTAATGCAGGCCGAAGCTTATATTGAGTTAGGGCAACAGGCAAGTGCACTGCCATTAATTAATCAAATCAGGAACAGGGCTGCAGCCAGTACAGGGCGACTTAAAAAGCTGGATGGAACTTTCCCTTCATCCTACAATATAAAACCCTATGGCCCGGCAAACTGGACACAGGACTATGCCCGCAAGGCTTTACAATGGGAAAGGCGATTGGAATTTGCTACCGAAGGGGCACGTTTCTTTGATTTAGTTAGATGGGGGATTGCAGAAAAAACTTTAAACGACTACATTAATGTTGAAAAAGTTAGGAGGCCATTTTTAGCAACGGCTAAATTTACCGCCGGAAGAGATGAATACCTCCCGATTCCGCAATCGGAGATTACGTTCACCAACGGTTTATATAAACAAAACCCTGGCTATTAAACTATAATTAAACAACGGAAACCTGGCCTGAATTATCAGGCCGGGATTCCCTTTTTTATACCAGAAGTACCATAAGTTTTTGCATACCCTGCCAAATGTATAACCTATTAAAAGCTTAAATTATGAAAACAAAATGCGGCACATTAATACTGTCCCTCCTTATTGCTTTAAATTGTATTTGTAAGGCCCAGGATTCCTCCCCAAAACCTTATGACGATGAACATCGCCCCCAGGTACACTTTTCACCGGCCCAACATTGGATGAATGATCCAAACGGTATGGTTTATTATAACCATACTTATCATTTATTTTTCCAGTATTATCCTAAAGACATTGTATGGGGACCAATGCACTGGGGGCATGCGGAAAGTAAGGACCTGGTCCACTGGAAACAGTTACCTATCGCGTTGTATCCGGATAGCCTTGGATATATTTTTTCTGGTAGCGCTGTTGTCGATTCCAATAATACAACCGGGTTTGGTAAAAATGGCAAAATACCCCTGGTGGCCATATTCACCCATCATGACCCTAAAGGGGAAAAAAAGGGTACCGATAAGTTTCAAAACCAAAGCCTTGCCTATAGCCTGGATGGTGGCGGCACATGGACTAAATACAGCGCCAACCCGGTTTTAAAAAACCCCGGAGTCCGTGATTTCCGCGACCCCAAAGTGATGTGGTATGCCCCGGAGAAAAAATGGGTAATGACCCTTGCAACTCAAGATCACATCTCCTTCTATTCGGCCCCTGACCTGAAAAACTGGAAAAAAGAAAGCGAGTTCGGCATCAAGGCAGGTGCACACGGTGGCGTATGGGAATGCCCTGATTTGTTCCCACTAAAAATGAACGAAAAAACCTACTGGATCCTGATCGTAAACCTTAATCCCGGCGGGCCAAACGGCGGTTCGGCTACACAATACTTTGTGGGAAGTTTTGACGGGAACAAATTTAGTCCCCTTGATTCAAATACCCGGTGGCTTGACTACGGTCCCGACGAATATGCAGGCATTACCTGGAGCAATACCGGCAGCCGTAAAATATTTTTAGGGTGGATGAGTAACTGGCAATATGCTAATCAGGTGCCCACAAAGGCCTGGCGTAATGCCGCAACCATCCCACGTGAGCTTAGCCTGAAACAAAGCAAAGGCCAAATTTTACTGGTATCCAAACCTGTGGCTGAACTAAAAAACATTGAAGAAAAAACAATTTCGTTAAAGCAGCCCGTGTTTAACAGGTCTCTTCTTGATCTTAGTTCAAAAATTAATAAACTCAAAAGCCGGTACGTTTTAAAATTGAGCTTTGCTACCTTAAAAGATTATAGCATCAGGCTATCAAACACTAAAGGTGAAGAACTGCTTATTGGTTACGACCCTGCCAAAGATGAATACTATATAGATCGTACCAAAGCCGGAAAAATGGATTTCCAAAAGAATTTCTCCGGCCGTTTTACCGCACCGCGGCAAAGCGCTGCTAAAAATTCAGATCTCATTTTAGTAGTCGACAAATCATCAGTAGAGTTATTTGCCGACGGAGGCTTAACCACCATGACTGCAATCTATTTCCCAACCGAAGATTTCAACAACCTTGCAGTTAAAACCACCGGAAAATTAGCCATTAATAATATCAGCATTTCCGGGTTGAAATCTATCTGGAAATAACCGGCAACAGTAAGCTCTGAAAGGTTGTTTTCATCCCGAAAACAACCTTTTTCATTTCCGGGCATTTCGGGGCGCTCTCTCCAATAGCTTTATCGTCTCGTTATATTATAATATTAATATATAATAACCCCCATAAATTCCAGTTTTGCCCCCTATCCATGGGATTTTAAGTATGTTAATTTGTGACACCAATTAACCAGTACTCTCATCAACTATCGGGAGAAGCACACCTATTAACCTAAAAAATCTTTATTATGAAAAATTTAACTTTTGTTTTAATCGCATTTATTGTGATTACATCGTTTTTTGCATGTAGAAAAGATAATGCAGCCACCGCCAACTCCGCGGTAAATACTTCAGCCAGTCATCTTGCAACCAATACGGTATCATGGGTAAATGTCATTCCTTCTACCTCCTTTAGCTCGTACAGCACTTATTGGAATGATCTGTATCCCTGGGGATCTGATCATAATGGGTCTGCCCGTATGCGCTCTCAAAATATTTCAGTTTCCGGAGGGGTGCTTACACTAACCAGTGCACCCAGCGGCAGCGTTGGCAACAGCAATAAAGATCCATATTTACCGATCCATTATTACTCAGGGACAATTTATGCCAAGACCGTACCTGTAGTAACCGACTCCTGGCCTAAGTGGCATTTCAAAGGGGAATTTCAATGCGAATCACAAACTGGCACATGGCCTGCCTTTTGGGTAACCGGAGCAGACTCATGGCCACCCGAAAGTGACTTTATGGAATTTAAAGGAAGTGCAACCTGCTGGACAAATACCTACAAAAATGCGAGCGGAGGCTGGTCGAGTGTGGGTACAACTATTTCCAGCCCCGGAAACTGGCACACTTATTCGGTTTATATGACCAAGACCAATGCGACCGATGTGTCCATCGAATACTGGATAGATGGTTCTTTAAAAAGCACCCAAACGGGCGCTAACTTTGTCGGGAAAAATCTGAATATCATTATTGATTACCAAATGGAAGGATCGTCAGGATCACCCGGTCCCACCGGAACCACCTATATGCGCGCAAGGAATGTAATTGTTGAAAAAAGCGCTACATTATAGCTTTAACCAAATTATAAGCTTGCTTCTCCGGTACCGGTGATATTCCTGGTTCATTAAAACTAAAAAGGGTATGTATGCGCAAAAGCGAAATGCATGCCCTTTTAGCTATTACTTTCAAAAATAGAACCACACATAATTTATAAATAAATTAATCAATACTACAATAACTTTTCCCAATTGCAGGTTGAGCGTAGTAATACTATCCATTTTTTTAAAAAGTGGATAATATATCTTAACTTATGCAACAATATCATAATTACCAATTATGTTCCGATTACTCTTTATTGATGACAGTAAACTTGACCATATTATACTGGACAAGCTTATTGCAGGAATTGAAGATTTTAAACCCGTGTCACATAGTTACGACGGTGAAGATGCGTTAAAATCATTGACAGATAACCCGGCGGATTGCCCGGACGTTATTTTTCTGGACATCAGGATGCCCAGGTTTGACGGCTGGGATTTTCTTGAAGGTTTTGTGGATCTGCAATCCATACTGCCGGTTAAACCACTGCTCTATGTATTTTCGTCGTCAATTGACCCAACCGACAAGGAGCGGGCACTCAGCTATGATTTTGTGACCGGTTTCTTTAGCAAACCTGTTTCAAGGCCGGTGCTTGAGCTTGTATTAGCGGCCTGTATTGAGCGTTCGAAAACATAAGGATGATTACCCATTTCACAGGTGTTCAATTTTAAAAAGTGTGAACACCTGGTATTTTTCGCCAAAAAAATAGCACTAATAATCAGCAACTTACATTTGGTTTAAAATACATCAAACCGTGTTTTGAACAAACTATCGTTGATAATCAAGCTATTACAAAATAGCATTCCCAAAAGTTGAACAGCTGCTTTTTAAAAAATTGAACACTGACAAGATCTTGTCATCAATACCCGATTCCTTACCAAATTTTGCTCACATGCCGCAGGGGTAAAATCACTCACTATGATAACCTTTTAATCATATCATAGGTAGTACTTAAACATATCACTGAGCTGAATCTCTTAATTGTACCGGCAAATCCCTCCACTAAAAAGAATCTCATTCATTAATGAGTATAATAAAATCCTGCGTGTGTCTTTATGGTGATTGAGCGGATAGCGCCGATCATTACACTAAGTCATAAACCTAAAATTTAAGAACTATGAGTTTTTTTTACCAAAAAAAGTATTCGGCAAGGTGCCTTTTAGTTTTTTTGCTGCTGGTAGGCATGGGCTATCATGCTGCGGCGCAAAGCCGCCAAATCAGCGGTACTGTCACAGATTCAACCTCCAGGGAACCCCTGCCTGGTGTAACTGTGCAGGTTATTGGCACTACCAATGGCGTTCAAACTGATGTAAACGGCAAGTACAAATTAACCGTTAATCCCGGAGCAAAGTTATCTTTCGCTTTTTTGGGTTATAACACGCGTAAAGTCACTGTTGGCGATGACCCTGTTATTAACATTCAGTTATCAGGCAAAAGAAGCGATCTGGAAGAGGTTGTAGTAGTTGCTTACGGTACACAAAAGAAACCGTCGGTGGTAGGCGCTATTGCCACGGTGAGCTCAAAAGTTTTTGAAGACCGCGGGCCAACTAATAATCCTATTGCCAATTTACAGGGCCAGGTTCCGGGTTTGGTGGTAACCAGAAGTTCGGCGCAGCCAGGGCGCGAAAACTGGAACTTCCAGATCCGCGGAGCAACCTCCGTTAACGGGCAAGACCCTTTGGTGATCTTAGATGGGGTCGCGCTTAATAATAACAATGAACTGAACTCCATCAACCCCAATGATATCGACAATATTTCGGTTTTGAAGGATGGTTCGGCTTCGATATATGGTGCACGCGCTGCTTATGGCGTTGTACTGATCACTACAAAAAAAGGTAAAGCAGGTAAAATGGTGATCCAGTATGACCCTTCTGTGTCTGAGAAATTTTTAGGTCTTCAGCCTAAAATGACAAATATTGACCAATGGGCAAATGGCCTGCTTCAGGCCCGAACAAATGATAATTATGGAGTAGCGCCAACAACCGACCTTTGGTACCAACTGGCCAATTTTGCGCTGGCCAATAAAGGCACGGTGGTACTGGCATCACAGATTCCCGGAAACACCACCGGAGGTATCACTGCAAATTCGTTTTATAACGGCTTGCCTGTGCCGGCATTCCTCGATGTAAAGGAACTTGACTTTATTGATGTATCACTACAACAGTACATATGGGGGAGGGCTACTTCAACACAACACAATTTTTCGGTATCAGGCGGAACAGAAAAAAACACTTATCGTGTTTCGTTAGGGTATTTAAATGACGGCAGCCAGCTCCGGATTGGCAATAACGGTAATCAACGCTATAATCTCAGGCTTAATAACGGTTACAGATTCAGCGATAAAGTGCAACTGGAAACCAATATTGCGCTTGAGCAAAATAATATTCAACAGCCAACCATGTATACTTCGGGAAGTTACAGTGCGCTCGGAAACGGATTTCAGATCGGTTTGCCTATGTTCACGCAATCTGGCCGGCCATATCAGTGGGGAGGAGTAACAAGCCCCGCTGGACTATTAAGGGATGGGGGCGACAACCTGGAAAACAATAGCCGGGCACTGTTAAACTCAACGCTTACCTATAATTTCATGAAGCACCTTACCTTTACCGGAACAGCAGGTTATAACGTTTGGTGGCAGGATGACCGTGTGCAAACCAAAACAGTTCGTCTTTATTCATACGATGATAAATACCTGACGGGGACTACCGCACCGGCAGGTGGTACTTCGGGAGGAAGCCAAAACTATTTCCGTGCTAATATCAACGATAAATATTATAACCTCATTGGCCGCGTAACCTATGCCAATACTTTCAACCGTGTACATGATGTATCTTTAATGATCGGCAGTTCCTACGAAAGAGATGAGTATGATATGTTTAATACCCGTACCTACAATTTGGGCAGCGATGATGTACCTTCTTTAAATTTAGGGCTGAGCAGTTCGTTGGCCGGTTTTGTAACCAACGACGAACAGCGCAACCACTACGCCCTGGGTTCATACTTTGCAAGAGCTACCTACGCATATAAAGGCAAATATCTGTTTGAAGGAACCGGCAGGTATGATGGTTCTTCAAAATTTATTGCGGATAAACGCTGGAAACCATTTTACAGCCTAATGGGCGGCTGGCGCTTAGGCGAAGAAAGCTTCATCAAGAAAACAAATATTTTTAGCGAGTTAAAGATACGGGCCTCTTACGCTACATCGGGCAGCCAGGGCGGTATCGGCCTTTATGATTACCTGCAATCGCTTAATGTCGGCAATAGCAATACCCTTTTAGGTTCGGCACTCGCAACCGCAACTACAACCACGGGAAACCTGGTTTCGCTCAACAGGACCTGGGAAACAGTGATTAAACGGAACATTGGTATTGATTTCGGTTTGCTGAACGGCCGCTTAAACGGAACTTTTGAAGTGTTCCGCAATCAGAATAAAAACATGCTGGTGAGTGTTACCTATCCGGCTGTTTTGGGTATCGGCGCGCCCCAGTCAAATAACGGCGATCTGAAAACCTGGGGATGGGAAGGACAATTAACCTGGCGAGACCATGTTGGGCAGGTAACCTACAGTATTTCGGGTAATATTACCAACAGCCAAAACAAATTGGTATATTTTAATGGCGTTCCGGCATTAGGTGCAGGTTATAACGCCACTGTTGAGGGCTACCCGCTTGGGTCGTATTTCGGCCTTAAATACGGAGGCCGTTTCCAGACACAGGCACAGGTTGATACCTATAACTCCACCTATTATGCCCCCGGCGGAGTGATCAATACTATCGGCATCCCTGTAGCCACTCCTTTAACCAACCTGCCGGGTCAAAACTCAGGCTTACGTCCGGGAGATAATTATTTTGTTGATGTTAACGGCGATGGTAAACTTACTACAGGTACATCGGCAAAAGATATGGGCGACCTTGTTTATTTAGGCAGCGACATTCCGCGCTATACTTTTGGTTTGACATTAAGCCTGCAATGGAAAGGCTTTGATTTTACAAGCATTTTTCAAGGAGTAGGTAAACGGACAATATTCAGGGCCAATGGTGGTGCAAATAACTGGCGCGTACCTTTTGCCGCCGTTTACCAGGCGCAAACCACCCAATGGGTTGGTAAAACCTGGACCCCTGAAAATACAAATGCCTATTACCCTAACCTGCATAGCAATGGAATTAATGGTTACAACTACCAGATTTCAAGCTGGTCTGTTGAAAACGGCGCTTATGTACGCTTGAAAAACCTTGTTATCGGTTATACCTTACCAAAATCGTTAACAGAGCGCACCAAAGCTATCAGCCGTTTAAGGTTTTACATTTCGGGAAGCGACCTGTGGGAATACAGCAAAATTCATGATGGCTGGGATCCTGAAATGACCAGGACCACTGCAGGCAACGAGCGTTATCCATTTTACAGGTATGTAACCGTAGGCGCAAACATTACTTTTTAATTGAAATGATTATGAAAAATATTTACCGGAGGATCTTCAGTATCCTTTCAATAATTATTGTTACAGGCTTGTTCGCCTGCAACAAGTCACTTAACCTTAAACCGCAGGACCAGCTATCGGATCCGGCATATTTTAAGTCGGCCAGTGATTTTAAAACATTTGCCAACCAATATTATGGTTATCTCCGTAATTTCAACAATTCGTTTGCAGATAACCCGCATTATGACGGGCGTGCCGATGTATTTGGCGGAGGTGGCGTGTATGGCGCAGGTATCAATACAGTACCGGCAAGTGATTCGTACTGGAATAATAATTACTCCCGGATCAGGAATTGCAACTACTTACTTGAAAAGGCCGCCACTTTCCCCGATCAGGCCAGCATCAGCCAGTTTGTTGCCGAAGCCAAATTTTTCAGGGCTTACTGCTACTTTGAATTACTGCAATTGTATGGCGGGGTTCCGCTGATCACCAAAACGCTGAACCTTGATTCGCCCGAACTTTATGGCACCAGGGCATCACGCGATCAGATAGTTGATTTGATTGTTGCTGATCTGGAAGCAGCCATACCAAATCTGCCTGCTTCCATCTTAGCCAATTCTGCAGATTTTGGCCGGGTGAGCAAACCTGCCGCGCAAGCGTTTTTAGGAAGGGTTGCACTTTATGAAGGCACATGGCAAAAATTCAGAAACGGTGATGCAACCCGTTATAATATGCTGCTCGATAAATCGGCCGCGGCTTCCAACGCGGTGATAACCAGCAATCAGTTTGCACTTTTCGGTACCCCGGCTTCAAATGCACTGGGCGGCAACAGTACCATATTGGGTGATTCCGCGCAGAAGTACCTTTTTATCCTCGAAAATCTAAAATCAAACCCGGCTTCCGTTACCAAAACTGCTAATCATGAGTACCTTTTATCGTACCGTTATGACGATGTGAGCAAAACAATCGGAACAAATATTAGCCGGCAGGGAACGCAGATTGGGCCTCAGCATAAATACGTGAACGCGTTTTTATGCCAGGATGGATTGCCTATTGAAAAATCGCCGCTGTTCCAGGGTTTTGAAACTTACGGATCGGAATTTATAAACCGCGATAATCGTTTAAAGTATACTATCCAGGTTAACAATATGTACTACTGGTATGGCAACGCCAATTACCGGGTAACCTGGCTAAATGACGCCGCTGATATCGCTTTATCTATGGGAAAAGTTGTTAAGATTGGCGGTTATACCAATCAAAAATGGGTAACCGAACGCAACTGCCCGGATACCAAAGAGTCGGAAGATTACCCGGTGATCCGCTATGCCGAAGTACTGCTAAACTATGCGGAAGCAGTTTATGAACGTGACGGTGCCATAACAGATGCTGATCTTAACAAATCGCTCAACCTGGTACGCCTGCGCGTTAATAAAAATATGCCGCCATTAACCAATGGTTTCGCAGGTGCAAACGGATTGGATCTGCGTACGGAGATCAGGAGGGAACGTTTTATTGAGCTTTATTATGAAAACTTCAGGTTTGACGATATCAAACGCTGGCATAGTGCCGCTACCGACCTGGTTAGCAACACCGGCGGTACCGCCTATGGAAACATCAGTGCTTTTGTAAGCCCATGGCCAGTAGGCATTAAATTTAAAGGTACACAGGCCGATGTTGGACCAAACCCGTTAAAGCCTGCTCCTACCAACGCATTAGATGCCAACGGTCAGCTCATCCTTGACAATACAGCGCGTAATTTTTCGGAAAAAAATTATTTATATCCGATCCCGGCACAACAAATTACCCTTAATCCCGCGTTGACGCAAAATCCGGGCTGGTAAATTTATTTAAACAATCAAAAGGCTGCCTCAGGGACAGCCTTTTGATTGTTATGTGTTATCACCCTATAATTACCAACCTGGCCTAAACAGTTGCTCCCGCCAAGGCGTTTAAACAAGAAGGTAGTTGTTAATTGGGGCATTGCCAATTTATAGCGGGCATTGCTCTACCTGATCCTGATCAGATAAAATTGATCCAAAGTAGTACTCCTCCTCTTTTTGATGATAAAGGGCAGGCTCAGGTTTTCATGAGGAAAATCCTGGAAAGCTTTTATTATAGTATAAGCAATCCCTTTGTCTTTTAATTCGGCTACCGCTTTTTCATCGGCTACTATAATCCGGCTTTTCAGATGGTCTGTTTTTAGAATATCGTCAACGTTACTATAAGTAGCTTCGCCTTTGTAGTAAAAATCGAAGGTATTTGATAAAACCGCGGCGCTTACTTTTTGCTGCGGATAGTTTTGATTGAGGTATTCGGCGGCCGAAAGATCTCCCCGGTAATCAACAATAATAGGATAAGCAACGGTTACGAGGTAAGCATTCACCAGTACCGATACGGCACAGGTAAACAAAAATACCGGCTGGTAAATTTGTGTCGGATTTTTATAAATGTAGATGGACAACCCAATAAACGCTGCAATCAACAAAACAAAAACAGGCCAGCATTCGGGCGCGAAAATGAAATTAAGCGCTATAACAGCTACCAATAAAAGCCCTGTGATAATGTATTGAGCTATCTTGAAAAACTTTAACGCGGCGCCAGCTTTTAATGAACTAATAAAAACCGCGGTTATAATAGCAAAAAATGGGAACAGGATATTAGTGTAAAATGGCAGCTGAAACTTCGATGCCGAAAAGATCAGCAACATTAATACGCTTCCCGAGATACATAGATACTCGGGCTGGGTTATACCTTTAATCATTTTCCTGACGGTAGCATAAAGTGCATAGAACAGGAGAATAGCCCATGGCGCGAAAGCCCACAGCAGGGTATGAACAAAAAATAGTTTGTCGCCGTGTGTATTCGTAATATAACCGTTATTGTTGAAACGCCCAAACTGGCTGTCCCACAAAAACCAGTGGATGCCTGAAATCCCGGTGCGACCGAAAACAACTTTTTCGGGGTGAAGATCAAACTGGGTATATACCGAATAAATTTCGGGTAAAGTAAATATCACCACCAATATAAACGAGAGCAGCCATTTCCAATGGAACACGCCTTTGATATTTCCTTGAAATAAATAATCGCCAATAATTGACGCCCCAATCGGGATGAGCAGGTAGATGCCTTTAGTCATCACTGCGCAGGCAGTAAATACTGATGCCAGCAGCATATCGGCCATGCTGAACCGTTCTTTTACTTTATAAAAATGGTAAACGGCCCCCATGAGCAGGCCCATAATATAAGGCTCGGCACGTACATCCGTATTTGACATTACGCTGTGTTGAGCGGTAAGCAGGATCAGGATAGCGATAATAGCTGTTTCATCGCCATAAAACTTTTTGGCAAGCTTGTAAGTGTACGCCACCGACATGAAAAAAAACAGCAGGGCGGGCAATTTATAGGCAATGGTATTTATACCGAACACTTTAAAACTGATGGCGATAATCCAGAAGGGGAAATGCGGTTTATCCAGCCAGTCGGCACCGTGATATAGCAGATCGGTAAAATTATTGTTTTGTGCCATGCTCCTTGAAAGAGCCGAATACAGCGCCGGGTCATCGGTAAAGAATTTGATGCCGATACCTGCTACATTGAGCACGATAGCCAATAACAGCACAATAAGATAAGGCCGCTTTTGTAAAGAGAAAATTGAAGCTGATGAACTATCCACTAAAAATATTTATGTTCAAAAATAGCCGAATTTTAATTATTCCAAGGCAGGTATTTAGGCTGATCACGGTTGATCAGTTCGGGCTTGACTGAATTTAACACTTGACCATTCAAAACCCGTTCGTACAGCGCTAAATATTCCTTTGCCATCTTGCCGATACTGAAATTATCGACAGCATACTCATGACAATATTGTTTATTAAAGCTTTCAACATTTTTTAGTCCGGCTGCTAATTCTGTTTTACTTACAGAAAGCAAGCCAACTTCAGCGGGCACCAGCTCGGGCAACGATCCGTAAGGCGTACCAAAAACCGGGCAGCCAAAATACAGGCTTTCAACAATAGCAATTCCAAATGGCTCATGCCACAGTACCGGGAAAAGCAGGGCTTTTGAACCGTTCATTACTACCGATTTTGCCTCATCACCAACCATTCCCTTAAAACGCACATTAAGGTTAGGTGTAAAACGCAAACCCATTTTTAAGTTAAGCCGGGTACCTCCAAGTACCACCAGTTTATTACCACTCATGGTAGCTACATCGATGGCCCCTTTTACATTTTTAATCCGCCAGGCTGCTTTAGCCAGAAAATGGGTATGGGTGCGTTTATTGTTGAGATCGGGCTTCTGATAGTCTGCTGTATCTATAGCATTGTGTACAAAAACCGTTGAACCATGACGCTGCGCATGATTCGCTGATACAAATACCGAGTTAACATCTAATTGCACACCACCCGGGTTATTATGTACCGTAACGATATAAGGCTTCTTAGTAAAATCACTCACCTGGAACTGAAAATGTACCACGTCAATATCATCGGGCACCTGTTGGTTTATGTCAACAGCCGGATCGTAGATCAGCACCCTCGCAAACGGACAAGTTGAACCCGCTCCTACCAAATAGGTAATCTTATGTCCTATCCTATTCAGCTCGTGGCCAAGCCACCAGATGATACGCTCGGTGCCGCCATATTTTGTTGCCGGGATGGGGGTGTTGTTTACGATGAGGATGTTCATAGATGTTGGAGGCAAAGATAAGGTTTGAGGGCGACAGTTATAGCAACTTAACGGCTGTTAACTCTTTGATGTAAATGGCTATATTTATATCAATAATTTAAACCGTTCACAAATGCGTATTTCAAGCAAGTTATTACTTATCAGCTCTGTTTTTTTATTAGGATGTGGCAATAGTTCTGATCATTCGGCGAATAATGAGCTTACTTATAAAGACACAGCCGCTAACTTCCAACCTATTGTAACTGACTTTAGCAATCCCGTACTTTTAGACAGTTCGCAAAATGTGCTATTTCCGTTGGCAAATCCAATTGATGACGATAGAATGAGTTTCAAATCGAGCGAACAGGTATCTTATTGGAATATTGCATTTTATAATTCGCTAAGCAAAAAATATCATTTACTCGATAAACGTAAAATGATAATTCTCCAATATGAAGATCAGAAAGAGTTGAGTTCGGGTCCAGATGTATATTCATCAGAAGTGCATGATCCTAACCCAGCACAAGGCTTGAATATTGATGGGAAGTTGATTTGTTATTCGGTAATAATTGAGGATTTTAACAAAGATCAAAAACTCACCTATGCTGATCCGAAATATCTTTTCACATCCGACGATGCCGGAAATAACTTCAAACAGATTTCGCCCGCAAACCTCAATGTTGTTAGCTGGCAACGTGTTGCTAAAACAAATAAGCTGCTTATTGAAGTTCAATCGGATAGCAATAACGACAAGCTATTTAACAACAAAGATCACATAGTACCATACGTGTATGACCTCAAAAAAGGCGGACCTGTCGAACCTGTTTTTAGTAAGGAGTTTAATCAAGCTGTCGATAAGCTTTTTAAAGAGCAATGGCCCGGTGCAAAAAAATAATCTTTTTACAGCATCTTACTTCCTGAACCATTTCCTATTGGCCACTAAAAGTCCAAACTCTTCCGATGGATATTTCTCCGTCGACTTATGATGGATTTTATGCGCCCGGCGAATCCCGACTAAGTACCGGTTGTCACTTTTGAAAGCCTTGAAACGGTTATGGATAAACCAGTCGTGGAAAATGAAGTAAATGATACCGTAGATACTGATACCTGTACCTATCCAAAATCGGTAGTCCAAATTTAAATGTCCAATCCACATCAGCCATAAGGCGCAACCTACAAAGCCGATGCTGAACAGGTCGTTCAGTTCAAACCAGCCATGTCTTTGTTGATGATGTGTTTTATGAATAAACCATAATGGCCCATGGAAAAGGTATTTATGCATGGCCCAAGAGATGAGTTCCATTAGTGCAATGGTTGATAATACAATTCCTGTGTTTGCTAATAGATTCATATTAGTTAGCTGCAATACTCCGGGCTATCAGGTTTTCCATCTTTTGGGTATTGATTTCTTCATGTTCGCCATATCCCGTTTTTTTGAAGATCAATTTTCCCTGTTTGTTAAAAATAAAGACTGTTGGATACCCCCTAAAACCAAACTGCCTGTCGGGGCATTTAGTTTTATCATCGGGTGTATATTTTGCTAAAACTTTGCCTGTATAAATCTTCTCATTGCAGCCCGGGATAAAGTAAACCGGTAATTTAAAATCGTCCCGCATACTGTAATGTTTATACAGGTTAACAAAGTTAGTCATCGATTTATCCTGTGCTATAAACCGCTTAACTATCCCGCTATCGGTTTGGCATAGGGTTATGAAACAAAATTTTTTGTTGTCTTTATACTGGGCGTAAAGCTTGTGCAGCATGCCCATTTCACGAAAACAGGGCGGACAGGGCACAAACCAGCAATCAATAAACAGCACTTTGTTTTGGCCTAATTGCTTTAGCGTGGTATGTTTTCCGTTGATGTCATAAACCTCAATATCAGGTATTGATTTAATTTTCCTGGTTTGTGCATGAACTATGCACCCAAGCAAAATAAAAAATGCGAATAAGGAGCAGGTTATTACTTTCATAGCCGAAGTATTTACCGCTAACTTAAAATTAAAAAAGCGGCTATCAAATGATAACCGCTTTTAAATATTTCAAATTAAAAATCCGAAATCGAAAATCCGCTATCCGAAATTATTAAATATGTATCGCCCTGTTTTCAGTAGCGGCTAAACATGCTTCGCGCATCGCTTCAGTATAGGTTGGGTGGGCATGGCTCATGCGCGAAATATCTTCGGCACTTGCACGGTACTCCATCGCCACAACAGCTTCCGCTATCATATCGGCAGCACGCGGACCAATCATGTGTACACCTAAAATCTCGTCGGTAGTGGCATCGGCCAACACTTTTACAAAGCCGTCCAGGTCACCGCTGGCACGGGCACGGCCGCTGGCTTTGAACGGGAACGAACCGGTTTTGTATTTAACACCGGCTGCTTTCAGCTGCTCTTCTGTTTGACCAACAGCTGCAACTTCCGGCCAGGTATAAACCACGCCCGGGATCAGGTTGTAATCAATATGCGGTTTTTGGCCGGCAATAATTTCGGCAACCAACGTACCTTCATCTTCAGCTTTGTGAGCAAGCATAGCGCCTTTAATCACATCGCCAATGGCGTAAACACCTTTAACTTTGGTTTCCAGGTGCTCGTCAACCGTAATTTTACGACCGCGTTCCTCAACGGTAATACCGATATTCTCTAAACCTAAACCATCGGTGTAAGCTATACGACCTACTGCTACCAGGCAGTAATCGCCTTTCAGTTCCAGCTTTTCGCCTTTAGGCGTATCACAGCTAACGGTTACTTCTTTGCCTTTTACTGTGGCACCTGTAACTTTATGGCCCAGGTAAAATTCCATACCCAGTTTGGTCAGTACTTTTTGTAATTCGCGACCAAGACCTTTATCCATAGTTGGGATAATGCCATCCATAAATTCAATTACAGATACTTTGGCGCCTAAACGTGCATAAACCGAACCCAGCTCCAAACCGATAACACCACCACCGATCAACACCAAGTGTTTTGGCACTTCGCTCAAGCTTAATGCTTCGGTTGATGTAATAATGCGTTTTTTATCGATAGGCAAAAATGGCAATGCCGATGGTTTTGACCCTGTAGCGATGATCACGTTTTTACCGGTGATTTCGATAACAGTACCATCGTTCTTTTTAACAGTGATGGTGTTTTTATCTTTGAATGATCCTACACCAAAGTGAGTGTCGATCTTGTTTTTCTTCATCAGGTAGCTGATGCCGCTGGTATTGGCATCAACAACTTCCTGCTTGCGTTTGATCATCTGTCCAAAATCTATCGAAAGATCTTTCAGGTTGATGCCATGTGTTTTAAAAGCATGGGCAGCATTGTGGTAATGTTCAGACGAATCAAGCAGCGCCTTTGACGGGATACAGCCCACATTAAGGCAGGTACCACCAAGGGTATTATACTTTTCAACAATAGCGGTTTTTAAA
>JGI24737J22298_10000195_pt1 | contig 19694 bp, 17 predicted proteins | sample KBSCornC3_FD_22298 | JGI IMG/M metagenome (IMG submission 22298) | reverse complement strand
AAGATGTATGAGGTTGATGCCAATGGGCAAAATGTACATTACAGCCCTTTCAATGGTAAAGTTGCGCCGGGTTACCTGTTTGCCGGTACCGGTTTCTGGGATACCTTCAGGGCATTGTATCCTTTCCTGAATTTGGTTTACCCATCTATCAACAAAGAAATGCAGGAAGGCCTGATCAATGATTACAAAGAAGGTGGCTGGCTGCCAGAGTGGTCGAGCCCGGGCTACGCTGATTGTATGATCGGTAATAACTCTGCGTCGGTAGTTTCTGAAGCTTATCTGAAAGGTTTGCATGGTTATGATATCGAAACTTTGTATCAAGCTCTTAAACACGGTGCTAATAATGAAGGCCCGAATGCCACAGGTCGCCGTGGGGTGCAATACTATAACACTTTAGGTTATGTACCTTATAATGTAAAGATCAACGAAAACGCAGCACGTACGTTAGAGTATGCTTATGACGATTTTGCTATTTACCAGTTGGGTAAGGCTTTGGGCAAACCTAAAAAAGAAATTGAGATCTACAAAAAACGCAGCCAAAACTACCGTAATATCTTCGACCCGCAAACTAAACTGATGCGCGGTAAAAATCAGGATGGCACTTTTGAAACACCATTCAATCCGTTTAAATGGGGCGATGCCTTTACCGAAGGTAACAGCTGGCACTATAGCTGGGGCGTGTTCCATGATATTCAGGGTTTAATAAACCTGATGGGCGGCAAGCAGCAATTTGCAGCCAAACTGGATTCCGTATTTGAAATGCCGCCGGTATTTGATGACAGCTACTATGGTGGTGTGATCCACGAGATCCGCGAAATGCAGATTGCAGGTATGGGCCAATACGCTCATGGTAACCAGCCTATCCAGCATATGATCTATCTTTACAATCACGCAAATCAACCATGGAAAACCCAGTACTGGGTTCGTGAAGCAATGAACAGGCTTTACCGGGCAACTCCTGATGGTTACTGCGGCGACGAGGATAACGGTCAAACTTCTGCATGGTATATCTTCTCAGCAATGGGCTTTTACCCGGTAACCCCGGCCAGCGACCAGTATGTTTTAGGTGCCCCGCTGTTTAAAAAAGTAACTGTTAATTTAGAGAATGGCAAAACCATCACCATCAACGCGCCAAAAAACAGCGCAGATAACAAGTATGTAAACACACTTACAGTTGATGGCAAACCATACACTAATAACTGGTTAAGCCATAAAGGTTTACTAAATGGTGCAGTACTTGATTTTGATATGCAGGCCACTCCGAATAAAGACCGCGGTACCAAAGATGCCGATGTGCCTTATTCAATGAGTAACGAGAAATAAACACCCCTCCTTAAAAATTCCCCTCTTGAGAGGGGGCGCGGCGGGAATGAGTGAGAGCAGGGGTGTGTTTGTGCGATTTGATTATCAAAGCAGAAACACACCCCTCCGCCCCTCTCAAGAGGGGAATCGCACATTCCCGTCCTTTTTTTATTTTTTGCAGAGACGCATCACATGCCGTCTCCCGCTATGCAGATCAAACATGCATGATGGGAGATGCGGGTTATGCGTTTTTTGTTTTAGATATGCCATCTAAAAGTTTTGTTTTACCTACATTTAGCAATCAACGCTAAACCATGAAATATCTTTTACTTTTCGTACTTATCACAACTACCTGTATTGTTAAAGCGCAGGATTTTGCGGCTTTAAAGGCGGGACAATCAAAGGCCGAACAGATCATATTGAATGATGAAGACGGGAAGGTGATGATGGCATTTATGATCCCAGCGCCAACAAAACTCAAAATAAACTTATTGCCTCTGTGCAGGCCAACGCCAATAAACATATCCCTCCAGTATTATTTACTATGGCTATGGTTTTATTTGGGCAGGAAAAATATAGCGATGCCTGTTTTTGGTTTTATGTAGCGCAATTAAGATCAAGATACGATGTAAACCGCAGTGTAGATAAAACGGTATCGGCAGCCAACTGGAACGGCCCAATCGGGATGTCGATAAACCAATATGCCTTTGAGCATCTGGATACCTTAGAAAAGGTTGTTCCCCAGGTTGTAGCTTATGTAACTGCAAATGACGAGTTATATGATCAGCGGTGGATCAACGTTTTAACAGCACATGATAAGGTAAAAGACGAAGACATAGATAAGTTAAGCGTTGATAAAAGCCTTTGGCCAGGTATCAAGAAAGAAACAATAGATTCTTATTATGCCGATTTTAAAGAGGTTGTGAATAAAGCCAGGCAAAAGCAATAAGAATATGGTTTTTAAGCAGCTATTCGGGGTTGTTTACGTTTAATTGGTAATTTACTTTTATCTTTTTTGTAACTTGCCTTATCAATGAAAAGCCAAAAAACAAACGTTTCGGTCTTACTCGTATGTCTTTTGGCGCTGCCTGCGATATTAGCTTTTTCCTTACACCCCTCCGGCAAATACAATCTTGATTTTTTTACTACCCACAACCAATTTTACCTCTGCGATTCGGCATTTACCGGTACCACCGGTGATACTACCTTTTGGAACACCGACGCCCAAAATGCGCGCTTAGGGACTACCGAAGATATCATCGGCATAAAAATAGCCAGCTATGGCCACGTACGGGCCGAACTTAATGTGCTCAATACAGCCGACGCAGAAAAAGATTTCAGCAAATACGACCATGTTGTTGAGGGCAGTGTAAAACTAAGTTCGGGCATTATGGAAGTCCTGAATTTTCCGGATACCAAAATTATCTTAAAAGCCATTGTTACCCCGGCAAGATATCGCATACGCATTTATTCGTATGCTGTAAAAAACGTAAATCCCGATGAGGACGAAGGTACCGATCACTATAAGATTACCCTTTGGCCCGGAGAAGGTAGGGAAAGGAAAGTATTGAAAGCCTACAGGGCGGACTAATCCATTTATGCCCGCCCGAAACAAGGTACATTAATCACGCACTATTTATCGCTGATCATTATCGGGTTGCCTCCCTTTCCGCCGCCAATAATAATCACCTTGGCATTGGGCGAAAGCGCTATTTCCTTTTGTGCTTTTATGGCTTCGTATTGCAGTTGCTTATCCGATAACCCGGTTGAAAGGATACGCTGATAATCGGCAATACCCTGCGCTTCCACCCGCTTACGTTCGGCTTCCTGGCGTTCCTTTTGCAGTACGAACTCCATTTTTTGGGCGTCCTGCTCGGCGTTGATCTTTGATTCGATGCTGGCGCGTACCGAGGCGGGCAGGGTAATGTTGCGCACCAGGATCTGCTGCAGCTCAAGTCCGCGTTTTTCAAAACTGGCGGTGATGTAACGGTTTATTTTATCCTGGAACTCCTGCCGCTTGGTCGAATACAGATCGACAGCTGCATAAGCAACCGCGTTATCGCGGATGGCCGTGCGCGAAACCGGGCGAACGATCTTATCTACATAGTTTTCGCCAATGTTCTGCATAATGTACGGGGCTTTATCGGGTTTCACTTTATACAGCACCGAAAGGTCGATGGTAACCTCCAATCCATCTGATGAAAGCACGCGGATTGCATCATCCCCTTCCTTTTGCCCTTCATTATTTACTGCACTCATGGTATAGGTTTGTGTTTGCACATCGAAGGTAGTGATCTCCACAACGGGGTTTATGATGTGTAAACCACTTTCAAGCACCTGGTCCTGCACCTTGCCAAAAAGGGTTTGAACCCCCACTTTACCAGGTTCAATAACTTTAAAAATATTGAGTAACAGACCAAGTACCACCATGGCTATACCCACCGCCGTTACCACGCCGTTAAAGCGGCCGGCCGGTTCGGGCGAACGTTTGAGCACTATACCCACAATGAGTACAATAACTCCTAATACTGCTATAAACATGCAATGAAGTTAAGCTTTTTTTGCATGCTGCAAGCTTATTATAACAGAATGTTTTTTAGGGGATTAAGGCTGTTATTGCCGGGAATTAGATGGATGCGAGAGGGGGTATTTTTTTGCCGACTTAGCATAACGGCACAAGTTAGCCGGCGCTTGTTCCCTTTACACAAAACTTGCGCCATTAGAAGTAGAGAAGACTTACGAAGTTTTAAAAACTTCGTAAGTCTGGAGCCTAATTAATATCGGGTTACTTAGCCCCTTTGCCTTTTTTATTTTGCGGGGCTTGCTGGGTCTCTTTAACCTGTTTCAAAAGCCTCAGCTTCATGAAAATCACAACTACGCCTACAACCATGGCACCGGCCATGATCAGGTAGTTTTTTTCGGTAAACATTTTATAAGCTACAATAAAGCACAAAGCTACGCCCATGGTGTAAAGCACATTGAGCACCAGTTTAAAGCCCATTATTAGTATACGTTTAATTCAGGGTCAATTTCGGCCTGCCATGCAAGGATCCCTCCTCTTAGGTTTGACAGGTTGGTAAAACCCTGCTGCTCCAGTTGCATAATAGCAGCCGCGCTGCGTTTACCACTGCGGCACATTACTACTACCGGCTTGTCTTTACTTATCTTTTCCGATTCTATCAGCACTCCGCCAAGCGGTATAAGCTGCCCGCCAAGGTTTGAAGTTTCGTATTCAAAATCTTCCCTAACATCAATCAGTTGAAAATCTTCGCCTTTGTCAATTTTCTCTTTTAGTTCCTGTACGGTTATCTCGTTCATGTTAAATGTAATTATAATCCAAAGGTAGTTTTTTTCTTAATCAAATATTTAGGCTTGTTATTTGTAACAATCAAAGTGTATGAGCGTTTCATATATGTTTACACAATAATTACTTAATGAAAAAAGTTACACGCTTTTTCTGGTTCTGTTCAGGAGCACATATCGATACCTTAAAAAAGTACCCAATTGAGCATAATAAGTATGTTGGTATTGGGGCAACTATATTTTTCACGGCACTGTTCGCCGCATTATCCGGCGGTTATGCCATGTACTTTGTTTTTAATGGCGATGCCTTTGCTGTAGGTTTTGCTATACTATTTGGTTTACTGTGGGGAACGGCCATTTTTAACATGGACCGCTATATTGTATCCAGCATCAACAAAGAAGGCACAACCAACCAGCAGATCCTGCAGGCGTCGCCGCGTATTTTGCTGGCTATTATGATAGGTATCGTAATCTCGCGCCCGCTTGAACTCAAGATCTTTGATAAAGAAATTCGCCAGAAACTAAAAACCGCCTATTTAAAGGGGCAACGCAGTAAAATTGATACCCTCGAAAAAACCTACATGCAGAAGTATGCCATGGAACTGGGTAAAAACACCGATTTGAAAAAGGAAAAAGATTCGCTTGAACGGGATATCAACCGCTCACGTTACCAGCTTAACCAGGAAGTTTTCGGCGATAAAACCAACCAAACATCGGGCATTACCGGTTATGGCACTTATGCAAAGCAAAAGCAGGCCATACTGGAAGAAAAGGAAGCCCGGCTTAAATCCGTTACTGATAATTTAGGGCAGATGGACCAATACCTGAGTGCCCGTAAAGATTATGAGGGACTGAACAGCACCCGTTTGTTTACAGAGCATCAACTGGACAGTTTGGCCAGCATAGCCGGCTTCTCCGACCGTAACTGGGCATTAGGCCAGCTCACTTACACTGAAAACGGCAAGCGCGACCTCGACACCTATCTCGCTATTTCGTTTATCGGCTACCTGTTCATTTTGTTTGAATGTTTGCCGGTATTTGTAAAGCTGATGTCGCCCAAAGGGCCTTATGATACGGCTATCGCCAAAACAGCCGAAGCCAATATCCACCTTGCCGAACGGGATAAGGAACGGGATATAGCGGTTACGGATAATATTTACGACCACAACCTGGATACGGATATCGAGCGGCGAAAAAAGATCATTACCTCGCAATCTGATTATGATTTTGAGCGGCATAGTTACGAGTAAAACCCTGCATTTTTCCCGTAGAGACGCATAATTGCGTCTCCCAACTATGCAGGGCCGATTTATAGGCGAAGACGCAATTATGCGTCTCTACAGTGGAATATTTTGCAATTACCAACCCAATCTCCCATCTTGCAAAACATAATATCAACCTATGTTTGAGCAATTTTCACATTCAAACTTCCATACTATTTGCGATAAGCTCGCCGCGGGCGATCCGGAGCTGGCCCTGATCATCAAAAACCATGGTTATCCGCCTTTATGGTCACGCCCAAATAGCTTTGAAACGCTGGTTCATATTATACTGGAACAGCAGGTATCGCTGGCTTCAGCATTATCTGCCTTAAATAAACTCCGGGAGCGGGTACAGCAGATTACCCCGGCACGGGTTTTACTGCTTACCGATGAAGAATTCAGGGCATGTTATGTAAGCCGCCAAAAAACCATCTATATAAAATACCTTGCCGAAGCCATTGTAAGCGGGCAGATCAACCTTGCCGAAATGGAACAAATGCCTGATGATATTATCCGTACCAAACTAACCGCCCTCAAAGGCATTGGCAACTGGACGGTTGATGTTTACCTGATGTTTGTGCTACAGCACACCGATGTTTTCCCTATCGGCGATCTTGCCGCAGTGAATGCCCTTAAACGGGTAAAAAATCTGCCAAAAGATATTACCAAAGAAGAGTTGTTAGCGGTGACCGAAAAATGGAAACCATACCGAACGGTAGCGGCGATGATTTTGTGGCATTATTATCTGAGCCAAAGAGTACCGGCCCCACCCAAACCCTCCAGGCAAGGCGTTAAAAAATAAAGATCTTCGGAGGCTCAAGTGATAACACCGAATACAAGTCGAATATTTTATCAGAGCCTTCGCGTAACCCCTCTGCTCTATTAAATAATTGATATTCAGATTATTATAATGAAATATTCGAAATTATGTTAACCCTGTTAACCCCCTGTTGGTGCTGTCCATGCTCAAAAGCATATAAACAAAAAATACGCCGGCTTAGCCAACGCATTAAAAATATGCTTATCAAAGGCCCCCCCTTTAGGGGGCGGGGGGGGCATTAAATAGCCCATTCCTCTCCTGCTCCTGGTAATCCTGTACGGTTTCAATGGCATTATCAACCACATCGCTCAGGGCGGTAATGAATGTTCCGGGGCGGGCCAGGCTCATGGCGTGTTTAATAGCGTCAACTTCCTTAGGCACTACTTCAACCTGCTTGTTAGGATCAACTGATTCAATTCCCTCCCTGAGTAAACCAATAATATTTTCGGCGGTGCGGCCACGCAGGTGTTTTTCCTGGCGCAGGATGATATAATCAAACATTTCGGCCGATATTTTACCCAGTTCGCGGATATCGTCATCCCGCCTGTCTCCCGTGCCGGCTATGATACCAATTTTAAGCGGCGAGTCGATATGCTTTAAAAACTCCTTGATGCCGGTATAGCCATCCGGGTTGTGGGCAAAATCAATCATGAAGCGGAAATCTTTAAACTCGAAAATATTCATACGGCCCGGCGTCTGTGAGGCCGATGGAATAAAAGTTTCGAGCGAGATCTTGATGTCTTCTGTTTTAAATCCCCATAAAAACGTAGCCAGTGTTGCGGCAAGCACATTCTCGATCATAAAGGGCACAGTACCGCCAAACGTAAGCGGGATCAGGATGGTACGCTGTACGCGGATCTTCCAGTCGCCTTTTAAAATGGTGATAAACCCGTTTTCACAGATAGCGGCAATGCCCCCTTTTTTGCAATGTGATTTAATGATTGGGTTATTTTCGTTCCGGCTGAAATAAGCGATATTACATTCGGCCTTTTTACCAATGCGTACGCAATACTCGTTATCGGCATTTAAAACGCCCCAGCCATCCTTCTTAACCGAGTTAAGCACTACGCTTTTCACGCGTGAAAGGTCTTCCAATGAATGAATGTCCGATAAGCCCAGGTGATCTTCCTGGATATTGGTAACTACCCCTATATCGCAAAAGCCAAAACCGAGGCCCGAGCGCAGGATNCCCCCGCGGGCTGTTTCCAATACCGCGAAATCAACTGTTGGGTCTTTCAGTATAAACTCCGAGCTTACCGGGCCGGTTGTATCGCCCTTCAGCATCATATTGTTTTGTACGTAAATCCCATCCGATGTGGTGAAACCTACCCGGTGACCGTTATTTTTAACAATGTGGGCTATCAAACGGGTGGTAGTGGTTTTACCGTTAGTCCCGGTAATAGCTATGATAGGGATGCGGGCCGATTTACCGGCCGGGTAAAGCATATCAATCACATGTCCGGCTACGTTGCGGGGCAAGCCTTCGCTTGGAGCAATATGCATCCTGAAGCCTGGTGCGGCATTAACTTCCAGTATCACTCCGCCTGTATCAGTAAGCGGCTCGGTAAGGTTTTGCGCCATGATGTCGATGCCGCAAATATCCAGGCCGATGATTTTAGAAATGCGTTCGCAAATGAAAATATTTTGCGGGTGTACATGGTCGGTAACATCAACAGAGGTGCCGCCTGTGCTTAGGTTAGCAGTTGATTTTACATAAACCACCTCATCTTTTTCGGGCACGGTTTCAAGCGTATAACCTTTCTTGGCCAGCAGATCGAGAGTATCCCTATCTATTGTTATCTCTGTAAGCACATTCTCATGACCGTAGCCGCGGCGTGGATCGGAGTTTTCAAGGTCTATCAATTCCTGGATATTCAGCCTGCCATCGCCGGTAACATGTGCCGGTTTACGAAGGGCAGCAGCAACCATTTTATTATCAATCACCAACACCCTGAAGTCGAAGCCTGTAACATATCGCTCTACAATTACGCGGCGCGAAATTTTGGCGGCGTGCTCATAAGCTTCAATAGCCTCTTCTTCAGTTTTTATGTTGATAGAAATGCCGCGGCCGTGGTTGCCATCAAGCGGTTTAAACACCAGCGGGAAGCCCACTTTGCGGATAGCATCCGGCACAGCCGATGCCGATGAAATAGTTACGCCTTTAGCAACAGGGATGGCCTGCTCCTGTAAAAGTCGTTTGGTTTCTTCCTTGTTGCTGGCAATATCAACGGCAATGCTGCTGGTTTTTTCGGTCATGGTAGCGCGGAAACGTACCTGGTTTTTGCCATAACCTAATTGCACCAATGATTGGTTGTTAAGCCTGATCCATGGGATATCCCTCGCGATCGCTTCTTCCACAATTGACCCGGTACTTGGTCCCAGGCGGGTATTTTCCCTAATCTCGCGCATTTGCTGAATATCAGCATCCAGGTTGTAATCCTCGCCTTTTATCAAAGCTTCGGTTATGCGCACGGCCGATTCGGCTGCAAAAACGCCAACTTTTTCTTCCAGATAAGCAAATACTACATTGTATACGCCTTTTGTTTTGGTTTCGCGGGTGCGGCCAAAGCCGGTATCCATACCGGCAAGGGTCTGGATCTCCAAGGCTATGTGCTCAATAACGTGTCCCATCCAGGTGCCGGCAATCACCCGCTGAAAAAAGCCGCCGGGTACACCGGGAGAGCAGCGGTGGCTGTATAACGATGGCAGCAGCTTTTCAAGCCGTTCATAAAAGCCATCTATTTCGTTGGAGGGGCGGTGCTCCATCTCCTGCAGGTCAAGCCGCATTTGTATTAATTTTTTGCGTCTGATGCTCCAAATGTTGGGTCCGCGTAGTACCTGAATATTTTCGATCTTCATTATGTAGGATGCTATTTTTTTGTCAGTCTAATTTCCCCTTAAAACTATAAAACATAACACGGGAATAAAATTTTTGATGGCGAAAAGCCATTATTTATTATTAGTTCCTGTGTTTGTGCAGGTTTTTGTCGTAATTTGTATATAGTTGTATTAAGATATTGTGAAATAATCATGATTGTCCCGAAAGGTAAACTAATAATTATAGGTGGCGCAGTTGATATGGGGAGTAATGTTACTCTTCAGGAACACATTTTGCAACCAGATTATATCAAATTTTTTGAACAAGGCATATTAAGGCGCATTATTAATGAATCGGCAAAGCATGAAGGCTCACAAATTGAAGTGATCACCACAGCTTCACAGATTCCGGAGCTTGTAGGCGCTGAGTATATCAAGGCGTTTGGCCAGCTCAACGTTACCAATGTTAACGTACTGCACATCAAAAGCCGCGAAGATGCGGGGAACAAGGCATACTTAGACAGGATCCGTAAAGCCGATGTAGTGATGTTCAGCGGCGGCGACCAGCTCAGGCTAACAGCCATTTTTGGCGGCACCGAATTTTTACAGATCCTTAAACAGCGTTACCAAAAAGAGAATTTCGTTATTGCCGGAACATCGGCAGGCGCTGCAGCGGCTTCAACACACATGATCTACCGCGGGCAAAGTAACGAAGCCCTGGTTAAAGGCGAAGTGCAGATAACCGCCGGCCTTGGCTTTATCGATTCGGTGATTGTTGATACTCACTTTGTACAGCGTGGCCGCATAGGCCGGTTAATGTATGCCGTGGCAACTAATCCTGGTATTTTAGGGATAGGTTTAGGCGAGGATACAGGTTTACTTATTACCGAAGGTTATATGATGGAAGCTATCGGCTCGGGCCTTATTATTTTGGTTGACGGACGCAACATCGTATCAACTAATATATACGATGTGGAGCTTGGTTCGCCAATATCTATCGAAAACCTGAGGGTACACGTCATGTCGATATTTGATAAGTACGATCTGGTGCAGCACCGTTTAATCATAAAAAAGAGCGTAAAAGTTGAAGAAGGTGTTTTTATNAATGCACCAGGCAGCAAACTTCTACAATAATTTAAACTGCATAAAGTTCTTATAAATANCCTGGCCTTATTTATGCAGNGACATCTACTTTAATTTATAATTATGAAAATAATTATTCACGGCGGTTTTTTTAGCGAATCGCATACCAACCAGGAAGTAAAGCTGGCCAAACAGGAAGCCCTGAACGGCATAGTGCAGTTAGGATACAAACACCTGCAACATCACACTGCTGCCGAAACGGCCGTCTATACCGTAAGGCTGCTTGAAGATTGCGAGCTTTTTAATGCCGGAACGGGATCACAGATCCAGAGCGATGGCAAGATCCGCCTCAGTGCCTCTTTGATGGATGGCAAAACCCAACGCTTTTCGGGCGTCATCAACATTGAAGATGTTAAAAACCCTATCTGTGTAGCCGAAAAACTTCAAGCCTATGATGATCGTGTATTGAGCGGCAAAGGAGCATGCGATTTTGCTATAGAAAACGGTCATAAATATTATAACCCCGAAATCCCACAGCGACGTCACGAATACGAACAAAAACTAAGCGATTCTATAAGGCTTGGCACCGTGGGCTGCGTTGCATTGGATGTGCATGGAAACCTGGCAGCCGCAACGAGTACTGGGGGCAAAGGTTTTGAAATTCCCGGCCGTGTTAGTGATTCGGCCACTACTGCAGGAAATTATGCCAATGAGTTTGCCGGCGTTTCATGTACCGGCGTAGGTGAAGATATTGTAAGTGGCTCGGTAGCTGTTAAAATTGTTACACGAGTAACCGATGGCATGCCTCTTATGGCCGCTACCGAAAAAACCCTCGATGAAATGAAACCTTACGATGGCTTTGCCGGTGTGATAGGCATTACTACTGATGGGCAGATCTATCACTCAGACACCCACCCTTACATGGTATGGGCCCTGCATGACGGAGATATTGAAGTTTTTAACTAAAACCTAAATTTATTTTTCCCGTAGAAAGGGTATAAGTTAAGCACCTGTAAAATAACGGTGGCCTTTAGGCGTTTACGTATTTACTGCATTTTACGGGTATTGTTTTCCCGTTAACAAATAATTACATTTGTTAAGCTGATTAATTTAAAAATAAACAGTTTAAACCCAGGAAAAAGATTAGATGAGATATTTCCTACTTATTATTTTATGCGCTGTTGGGTTCGATGCATCAGCGCAATGGTATTACAAGCCATTCAATAAGCGTACCCGGTCTCCGCAAATGGCTTATGCACAAAGCCACTCTATTAAAAGGCTGCCCGCTCCTGCATTGGCTAAAGTAAAGATCCGCCCGTTTACTATTGAACATACCCCATATGTACTGGCCATGATCGAGGAATCGGTTATGAAAACCGCGCAGCACAATATGCGTTTTCATGTGTACAATGCCGCCAGCTACAACTTTAGCGACCTGGCCCAGATGTATATGAAACAAAACCGCCTGGCTGAGGCAAAATGGTTCCTGCTGCAAAGTATCACCATATCGCGCCAGCAAAACGACGACAGGCATACCATAGCCAACCTGCTTGACCTTGCGACTGTAAAAGCTGATTACGGCGATTATGCACAGGCTAAACAAGACCTGGCCGAAGCCCGACAACTGGCTGTTGCCCGCGGTTTGACTTTTGACCTGGCTACTGTAGAGAAAAAAACGCGCTATTTACAAGACAATAAATTCAACACGCTGCATACCGAAACCCATTTTGCCGAAACCGCCGATGCAGGTACAAAAACAGTTAACAAATAGTATTTTTTTGTAACAAAAACGTAAAATGGTGCTGCCTGCATACTATTAGTAAAACATAATCGTATTATTGTTATTAGTAATTAAGAGACAGCATATTGACTGTCTCTTTTTTATTTTACATTAGCAAATTAATAATAGGCACAAGTATTGATGTTTTACACCAACCCCGATTTAACTACAGTAAAAGATATGTTTAAGAAAGTATATTTGTTATTGGTGCTGGGCGCAGCCCTCGCCTGTAAAGCATCACCATCCAAACCTGTTAAAGTAGCAGGTTCAAATGATTTACAGCCCGATGAACAGCAAAGCCTTGTTTGTAAGCAGGTAGCATCATTAATCTCTAACTACAACTATAAAAAAGTTCCGCTGAACGATTCAGTATCCGCCATCATTTACGACCGGTATATCAAATCGCTCGACGAGAACCACAGCTATTTTTTAGCATCTGATATCAAGGATTTTGAAAAATATAAAACCGTACTTGATGATGATATTAAAGCCGGCAACCTGGCCGATGCTTTTTATATCTTCAACGTTTTTCAGAAAAGATATATCGAGCATGTAAAATATTCGCTTGAGCAGATCAATAAAAATTTCGATTTCAATAAAACTGAAACCTTTGTTTATGATCGCGATAAACTGCCATGGATTGCTTCGCAAAGCGAAATGGATGCCATGTGGACCAAGCGCGTAAAATACGATTTGCTAAACCTGAAACTGGCCAATGCTGATATGTCCAAGAACAAGGAAACGCTCAAAAAACGTTATGAAAACCTGTTAACCCAAAGCAACAAGTTATCTAACCAGGACGTTTTCCAATACTTCATGGATGCCTTTACCGAGGCCATCGATCCCCATACTAACTATTTTAACCCATCAAACGCAGCTAATTTCAATATCGAAATGTCGCGCCAGGTTGAAGGGATCGGCGCTTCGCTACAGGTGGAAAATGAGTATGTAACCATTAAAACCATTGTACCGGGCGGCCCGGCAGATAAAAGCCACCAGATAAGCGTCGACGACCGTATCGTTGCAGTAGCCCAGGGTAAAACCGGGGAGTTTCAGAACGTGGTGGGATGGCGTGTTGATAATGCCATCGCTATCATCCGCGGTACTAAAGGCACAACGGTAAGGCTTGAAATATTGCCTGCCGGTGCAAATGCATCAAGCAAGCCCAAAGTGGTTGAAATGGTACGTGAGAAGATCATCCTGAAAGACCAATCGGCCAAAAAAGAGATCCGCACTTACAACAGCAATGGTAAAACGGTTAGGATAGGTGTGATATCCATCCCGGCATTCTATATTGACTTTAACGACTATAAGGCAGGCAACCCTAACTATAAAAGTACCACCCATGATGTTAAGGCAATCCTTGACTCGTTAAAGAAAGAAAATGTAGATGGCCTGGTGATCGACCTGCGTGAAAACGGCGGCGGTTCATTGATGGAAGCCATTGAGCTTACCGGCTTATTCATTAAAACCGGCCCGGTGGTACAGGTGCGTGACACTAAAGACCAGGTGGAAATTGATAAAGACGAAGATCCGGATATCACTTACAGTGGCCCTATGGCAGTACTGGTTGACCGTTTCAGCGCCTCGGCATCTGAAATTTTCTCAGGTGCAATACAGGATTACGGTCGCGGGTTAATATTGGGCACCCAAACCTATGGTAAAGGTTCGGTACAAAGCGCTATCGATCTTGACAGGGTGATTGGCTCTTCGCTCCGCGATAAAATTGCGGGCGTAGTTGGTGGCGGTAAAAAAACAACCTCTACAGGCAGCCAAAGCACTTACGGGCAACTTAATTTGACCATAGCTAAGTTCTATCGTATTAGTGGTAATTCAACCCAACACAAAGGTGTAACACCTGATATTTCATTCCCGTCGGTTATTCCATTGGATAAATACGGCGAAGATACCGAGCCATCTGCAATGCCTTTTGACATCATTGCTAAAACAGATTATACCAAAACAGGCGATTTTACCGGCGTATTGCCACAACTGAAAAAATTGCATGATCAGCGTATGACCAGCAGCGATAGTTACAAATATTTGCTTGAAGATATTGCTGATTTTAAAAAGCACGACGCTGATGACAGCGTATCGCTAAAAGAGTCGGACTTGAAGAAACAACGTGACGACGATGAAACAAAAACATTTGAGCGTAACAATCTGCGCCGCGTAGCATTAGGTTTGCCGGCCCTTAAAAAAGGTCAAACCAAACCTAAAAACGAAGACCTTGACTTTGTAAAACGCGAAGCCGGCCAAATCATGACTGATTATATCAGCCTTGATAATAAGTATACAAGCGTATCGCAACCGGCTAACTAAGCAAATTATTAATAATATTCTGCGCCTGGTATTGAAAGATGCCGGGCGTTTTTATTTGCGCCACATCCAACACGTCATTATAAGGCACGAAGCAATCGCGAACTATACAGGGCGGACCTGCAAGTTGGGGATTGCTTCGTATCTCGCAATGACGCTTTTATATTTGTATAGTAAAAATCACCTCCCTGTTATAAAACTCTGCCGGCTAATACCCTGGCATTTTGTAAATTTGGCCTCTTATTAAAAATCAATTCAAGTTGAAAAATAATATTCTTATTGTTGATGATGTGCACGCCATATTTATGGAGCAGGCCGAAGCTAAAGGTTATACATGCGATTACCGTCCGCTGATAAAGGCCGACGAAGCCATGCAAATCATAGGGGACTATGCAGGCTTGGTGATCCGCTCAAAATTCAGGGTGGATAAAGCCGTGTTTGATGCTGCCACCAACTTACAGTTCATAGCCCGCGCTGGCGCTGGTATGGATAATATTGATGAAGATTATGCTACTCAAAAAGGCATAAAACTCATCAACGCACCCGAAGGCAATTCGGATGCCGTAGGCGAACATGCCATAGGTTTAATGCTGTCATTAATGAACAACCTGAACCGCGGCGACGCCGAAATTCGCGGGGGGAAGTGGCAGCGCGAGGCTAACCGGGGTTACGAGCTAAAAGGTAAAACAGTAGGTATTATTGGCTACGGCCATATGGGCAGCAGCTTTGCCCGGAAGCTTTCGGGCTTCCAGGTAAATGTTATTGCTTACGATAAGTATAAAACCGGTTTCAGTGATAAATATGCGCGCGAGGTAAGCATGGAAGAAATTGTAAAGCACAGCGATGTACTGAGCCTGCATATCCCCTTAACTGCAGAAACCGACGGACTGGTAGATGATGAATACCTTTTCCACTTTAAAAAGCCTATATTTTTCTTAAACACGTCACGCGGCAAAACTGCTAAAGTAAGTGCCGTGCTGAACGCCATACGCGAAGGCAAAATTTTAGGGGCAGGGTTGGATGTATTGGAGGTTGAAAAATTCCCGGCCCTTGCCGAACAACAATGGTTTGAGGAATTAAAACAAAGCGGCAAAGTGCTGTTAAGCCCTCACGTTGCCGGCTGGACATTTGATTCATACCGGAAGATCAGCGAGGTAATGGCCGAAAAGCTGACCGATTTTAAAGGATAGGCAAAGTGTCGGAGCCACATATCTTTAATAATTCGACAGCGTAAGGAACTCCCCTGTAAATGACATGAAAGAGAAATCTCCTGCACCATGCATACTTTATAAAGATGCATGGTGCAGGAGATTTCCGTTTAGATACATTTCCGGCTGGGTCGTAGAAATGATAACTGCATTGTTTGAGATGTTCGTTATGCCGTTTCCTTGTACAATACCATGCCGGCATGGTAAAACACCCCGTCTCTGAAATCACCTTCGGCGGTAAAGCCTGTATCGTCAAGGTATTCAACGTGGTTCCCTAATACGCTGTAATAACCTGTGTAGGCATTTTGTTTGTCGCCACGGGCCTCGGTGTAACGGCCGTTAGGCAAAAATTCGTGACGGATAAATCCATCGCGGGTAACCCATACACCTATATAATGGTGTGCGTTTATTGTTGTATTGCTGTTGAAAGTGTTAAATCTTTCCATGTTTCTAATTCGTTTTGAACGAAGGCAAGCTTCTTCTCAACCAGGCCGTAAGCATCCTCGCCCAAAAATAAATTTAGCGGTGGGTTAGCTTCGTTAGTTATGCTGATCATAGCCGCGGCCGCTTTTTCAGGGTCGCCGGCCTGTTGCTTGTCCATGTCGTTTTGGTGAAAATTTACTGTATCGCGGACGTTTTGATAGTCGGCTATCTGGTTTTGAGGTACCGCCAGTGAACTGGCCGACAGGAAATTGGTCCTGAAATAACCCGGCTGTACAATGGTAACCTTTATGCCAAACGGTGCAACTTCGGCTGATAATGTTTCGGAGAAACCATTAACGGCAAACTTGGTGGCGCAATAAATACCTCCGCCTGCAAACGCGCCGGTGAAACCACCTATCGACGATACATTTAAAATATGACCTGATTTTTGAGCACGCAGATAAGGCAACGCCTTACGGATCACATTCAATGATCCAAATACGTTAACCTCAAAGTTATCACGGGCCTCGCGGTCGGTCAATTCTTCAATACCGCCTAATAATCCGTAACCGGCGTTGTTGACAATAACGTCAATTTTTCCGAAGGTTTTTACAGTAAGCTCAANGGCTTCCTGCACACTGTCCTCGCTGGTCAAGTCAACGGCGAGGGGTAAAAACTGCTCGCTTTGTGTGTCAACTGCTTTGGTCAAATCGCTTAAATTGCGCGATGTGGCGGCTACTTTATAGCCTTCATTCAATAATTTTTTTACTAAGGCAAGTCCCAGTCCTTTTGAGGCACCGGTTACAAACCATACTTTGTTGTTTTCCATATGTTATATTTGATAGATTTTGATTTTACTTGTTACGATCTTAGTGATCGTTTATGATTTTCACTTATTTTGACCGGATGACTGACATTATCGTGTTTGTCCGAGCGGCCGTACCACCACCTCGTTAACAGAGATATTATCCGGCTGGCTTATAGCGTAAATCACCGCGTTGGCTATAGCCTCCTCATCAAGTTTTGGCATGTTCGCAAGGTTGCCGTACAAGCCCCTAATCTTAGGGCTGGTAATATCATGCCCTAATTCGGATTTAGTTGCGCCGGGGTAAATGGTGGTTACCTTAATGTTTTGGGCAACTTCCTCGCGCAGGGTTTCCATAATAGCCTTGACCGCGAACTTGGTACCGCTGTAAACGCCAATGCCCGGCGACGTTTTTAAACCACCAACCGATGACGTGGAGAGGATATGCCCCTGGCCGCGTTCAAGCATGTGGGGCAGCACAGCATTAATCCCGTACAATACACCCTTAATATTAATGTCGATCATCTTGTCCCATTCATCAACATGACCTTCTTCAAAAAAAGAGATGGGCATGATGCCGGCATTGTTCCACATTACGTCAACTCGGCCAAATTTGGCTATGGTCTGCAGAATGAGGTTATCCAGATCAGTTCGCCTGGCAACATCGGTTACTACATAAATTGCATTTTCGCCAATTTCCTGTGCCAGGTTTTTCAATTGATCTTCTCGGCGGGCAGCCAAAACCACTTTAGCGCCAAGTTGTGCCAGTTTGCGGGCAGCAGATGCGCCGATGCCACTGCTGGCACCGGTTATTACAATCACTTTATCCTTGATACTTTCCATTTGGTGTTTATATAGGTAGATATAGGGTAAACGGAATAAATTTAGAAATCAGTTGAGCAGGTTACATCCTCCCACTGCCTGATTTCATTGTGTAAAGTATCAAGCTTTGCCAAAGCACGATTGTACGCATCGCCACCTAATAAAAGGTATAACGGCGGGTTTTCTTCATAAACTGTGTTGATAATAGCAGTTGCAGCCTTTTCCGGGTCACCGGCTTGCTTGCCGTCCATTTTGAGGTATTTGTTATGAATGGCACGTACTTCTGTATAATCGTCAATTTGGTTGTCAGTAATTGAAAGCGATCCTGCAGTAAGAAAGCTGGTGCGGAAAGCGCCGGGAGCAACCACGGTTACCTTAATGCCAAATTCTTTAACATCGGCTGCAAGCACTTCAGAAATGCCGATCACCGCATATTTAGATCCGGCATAAATAGCCCATCCGGTATTTGCTGTAATACCTGCTATAGACGAAATGTTAATGATATGGCCCGAACGTTGTTTGCGAAGGTATGGCATTACCGCACGGATCACGTTCAAGGTGCCAAATACATTTACATCAAACGCCATGCGGGTTTCAGCATCGCTGAGTTCTTCAATAGCACCGCCGATGCCATAACCGGCATTGTTGATCACTACATCGATACGGCCAAAAGCCTCATAAGTGTGTTGTAATGCAAGCGATACGCTGCTATCGTTTACCAGATCGACCTGTAGGGGTAAAAAATTATTGCTTGTTGTATTAACCGCAGCGGTTAATTCCTGTAAATTTCTGGAAGTAGCGGCAACAAGCTGTCCTGCATCCAGTAGTTGTTTTACTAAGCTGAGGCCAAAGCCTTTCGAAGCCCCGGTAATAAACCATACTTTGTTGTTGTCCATAAAAATTGTTTGCTTTGTTTGTTTGAGATAAAACAAAGTTACAGCAGCAACAAAGGGGGCACATTACATTAATCAAACCAAAGGTTACAAAATTCAAACATTCCGAAACGAGCTTGGCGTTTGTTGGGTTTGTTTCTTGAAAAAGTTATTAAAATGTGTCGGCTCTTCAAAGCCCAGGCAATAACCAATTTCAGAAATGTTCCAGTCGGTATGCCTTAATAATGATTTGGCCTCGCTCAGCAGCCTGTCGGCAATATGGTCGGTAGTGGTTTTGCCTGTAGTTTCGCGAATTGCCCTGTTCAGATGATTTACATGCACCGAAAGCCGTTGTGCAAAATCATTGGCCGATCGCAATACAAACCGCTGTGAAGGGGTTTCAATAGGGAACTGCCTTTCAAGCAGCTCGGTAAATACTGATGTTATGCGTGATTTGGCATCTACATGCTTATAAACATTTTCGGATGGTTCCGTTTTAAGCGCATAATAAATTACTTCCGTAACATAATTACGGAGCAGATCATATTTAAAAGCATACTCGGTATTAATCTCAGACAGCATTTTCTGAAAAAGAGCGGTTACATAAGCGTCCTGTTCATCATTTAAGGCATAAACCGGCTTGGCATTAAGGCCAAACATCGGAAACTCACTTAAGCCGGTACGGAACTTCTCCAGAAAAAACTCTTCGGTAAATATGCAGAAGAAACCAGTGCGGTCATCAGACATGTGCTCAAATGTATACGGCACCATGGCGCTGAAGAACATCAGTGTTGAGCCCGAAAGCTTGATACTTTTATCGGCATAATGAATGATATTATCGCCGCGCATCAGGCTGATCTTATAAAAGGTACGGCGGC
>JGI24737J22298_10000187_pt1 | contig 19990 bp, 19 predicted proteins | sample KBSCornC3_FD_22298 | JGI IMG/M metagenome (IMG submission 22298) | reverse complement strand
AAGCCGATGGCTGCCGAAGATTTTGTATTTACCCAACCAATTAAACACTAAACCCATGAAAGCATTATATAGTTTACTCGCTGTATGCAGCTTAATGTTTGCGGCCTGCTCCGATAACAAACCGGTTGAATTGTACAACACCAAAGCTGCGTTGCCATCATCCCCGAAATATAACCTCGATGGTTTGAAGGTAATTACTTCATTTGTTAATAAGACCAAAGGAACAGCCTCAACACTTTACGGGAATGACCTGGCTTTGAAATCGGCAATTGATGGAAACAAAGCAGTTGGGGATAATGAAGTTTTTACATTAGTAACCTGGAAGCAACAGGATGACGATCATTGGTTTGGCGCGAAGATCCCTTCGGATGTTGAATCGGTGGAAGTGATTAAAACTACATCGTCTGGTAATAGCGTAGCTGTTAATTATCAACAACTTAATGGTAAGGAGCTCGACTTAAAAGCAGATACTTCGGGCCAGTTTGAAAGGATTAAATATATTCTTGGGCAAAAGCCTTCTGTTTTGCCGTAGCAATAGAATGAGCTTTTTATAGTTTTGGGGCCGTGCGATTCCCCTCTTGAGAGGGGTGGAGGGGGTGTGTTCCTGTTTTGATAAGTCAATCGCAAAGACACACCCCTGCTTCCGCTCATCCCTCCGCGCCCTCTCAAGAGGGAATTTAAGAAAAGCCTTGAGCCTTCTGCTTTTAGCTTTAAGCTATATCTATTTCAGTCCGATCACCGTCTTGAGGTGGGACTTCAAGTGTTTTTACCGGTTCTAACCCGGAGGCATATCCAAACAGGCGGCGTTCTTTGATTATCGTAGCCACCTCCGCAGGTACAAACTCTTCCCAGCCATCGGCGCCAAGTTTAATCAGCTCAAGCACATTGTCGGTTTCAACGTTGAGGTTATTTTCGTTATAATGCCTGATATCTTCTATTTTATTGTTGGCTATCAGGTACCGGTACAGATCAATCAGGTGTGGGGGCAGGTAAAAACGCAGGCAATTCCAGATCACGCCATCGCGCAGGGTAGGGTATATAAACAGTTTCACCTTACGGCTAAACAACGTAGCGAACGACTCTAAAATGCCGCCCGGCAAATCTTTATAATGTTCTTCAGAGAAGATATACTCCAGGTTAGGGAAACCAAGTACCACCCCCATTTTAAGTTTGGTGATCTTTGAAAGATAAGCCACCAGTTTATAATACTCGTGAAAATTAGAGATCATTACCGTTTGGCCCAGCGAGCCGAGGATGTCTACACGGTCGAGAAAGTCCTTCTCGTCAATATCGGCATTGATATCGGCGTTACGTTCTTTAAGGGCCTGGAGGGTAAGCTCGGTAACAACAACAACATTGTCCTTATCAACATCCGACTCCTGCAAAAACTGCTTAACACCGGTGTTCAACATATCCATGTGCACGTTGATAACCGGGCGAAAACGGCCGCGTACCATTACGATATGCTTTTTGTATAAAACCTCAGATGGTTGCAGGTTTTTACCATCGGGCCCAAACAGTGCCGCATCCGAAAAGCCGTATTTTACCAGGTGAAGGCTCATGAGCCGGTTATCAACTTTGGTAAAGTTAGGGCCTTCAAAGCGGATCATGTCTATCTGGATCCTGTCGCGCGAGAGGTTATCCATCAGCGAAAGCAGGAATACCGGTGGAATCTCATTATAATAAAAGCAGGCATACATCAGGTTTACACCCAATATCCCTACAGCCTGCTGCTGCAGGTTATTGTCATTATCCAGCAGCTTAACGTGGATCACCACATCATTGTACTGCCCGTTCGGCTCCAGCTGAAAGCGTACGCCCATCCAACCGTGGCCTTCATTTGTTTTATTGTAATTGAGGGCCGATATGGTATCCGCGAAAGCAAAAAAAGTTGAAGTATCGCCACGCTGCGTACCAAGGCGTTCAATGAGCAGCCCATATTCATGACCAAGCATGGCCATCAGCCGCGGTTCGCTTACATAACGGCGGGTTTGTTGTACCCCATAAATAGCATCTGAAAAAAGCATGTCATAGGCCGACATGGTTTTGGCTATGGTGCCGGATGACGCCCCGGCTTTAAAAAAGTTTGCTGCTACGTCCTGTCCTGCACCTATTTCGGCAAATGAGCCATAAATTTCGGGGTTAAGATTAATGGCCAGCGCTTTTTGTTTGGTCCCAATATCTTTATTGTGAATGGCATTCATACCCATTAAATTATTATAGTTTACTGTTACCAGTAGTATAACCTTGCTAAGAAGGTCTAAAATTACACTTTTTTAAGCGAAGGCGTGTTAAGAATGTATTACAAAATAAGCAATGGGCTCGTTTTATTACGTTCAGAAAATAAATTAATGTGCTTTTGACAGATATTCGGGCTTGATATTCAGGGCCATCAGATAAAGGTTCCAAAAAAAAAGAAACAAAAACATTTGCGTAGTTAAATGGCTACATTTATATTTGTAGTCAAATAGCTACACGATGAATTTAAGACGAGATGTATTTCAAGCCATAGCCGACCCAACCCGAAGGGCCATCCTTTTACTGGTTGCTACACAAGCGATGACCGCTGGTGTAATTGCATCAAACTTTGACACCGCCCGGCCTACAGTTTCTAAGCATCTGCAAATACTTACCGAGTGCGAATTGCTTAAACAGGAGCAAAACGGCAGGGAGATCTATTATCATATTAATGCAGAAAAAATGAAAGATGTGGCCGACTTCATTGAACCGTTCCGCGCAATGTGGGAAGACAGGTTCAACAAATTAGAAACTATTATGAAAAATTATAAAGGCAAATAACATGGAACAAAAAACAAAAATAGATGCTGAAAACGGCAAACAGGATTTAACCATTACAAGAGTGTTTGACTTACCGGTCGAACTGCTTTTTAAAGCCTACATGGAGCCCGAAATTGTTGAGCAATGGATGGGAACAAAAGTGCTGAAGCTTGAAAATAAAAAGCACGGCAGCTGGCAATTTGAAACAAAAGACCCGCATGGAAACGTTGTTTTTAAAGCCAACGGAACAATTCATGAGTTTATCCCCGGGCAAAAGATCACCCGTACGTTTGAAATGGATAACGCGCCCTTTGATGTGCAACTCGAGTTCCTGGAGTTTGAAAAGCTTACCGACGATACCAGCAAGCTCAATATGCATGTGGTTTACCGAACGCCCGAACTGAGAGACCAGATGCTTAAGCTGCCTTTTGCCTATGGTATAAATATGGCCCATAACCGCCTGCAGGAAGTAGTAAACAAATTGAAATAACACATATCATGAAACGGAATAAAATTATCTATTGGATTGCTACCATCTGGCTTGCTTTAGGGATGATATCAACGGGAATGGTACAGTTATTAAAAGCGAAGGCCGGGGCAGGAGGGGCCGACAGCTTGACGCATTTAGGTTATCCGGGTTATGTTTTAACTATATTGGGCATCTGGAAAGTTTTGGGCGTTATAGCAGTATTGATTCCTAAATTTCCGGTGGTAAAGGAATGGGCGTACGCGGGTTTTTTCTTTGCTATGTCGGGCGCGATTTTTTCGCATATTGCAGCGGGGAATGCTATAGCTGAGATATTTCCCGCGCTGCTATTACTGGTACTTACTGTAATATCATGGTATTTCAGACCCGCCGAAAGAAAAGTAATTTCGGGAAACCAATAAATGAACGAGATGAACCCCAAAGTTGATTTTTATTTTAATAAAGCCGGGAAGTGGCAGGAAGAAGTAGAGCAATTGAGATCGGTTGTTCTTGATTGCGGATTGACCGAAGAATTAAAATGGGGCTGTCCCTGTTATACCTTTCGGGAAAGCAACATCGTTTTGATCCATATATTTAAAGAATATTGCGCGCTTTTATTTTTCAAGGGAGCTTTATTAAGTGATACCCATAACATCCTTATTCAGCAAACCGAAAACGTACAAGCGGCGCGGCAGATCAGGTTTACCAATGCCGGGGAAATAGCCGGGCAAAGAAGTATCCTGAAAGCCTATATTTATGAAGCCATTGAGGTTGAAAAGGCGGGACTAAAAGTAAATTTAAAGCAGACGGAAGATTTTGCCGTCGCTCAGGAGTTTCAACATAAATTAAATACCATACCCGCCCTTAAAACCGCATTTGAAGCATTAACACCCGGACGACAAAAAGCGTATCTCCTTCATTTTTCCCAACCCAAACAAGCCTCAACCCGCGAGGCGAGGGTTGAAAAATGGATGCCGCAAATCCTTAACGGTAAAGGGTTGAATGATTTGTAATGCAGCCCGTTTTGAAGAATAAAAAGCGGAGGCCTGTGCGATTCCCCTCCCGAGAGGGGTGTAGGGGTGTGTTTCCGCTTTGAAAAGTCAATCGCATAAACACACCCTTGCCACCGCGCTGTCTTACGCGCCCCCTCTCAAGAGGGGAATTGAAAAATCACCTAAAAACCAATAAACCATAACCTGCAATAAATATGAAGCTATCACCAGAACTACAGAAAGAACTTATCGGCATACTGAAAACGCGTTTTGAAAAAAACATGAACCGCCACACCGGCATAGAATGGGCCGGGGTACAGGCAAAGCTGGACGCCGATACCGAAAAACTATCGGTACTTAATGAAATGGAAATAACCGGCGGAGAACCCGATGTTGTTGCTTACGATAAAAATACGGGCGAATATATTTTTTTCGACTGTGCCGCAGAAAGCCCCAAAGGCCGCAGAAGTGTTTGCTACGATCATGAAGCGCTGGAAGCCAGAAAAGAACACAAGCCCGGAAACAGCGCTGTGGAAATGGCGAAGGATATGGGCATTGAACTTTTAAATGAAGAACAATACCGCGAATTGCAAAAGCTTGGAAAGTTTGATACCAAAACCTCAAGCTGGATCAAAACACCGGCCAATATCAGGGAGCTTGGTGGCGCCATTTTTGCCGATTTCCGTTATGGCACCATATTTATTTACCACAATGGGGCGGAGTCATATTATGCTGCCAGGGGCTTTAGAGGGGCGTTGAGGGTTTGAGTTTTCTTTTGCACTGTCGCTTGAGTTGGGAACTCAAATATTAGAGGTCATGTACTTACTCTAAAAACGGTTTAACCTCTACCCATTCTTTATCCTGTTTTATTTCAAATGAAAACTCACGCTTTACATCGGGCGCTTTTGTTTTTTTCTGAAGATATTCGTTTGCTTTCCCGGGATGATCAATATAAGCATAAACATCTAAGAAGGAATCGTTGTAGACATGGCCAATGTAATGCAGGGTTACTACTTTACCCGTTTCATTGATTAGTTCGTCCTCAAGCGTATTAGCAACGTCTATTTCTGACTCAAGCGGTAGCCCATTTTTCATAACACTATCATGCTTAAGCGCAACGTGAATTTGCAGGCACCACGGATAGCTTTTCTTTTCGCCGTAATTTTTATAGGCGGTGTTAACAGATCCAACAACAGGCCTCCCGTCAGGTAATTTTGCTTCAATAACTGAAAAACTTTCGGGAGGAAAAATGGTATGCTTGTTCTGGGCCTTACAACCCAATATTAGTAATTGTAGTAAAATAACTATGACAAGGCGAAAGTAACGTAGCATGGATAAGGTTAGTATTATGCGATGCTAAAATAGATATTCAATGTGGCTAAAACAACTGGTATTGAGTTCCCGACGCATTATATGGCTTAAGTTCACTGGTTGACTTTATGGTATAGTGAGGCTTTATTTTTATCTGGCGGGATCTCCGGGTAATGCTTCAGATTTCAAGCAGGATGCTTGCTTTATTGGGGGACGAAGTTACACTGGCGTTAAACTTCGACCAGTAGGCTAACCAGGCAGTTATTTGCCTGGCTGATACCGCAAATAGTATAAATGATTTAACTTTCTTTGATGTTAAACGGGTGCACGTATGGAGAAATTTAGCCAGAGCTATCCGGCTGGAAAGGTGTTTTCTGGAAATTAAATATCTTGTGGAGAAATAAAAGATTAAAAATTTACCTTTGTGGTAAAATTTTAATTAATATATTCTACCCTATATGAAATTAAACCAACTCACTTTTACCAGATTTCTTGCAGCGGTTGCTATTATTGTATACCACACCAGGAGCAATATTTGGCCGTTTAATTTGCCAGTTTTACAAAATGTATTCAATAAGGCAAATGTTGGTGTAAGTTACTTTTTCATATTGTCGGGATTTGTGATGATCATTGCCTATGGTCAGCAAAAACATGTTCAAGTTAAGCCGGGAAACTATTATTTGAACAGGATAGCCAGGATCTATCCGGTATACCTTTTTGCGCTTATTTTGGCAGCATTTAGGTTATTGATAACAGATACGCTGCCGGTGAAGGAATTTATATTACAGCTGTTTGCTATTCAATCATGGTTCCCTGGTTATATCAGTAAGATTAACCCTCCCGGCTGGTCATTATCTGTTGAGGCATTGTTTTATATTGTGTTTCCATTACTTTTTAATTATTACTACAGTAAATTTTCCTTTAAATCTGTTGCAATAATGGTTTTATGCTTATGGCTTACAACCCAGGTAATACTAAACTTTTTTTACCGATCACCATATTATGCAGCTCCACCATCAACCATTCATGATCTGTTATTCTATTTCCCATTAATGCATATTAATGAGTTTATGATTGGAAACATTCTCGGCTTTGTTTATTTAAAATCGGCAAAAAGGCAGGGGAACTATGATTGGTATATTACAGTTATCGTAATGGCTTTACTGGTTGTATTATCCGTTAATAATTACTTTAGCTTTCATAACGGATTAATGGCCGTGTTGTTTGCACCTCTTATTTTATTATTGGCCTTAAATAACGGCAAAATCACAAAGGTTTTCTCAAATAAATATTTGATACTGCTGGGCGAAGCGAGTTATAGCATGTATATACTTCAATACCCAATAAAATCTTTCCTGAGTTTTTTCTTCAAAAAAATGCGGATAGTAAATCCTGAAGTGCAATTTTATACCTTTTTGATCGCGCTTATTTGTATTTCTATTGCCTGTTATTTTTTCATTGAAATTCCGGCAAAAGATTGGATAAAAAGCTGGAAAGACCGGAAACGTTTAAAATTACAAGCAGTAGATGATTCTGTAAATTTCTAATTATCAATTACGGCATATAAGCATTTGTTAAATAAAAAAAAGCATATCCATCAGTAAGACTACTGTGCAGATATGCTTTTTTTGTTGTTTTCAAGTCGGGATGAGGAGACGATTACCCCGGCATTTATATCTATGATATTCAGGACGGGCGCCGTATAGGGAACATATATTGTGCTTCGGTTTGATGGCCCTTGATACTTATTTACCCTATGTTGATAATCAATGAACTTGTTATAAAACATAATGAATGTCTGTTACAAATAAAAGATTTTGTAGTTATGGCCCCCGGCGATGCAATTGAATGATAACGCGTTAATCACCATGTAAGCAAACGAAAGCGCGACCCAGGAAAAGTCAAGGCCGGGCGGGGCCGCTAAACAGGATTGATATCCTGCTGTCAGAATTTAGCACCTAATGTAACATAACATGATCTTCCGTCGCCGGGTAATATACCATTGCCAAGGTAAACAAGCGTTTCTGTTCGGCGGGTAAAGTATTTATTATCTGTCAGGTTATTGATACCGATCCTGATGTTGTACTTGTCGGAAAACTTATAGCCCAGGGCAAAATCGGCCACGTGATATCGTGGGACATAACCTATATTGGGACTTGTTTTGGTAGCGGCTGTATTATTCGCATCCGACCATGATCCGCCAACATATGAATAATAAAAGGTAGCGGAGAGGTTATGTACAGAGCCATTTATACCCGAGCGGCTAACAAATTGAGGAACGTCTTCCAACGTTTTTCCTGTCAGATCAACCACGCCTGCTTTGCCATTCAAATACCTGGCGTGATTATAAGCGTAAGAAGAAAATATGGAAAGATCATTGTTAGTGTCCTCGGTATTGAAATTAAGCAGGTGAACCTCAACAAAAGCTTCCACTCCCCTGGTGAGCGCATTGCCTGCATTGGTGGTGTAGGTGTAGGGTTTTCCGTTGCCATCAGTCAGCGTTATATTTCCTATCCTGTTGTTATACTTCAGTTCAAATGCGCTTAGATCAAAGTTCAATATCTTTTTAACCTTTCCCCTAATGCCAATATCTGCATTATGGCCGCTCGCGTCTTTCAAATTCGGGTCGATCACCGCTGTGCTCGATCCGATGATAAGATTTGCATAAAGGATGGGCCTGTATGCCTGCGAATAATTACCATAGATATTAATGCTTTCAGTGATCTTATACTGCGCACCGATTCCACCCAGCACTATGTTCCTGGAGGTTGAAAGCGATACGGGGTTAAAATTTTTATATGCTTTATATTCCGTTCCGTTTAAAGTTGATTTGAGGTTATCATACCTGATGCCGGGGGTAACGGATAGCCTATCGGTGATGCGGAAAAGGTTTTCAAGAAACGCCCCGTAGTTTATTGTTTTAAAGAGCAGGGCGATACCGTAATTGCCGGTTTGGGTAAGGTCAAAATTAGTTCCTGTACTTCCTTCCCCGTTTTGTTTTCTGTTTGTAGCAGCGTTGGAATATTTTAAGCCGCCCGATAGGGCACTCTCATGGCCGAACAGATCGTATTTTTTTATCATTCTTGCATCAACAGTATAGCTGTTATAAAAGTCCCTGTTTATCTCTCTTGGCGCGTAGGAGCCTGTAGTTTTGCTGATGGTATCGGCATTGGTGGCTAAGCCTGGGCTGGCAATAACCATGTTTCTTTGTCCAAAAAAAGTATAGGCTTTTACATTCAATAGTGTTTTATTATTGATGGCGTAATTAAAAAGTAAAGCGGGCAGGTTGATTATCGGGTTAAAATAGTTTCTGCTCCTGGTTGATTGGCGCGGATCGGCAGCAAACATCGCGTCGGTAAGCCCGCCAGCAAATTTCTGCATATAGTTTTCTCTTGAGTATTCAAGGCCAATATCCATTTTAGCTGTTGGTTTATAGTGCAAGCTTGCATAAACATTCAGGAAATTATAGTTGGAGTTAAGGCGCCATCCATCGCTGCTACGGTAATTAAAGAAAGCATAAAAAGTGAGCTTGCCTTTTTTTCCACCTACCGAAGCAAAGGAATTTGAGGTATTGAACGAGCCGTACGTTTGTTCGGTTTCAATGCTTAATGACTTCGTGGTATCGGGTTGTTTAATTACATAATTGAGCATTCCTCCAAACTGAGGGCCATATTGAAGAGCGGCTGATCCCCTGATGATCTCAATTTGCTGTACGGCTTCCAATGGCGGGTTATACATGGCCTCGGGATAACCATACAGATCGTTATTAACATTGTAGCCATTCTGGTTCACATTGAACTCCCATGACCTGTGCGGACTTAATCCTCTTGCCGCTACACTGGTTTGAGTGCCCGAACCATCCAACTCCCACGACGTGATACCCGGTACTTTTGCAAACACATCGCGGGCTTTATTTTGTGCGATATCTGCATTGACGCTGTCAACCAAAACAACTTCATTTTTTTTTCCCGAATAAATATTTGTTCCGCCGATCTCGGGTAACGCTTTGATGCTTCCTACGCCTCTTTCGCCTTGTACTTCAACAGCAGATATCTTAATAACGCCGGCCTGAAGCGTATAGGAAAATTCAGTAGTGTCATTGTTTTTTACGAGTATATGTTGTTTAACAGATTTATAGCCGATGTGCGAAATAATGACCTGGTAATTTCCGGCAGGAATATTATTGATGCTGTATTGGCCTTTATTATTTGTGGTGGCGCTGAAATTTGTTTTGTAAAGAATAATATTCACCAACTCCAACGGGGCTTTTGAATTGTCGGTGATGCTACCTTTAATATTGCCGGTTGATTGGGCAAAAGCATGGGTAAGTATTAAGAAAAGGAGAAAGGTAAGGAAAGCTTTTTTCATAGAATGATCGTGTTTTTTGACATGTCGGTTTGTTTTTGACCCTTCGTTGTGTTTTTAAAAACATAACGCTAAGCTATAAAAAAGATCTTTTTTTTTATTTTAATTTAATAGAATATGCCTGATTGAAATGTTTTCTATGAGGTTTGCAGATTATTCAAATTAATTCGGAGTTAAAAAAAATCAAGGAATATAAGTTCACGATTAGCTGAGCGCCATGATTGGCCACAATCTATTTGAACTGCTCTATAATTTTTCGCCCGTATCCAGTTACCTCCGCGGTAAGAGATCACCAATGGCTTGTCAAAACAATTGGTGATATAATCGATCAGTTTATATTTGCTGTTAAGAGGTAAACCGTAAACGTCCCTTTAAACACTACCGTCAACAAAATCAAAAAAGAGCATAATCAATCAGTAAAAAACTGCTCAGATATGCTCTTTAACGTTGTGGTTAAGTCGGGATGGCGGGATTCGAACCCAAAAATGTGTCGTTTTGAATATCTAAGTTTTTGTTTAGTTTTGGATAAAACCTTACCAATGAAACCCCTTCTGCTTTTGTTTTTATCTTTTTTAATGCTTTTTGCCGCCTGTAAAAAAGATAGCACAACAAAAGAGGAAGCTTCAGGAGTGATCATATCAGGCACTGTGTATCCAACTGTTAAAATTGGGCAACAAGAATGGACGGTAGTCAACTATGACGGACAGGGAGGTATAGAGGATACTTTTTATTTGCCCAATACCAATTATAAGAAATTTTATACTCAAGCCGATTTAGCGAACTTAAAACTGCCTTCTGGCTGGCGTGTACCGACTGTTGCCGATTTTAATAAACTAATGAGCAATTTTACCAGCAAGAAAGATACTGAGGGCAATTCTGTAATGGATTACAATGAGTCGCTCGCGCTTAAATCTACGTCGGGATGGGAGGTGCGTGGGGCATCTGATAAACAGGGAACTAATACTTCTGGGTTTAATGCTTATCCGTCGGGATATTATGCCAGCCCATATAACGAAACCCCAGGAAACCTTGCGCTGTTTTTAACCTCCACTCCGTTGCCGGCTGCAAAAGTTAATTTTCATGCCACTTATTATTCGTTTATTTTAAGCAGGCTGTACGGAACCACTTCCAGTGATGATCACACGCAATGTTTTGGTTGCTTTGTGGACGGCGAACATAATACCGACTCTCCAAAATCGGTAAGGTTTGTAAGGGATAATCAGGCTAAATAATGATCTCTATGTCTTTAGCCAAACGCATAATCAAAGTAAATCTCTCCCCGCTGCCGCAAGGCTGTGCCTTGTGGCCCGCATGCAAAGTATTGAAAATTGGAAATTGTGAATGAAGTAATTATCTGGGATTTTTTATAACCCGTAAAGCTAACATTGAGGACAGCAGTAAGGGCAAAGCCCAGGCAATAAGAAATCAAAGGAGCATATCCAATCGGCAAAACTACCTCTCAAATATGCTCTTTAATGCTTGTGTTCAAGTCGGGATGGCGGGATTCGAACCCACGACCTCCAGCACCCCATGCTGGCGCGATACCGGGCTACGCTACATCCCGAAATAAATGTATGGCCGGGCTGCAAATATAATTGTTGGCGGGATATTTCAAAATGAAAATGCTTTCTTTACGTTATAAGCTGTTTTTATCTCTTGCTTGTACTTTGTTGACCTGTTTGTATCTATCAATTGATGTGTGGTTAATAAATGATCGTTAATGCTCATGAAGTAGTCTGGTAGTACACAAATTTAATGTCGTTATTTTTCCTTGTTTTTCATCTGATTATTTTATTAAGTGAATAAATAATTATTTCGCCAACACTTAGGTTTGGTGCGATAAAGCAAGAAAGGAAACGGAATAAATAGGCTGTGTGGTGCCTGTGGGTTTATGCCGTAGTCTTTCTTGCGCTTCAGAAGCACCGGCCCTAATTTTGCTGAGTAATTATATAATCTCCCTCCCTAATTGTTTTCGTTACCACTAGATATTTAAGACAGTAAATTAAGTGTGTATAACCCCTGAAAATCCACTGTCTTTGTGAGATAGCTATTTTTCTATAACAGAATAATTATTCGTAACGCGATATGTAATCCTAATTTGATTAATCTATCTCATTCTTAAATATTAAGAAGAATCTTTTTAATATCATTAATAGCACTAATAGAAACTCTACCACTAAAGTAATAGCAGCTACATTAGTGATGGCTAAATAAACAGATTTTAATAAGCTGAAATTTAAATTAGATTTTAAAATATCAATGATTATCTGAGGTCTTAACGTTGGTAATATTGAGGTAATTATGGCAAATATAGACAATGCGATTGAAAAGGAGATATTCGCATATAGCTCCTTAATTATAGCATATTTGGCTGCCTCAATTTGTGGAATTATCTCTCCTTGTTGATTTAAACTAGCTATTTTTTCTTTTTGTTTTTTAGCCAAATCAAAGATTAGTACAAGTAGATTCAAAAGCAAGCCAACGAAAATTGACAATGCGGTAATGATTATATTAATATAATCATTAGTCAACTTGATGCCTAGCAAAACAATTATTGTTGAAAAAGAGATCGGAAAATAAACAAAGGTTGTTATATCAGCCATTGTAGCCTTTCTTACTCCTGTGGAATTTGCTTGTCCATAGTCGTAAAAGGTTTCAATATGCTTTCTAAATATTAAACCAATGTTTACCCTATCAAATAATTTCATTCAGTAATGTTAGGAACAACTTCCTCTTTTAATAATGCAATAGCCTCTATATCTAATTTTTCAAAGTTAGGATGTTTTGTTAATGCGTTGATATCACATTTATCTGTTAAATCGAAAGATGCACTAAAATCCTCCGGACGAGTTACATTTAATATTCGTTTGCGACCACCGTAAGAGACGTCTGCGAAAACTTGATCATAGTCAAAGTTTTCAATTTTAACAGTTTCAATAAGCGATGAAGTCTTTGCATTAATGCTTTCCTTAATTCCTAAAAAGCCCTCCTTTTTTGCAGTAATTGAAAGTTCTACATCAAAATCACTTAATTTCTTACTTTCATCGGCAGATAGTAAGTTTTCAGTATTTTGAATTAACCCATGTTTTTTAAATCTTAATTTTCTAATATTCCCTTCCTTAACATACTTTTCAAATAAACTTGCTATTGACAGAGTGCTAAACTCGCACAAGAAATCATCTGATATTATCTCTTTATAAAAATCCTTAAAAGCGTCTTCAAACAACTCCTTGAATCCATATTGCTTATAGCTTTGAGATAAAAAAATCAAACACTTTGAATTTACATCCGCTTGCGCCAATAAGAAATAAAAGGGGGAAGAGTTAAATTGGTTTGAAAATATAGTGTTAACTGTATTTGCTTTGTTTGATGACACCTCATCAATATATGTTTCTTGCCCGCTATAACCCTTTTTAACTATGCCAGAGTAATAAGATTCTTTAACAGAAAGCGTCTTATCTAAATATAAGATCCTGTCTCCATTTATGTTTTTGTATGCCTTTGAATCTAAAAAATTGATTAGGCTCTGTCTAATTTGAGGAAATGTTCTGTTCAAAAAAGCCTCATTAACTTTATAGTAAATATCTTTGATGTTCTTTTTTCTAAACCTAATTAAATAACAATTGAGGTTAATACTTATGTCATCTTTTTTTTCTTCTGCCATTTCAATTAATACAAATTAGTGTGATAAAGGAATAAACATAATATTATATTTCCCCTAAGCCAACTTAGGGATACTTTGATAATAAAGACTAAGGTAATTTATGATGTAAAGTTCTTCCATACTATAGTTCATATGTAGTTGGATAAAAAAGCTTGAAAATGCCCTCTACTTGCTGGATCAAAAAGATATTGAGTGCTGCAAGCGTCAGCTAATCGATTAAATTAAAAAATATCGTTGTCCCCCACATTTAAAACAAACACCTCCTGAAACATGACTGTATTGCGGAAGATTACCCATGCCGTTACAACGGCTACACAACGTGTAAGCACGCTCTACAAGTTGTGATTCTCGTTCTATATAAACTTTTACGGTATTATTTTCGTGAAATTCCCAATGACACCAATTACACAGTGTAATTAAGTCATTGTCATTGTAATCCCAAGGATTTTTATCAACGATATAGTATTTATGGTGCACTTGTAAATAATACTGTTTATCTGCAATAATTATTGCCCGATAATCCATAAATCCGGTTTCATCCATTAATTCTCCTTCCCCTGTTTCATATTTTTCGTATTGCTTCAATCCAAATGAATCTTCAATCCAAAAATGCCCAGTCCAGTTTTTCTCACTAAATGAAAATGTATTAAATGGGTGAAAGTCGGTTGTTCCTTTCAAGCACTTAGTGCATCTTTCTTTGTCTCGTTTAATTATTTTATCTCTTTTTTGAGCCCATTCTTTGGTCAATAAAAGTGATTGATATGAGATGTTATTTCTTGAGTATTTATGTTCTTTTAATAACTCGGAATAAGTTATTTTTTCATCGTTTTTTTCGGATTCATTTACCGGCTCTTTTCTCCCTTCTGGATAGTATATTGATTCGAGAAGCTCATTATTGGCTTCGTCCATTGATCGTCCGGTAAAGGTAATTTCATAATTGTCGTTTACATAACATTCCATCTGCTTATTGCAACAGGGCGTATCTGTATAAAATAGATTAGTCACCTCGTTTGAGGTTTCAAGGATTGAAGACGTGAACTTTGTTGTGAAGGTATCAGCACAATATGGGCAAGTATATTGATTCATGGCTTAGATTTAAAATACTAAAGTAGCTTTTAGAGCTATTATTACAAATATTAGGTAGGTTTTTATATTTAAGCAAATTATGGGATTTATAACTTAAACCATACTACTTGTTTATCTGCACTTGTCGAATCAAATACCATAAAATAGCGGACCTAAATATCAAACCAGGAAGTATCAGCTCACCCAAACAGCGAATAGAGCAAAAAGGTCTAAGCAGAGTTAGCCTGATAAGGCTCTGCTTAGACCTTTTTACACAAGCACTTGGCGTAACTTTTGATTTGAGGACAGTATCGTGCCTTTCAAAAGTTATGATAAGTGTGCAGCCTGTTGCTCCAGCTGGTGAGCTAAAATTAACTATGAGCGACTGACTTTATAAATATTGAGAGTGTTGCAAGCGTCACCTGGTCGATAGACCAAGTGAAAGCGAAGTATAAACGAAATTTATATAAAGGCAGAGAGAGCGAATGTGATGAATGACTTTGCTACCACAACAAGCATGACAAGCCGGCGATAGCCGATGTAGTTCAATGTGCTGAAAGCTTATTGAACGAAATGAAGATTGGTGTGATTGTATGTGTAGCTTAAGAGTGAAGAACACCTTATTTCCAATAATATCTAATTGATAATAAGTCCATTATGGTCTATTTGCCAGTTGGGCGATTGGCATTATAAACGAAAAACAGGTTGTTAACAATGTTTATATATTGCTTATAATCAATTACTTAACCGTGTTATTGTTTATATTTTTTTTACAAAGTGTGGATAACTCGGGCGTTTGTGAAAAACTATCATTCACAACTACACAACGCAAACATTAACTTTGCTTTACACAAGCGATTGTAATAAATTAAATAAGTGATTGATACTATGAATATGAAGTCTGAAGAGTGTTCCACCACAAATCAGACTTCATTCATCCGAAGGCTGGTAACCTTCAACCAGGTTTGTAGCATCCTGGGAATTCTTTTATGTTCGGTACGACAAATTTCAGTTTAGTTTTGCATTTACTCAATAGTTATTAAAAATAATTGAAAGGTAATTACTAACATGTGTTGAAAACAATAAAGGAATAAAGAAAAAGTGTTATCGGGATGTATACCGTAGCATCTATTAATAGATTCTTTTATAATAAAGTAAACACAGTGAAATCACCGTTAAAATCTAAAAATGGGGAATATCAGAATCCCCGAATTTCAGTTAACTCACTATGTGAGTACAACTTTGCAAGTCCTACCAGACGAAATAGTATCATTAATAACAGCAAGGAGAAGCCAGTTTTTATTGCTGCAAGATATAACGATGTAGAAGATGTTTTGTCCTTTTATCTTGCCAATATTAGAAATGATCCAAAAGTACTTGCTAATCAAATCCATGCTCTAATCACTTCAAAATTCCGTACAGAATTTGAACAAAAATGTGCATTGTTATCTGCTGATGCTTTATCCTCATTTCTTAGTTACGAACATTTAGTTTACAAAGCGCTGTCTGTTTATAGCCCGAAGATGAGTATTGAAGAAACTAAAAATAAAATGTTAATTAACGGTGTTCAGATTAGTATTAGGCCGGAGATTAAGTTATATGATTCTTCGTTAAGGCAACAATTGGGCTTTATTAAGTTTTATATCTGTAAAAGTATTCCATTGACACAAGAGCGAGGCGAATTGATTGCTTGTTTAGGAAAATACTATTTTGAGAGTGAAGAACATTTGCAATTAATGAGTAAAAATTGCTTGGTTTTGGATGTATTTCGCGGAACAATCATTTCTGCCCCAAAATCTTATATTAAGAGGATTGCCGACGTAAAGGCGTCTTGCCAGGAAATAGCTGACAGGTGGTGAGATAGATTAAAAAAACAAAAGGGCCTACCTCATGGGTAAGCTCTTTTGTTTTTAGCGAGATTTATTTTCAATCAGCGATATAAGTGTATTTGGCCTCAGCGAGTGTTGAAGGACTTTTCATTACCACGCCTCCTGTAGCTAATACTTTACCATTTAATTTTATTGTATCATTTTGAGCTTTTAAAAAATCTCATTCCTAGGCGCTTATTTTTTTGATCATTAAAATAGTCGTTATTAAATGACAAGATTTTGATGGATTTTTCAGAAACTACGTGCACCTGATTCTCATATTTAACACTGCGGGGAAAAGCTCTCCATTTTGTTACTTCTAATTTGAGATCGTATGTCATCGTTTCTTTGCCGCTTTCATAAATTATTAGCAATCGGTCTTCTAGCTCTACCAATATTCCAAAGTATGTTACACCAGCAGATATTATTTCTTGAGCATAATTACTTTTGAGATTTATAACCTCTATTTTATCAATTACATCGTTTGAAGAAGAATCAGCATGAGCCTTGTATTGAAGAAAGTCGGTCTTCAAGACTTTGTTTTTATCCCATAGATAGATTTTATTACCGTTACCCCAACTCATCGTATGTCCATTAACATTAAAAAGATCTTTTTGAGACAACACATTTCCCATCTCTAAAAATGTTTCTTTCTTATCCCATGCGCTTTTTATAAGATCTAAGTTTAGTTGTCGTTTCTCTACTTTTTCAACAGTGTCAATTTTTTCAAACAATGCTAAAAAGGATAGACCGTCGTCTGAAGAACTATAAATATTAGAATAATTCCAATCGGCGAAGGAAGAATGCTTGTTTGAAACTTGAAACGAATTAGGGCCAAAATATTTATCTCCCAATCTTAGTTCGAATAATCCATCTGGGCCCGTCGATAATGCCAATCTCCCGCCATAATTCGCCTTTAATCTAACTACCTCGGTTTCCCCCCATATTTTTTGTTTATTGGAGATGACTTTGAAATTGAATGGATTTTGATCTATAAGAGCCTCAAATAGCCCATCATCAGTTCCTCCGTAAATAACATCATTAAAAACTTCAATATCAGTAGCTAATTCTGGGAATGGGTTTGATATTGAAAGGCATTGAAAGTTAGCTAAATCGTCTCGATTAAGTTCAAAAGCAAACTGTGATAAATAAATAATCTGATCTTTTAAATATGGTCTTTTGTCTTCGGGGTATTTTTCGTAATATATCCTACCATCCTTGAATGAAAAATCGATTGCCTCTCGATACTGCTCAAGTGAATAACGCATTATTAAATAATCAATAAGCTCATCCCAGTTATATATGGTTAGTTCTTCATTATATCCCCATAGGTAAAGTCTTCCTTTATAAATAAAAGAATCCCAATAGTCTCCACAAATCGTTAAAACTACAGGTTGCATTTTTGATATGCTGAAATTTTACTCATTTCCTTTTTTGAAATAATATTATTATTCACCCACTTGACCAGGATAGATTTAGAGGGCTTATCCGATTTTCTTTTTAAATTACACGGATAACCATGCCAAACTCCGTTATGGTCTTCAGTAAATTTAGCGATTTTTAGTTGGTGAAGAATCAGATCGATATTTATACCACCAATTATTTTAAATATACCATTATCTTTTGAAAAGCCCCATCCTCTGTCACCATCAATATAATCATCATTAGCACTTTGTAAAAAGCAGATCGCTTCTTCGTTATTCGAAATTATCCATTTGCTTATATCATCATTACTTATAGTACCACGATGCTTTGGCGAAAATGTATATTTCTTTGTAAGTCCACTAGTGAGAGTTAAGGTATAGGTCACTCCCGTTATATAAGGCATAAAGCAACAAGGTTTTGTTTTGGTATTACGAATATATGTATATAAATCGAATTGCGAGCTGTCCAAACCAACGAACAACAACCAACGTGGTTGCTAGCAAAGCAAATGGTCTGTGAAAAGAAAGCTACGAAGAGGCGATTTTACAGAATGTTTCACAGATGCTTCAAAATAGTTCGAGGCTATTGATTGCTGCAACAATTATTATGAAACAATACATGCTTATATCAACTACGGATTATCAACTGCCCAGATATGCCAGCGCAATGTTATATGGATTAAATACTTCCGATCCATCAGCAACGGCGACGGAAACAGCTACTTTACAACAGGCGTATAATGCTTATTAAAACAAAATACTCGCTAACAGATGCGCAGTTAAATAGTTTTTATAACAGTTCTTTGAACTCAAATGATAAATTACCCGGAAATTGCAACTAATTGATTTATGAAATACTTTTTGATCGTAATACTTTGGCTTAACATTTATAGCGCTTCGGCTCAAAAGGTAGCCAACAATATCGACACGGTTTATTATTTGCTGGATACCACCAATACAACGCCGAAAGATAGGATGTGGGATGTCGGGATAGAATCACAGTACAAATACTTTACCGTAAAATGTCCATGTCTCAAATACAATAGCGAACCAACTTTTGTATATAATTTAAAGGATTCTGGCCAGAGTGTTAGTAATGCTTCACTATCAAAGATCAGGATGGTCAGTCTTCCCACGCTGATCGATTTTGCAAAAAAAACAACAGATCTCACCGCTCAAACGCTATGTGTATTCTATATAGTAGAGATAGGGAAGGACCATGAGTACATTGTGCACAAAACAAGATTGTTAACTCCGCGAAAAAGAGAGGCCAGTGTAGATTTTGAAAATGTAACACCAATGCCGGATAAAAAACGCAGAAATAAATAATGATGTTTTAGTGATAATGACATGAAGCTGCAAATTATAACTACAGCGGTTAAAAGAATTAATAAGGCGCTGAGCAACATTCAAAAGGCTTAGCGTTTTAAACGGATTGAAGTGTAAGTGCCCGGCTGATTAAGCCGGTTACTTAACGGGCTAATCCCTCCCAATAAACTGACAGGATCTTGTCAGTGTTCAATTTTTAAAAACCGGGTGTTCAATGTTTTAAAATGAAAATTTGTAACCCGTTGATTATCAGTGCTTGTTTGTTCAAGTCGGCTTTAAAAGCATTTTAGCCAAAATGCAAGTTGTTGATAATCAGCAATGTTGTTTTACAAAAGAAAAGCAAGTGTTCACACTTTTAAAAATTGAACACTTGTAGATCCACCCGGAAACGGAACCAATAAAGCCGAATCACCTCGTCATCAATAGCTCGGTATGGGTAAAGGAATATTATTGATGCTGTATTGGCCTTTATTATTTGTGGTGGCGCTGAAATTTGTTTTGTAAAGAATAATATTCACCAGCTCCAACGGGGCTTTTGAATTGTCGGTGATGCTACCTTTAATATTGCCGGTTGATTGGGAAAAAGCATGGGTAAGTAACGAGAAAAGGAGAAAGGTAAGGAAAGCTTTTTTCATAGAATGATCGTGTTTTTTGACATGTCGGTTTGTTTTCGACCATCGTTGTGTTTTTAAAAATATAACGCTAAGCTATAAAAAAGATCTTTTTTT
>JGI24737J22298_10000185_pt1 | contig 20041 bp, 15 predicted proteins | sample KBSCornC3_FD_22298 | JGI IMG/M metagenome (IMG submission 22298) | reverse complement strand
GCATGAGCAGTCATATACTCCTGCACCCCACCACAAAACAACATGTCGCACAATTTGTGGCTCAGCCAGTCCATGCCGTCATGCTCATCGGTTCGAACGGCATGGGCAAAGCATACCTGGCTGAACATGTGCTCGAGCAAGTGCTGCAATTGTCTGGCACATTAGCAAGTCATCCATATTACAAGCGGATCACACCTGAAAAAAACAGTATTTCAATTGAAGCTATCCGTGAGCTACAGCACTTTTTACAATTACGGACAATCGGCGACAAACCGTTGCGTCGAGCCGTAGTGGTAGAGCATGCCGAAGGATTAACCACCGAAGCTCAAAACGCATTTCTTAAGCTGCTCGAAGAGCCGCCAGCCGACACTATAATCGTATTGACCGCCGATAACCAGCAGGCGGTGCTGCCGACCATCCGTTCACGTGTGCAGGTCATACCCGTGCATGCTCCAGAAGAGCAAATAATACGTACTTATTTTTCAGAGCAGGGTAAAGATGCTGCCGCTATCAACCAGGCATACTTTTTGAGCAACGGTTTACCGGGCCTCATGTACGCACTGCTGGAAAACGACGCCGCGCATCCGTTAATGATCGGTGTCATAACCGCCAAAGAAATATTGCAAAAAACCACTTTCGAACGCTTGGCCCTCGTTGATGCGCTCAGCAAACAAAAGGAAGACGCAGCGTATGTACTCGAGGCTTTACAGAGAATTGCCCAAACAGGCTTAAGTCAAGCTGCTTCTAAAGCCGACCGCGCCAAGGTCAAACAATGGCATCGTATCCTTACAGTCACCACCGACGCATTGGATGCACTTGCGCAAAGCGCCAACGCCAAGCTAGTACTGAGCAACGCTATGCTGCAACTTTAGCTGATTGAGCGTCTGTCATCAACATATGTCGCAGGATGCACCTGATATCTTACATTACTACCTCTGCCTCGAACGCTTAAGATGCCCCCGTTTTCACTTAAAAAATCTACCACGCGTTTTATATTCCTGCTTAGATGGTGCACCGGATCGGAAACTGCAAAACTTCGTTCAAACCCGCAGTTGCGAATATCAACCGACCGTATTGGCGTCCGGGGCAATGCAAGCAGCGCATTAAATATGAAAAGCTGGGCACTGCCTCGTCGTAGCCTCATCGTTTCGTTTTGTATCGCTATCTCTTCGTTATTCTTGACGGATATTGGAGGGAGCAGGCTTGTAGGTTTTACATTTTGGTTTAGTACGGTGCCTGGCAAGATGCTCTGAGCAAGAGACAATCTGCTTACTTTCATTGTATGTTTCCTTAGCTCATCAGGGGACATTTCAGACACCTCTAATGCAGGATTGCCCTCAGCAAAGCCTTCGATATGCATCACCGCAGAATGAGCGCTCTCAGATATTCTGGTTAGCATGGCAGCTATTCGTTGCCACTTCTGAAGTGCCGCGGCATCTGGCCCACTGGATTGTAGCCGCAACCGTGACGCCTCCTGCCTCGCAAGCGCATCTACGACCTCGACGGTGCTTTCCAGGTAGTTGACAACATCGACTGGCGGTTCTACCGGACTGAAGGGTATTAGCTCCTCACCATCGTAATATTCGGCCATATTGTGAATTATATTACAAATATAGTAATAGTGGTAGATATGCCGGGTTATTTGCTATACTATTGATTAGCATATGTTTGAGCTAGTAATTGTAGCAGCCTTTGGTTTACTCGCCTTTCACAACACAAGAGTGCACGAAGACGAATTGACTTCGGCATCCCATAAAATCAGCGATCGTCTAGGTAAATTGTGGGATATTGCGCATCAAGGTATGCGTGAAAACCGTTTTCTACGTGCCGAAAAGGCCTTACTAACCATCCTTAAAATCGACGAGCGCAACGCTGCCGCTTATAACCGCCTAGGGATTTTATATGCCAAACAAAAAGAGTACCGCGATGCTATCGATTGCTTTGAAATTGCCAGCAGCATAGAGGCAACTCCTTCCAGTTTGCATAACCTCGGGCTTATCTATTACGAAACAGAGAACTACCAAAAAGCAGCCATCGCTTTTGAGCAAGCGCTTAAGCTCGAAGATAGCTTGGCAGCCCGTCATGTAGCGTACGCCAAAGTCCAAGAAAAACTAAGCAACGACAAGCTCATGTTCCAGGCCCTCGAAAAAGCCGTAGAACTTGAGCCCAACAAAGAAACACTGACCCTGCTACATAAAGCGTATCTCGACCGTGGTATGCAGGCAGAAGCCGACATGATCGAGCAGAAACTCAAAAAGTTGATTGTTCCAGCCGGCAAACCAAAGCGCATGATGCGCCCCCGCAAAGTCGTCGTCTAGCAGATTAACTCATGTTAAACTATTGCTGAAACGCACACATTTTGCTACACTTACATCTGTTAGATTGTTGCCGACATAGCTCAGTGGCTAGAGCGGCTGTTTTGTAAACAGCGGGTCGTGGGTTCGAATCCCTCTGTCGGCTCCACTATGCAGGGATAGTGAAGCGGTCAAACACAGCTGACTGTAAATCAGCCCTCTCCGAGTTCGGGGGTTCGAATCCCTCTCCCTGCACCAAACTTATATAAAAAGCACTTCGGTCGAAGTGCTTTTTTGCTTGCCACGTATGTTATTAAAGAGGTAGATTACACAATCTATGATACAATATTGTCAAGTAGGTGTTGCATAGATCTCCTGGTCGGCACATTTGTTGGCCGTATGATAACTATTGTTTCGGCTGATGCACTAGGCCAAACACAAATTTAATCTGTAAAGAAGTAAACTATGGTTCAAAAACATATTGAGATTGTACGTTCTGGGACATCAGCCCTCAGTTCGATGGGTTTAAAATCCTGCAACGCGCTCCTTAGCGTCCTTAAAAAACATTACGCTGTCGTCGGTGTATCCACCGTTCATTCCATTGCTGATCTGGAGACACTCGTCGCACGGCAGCCCGACCTGGTTTTCATAGGCATGAAATATCTGATAGACCCCATATCGGGTGATAAGGTTTGGATATCTGCATATCTTGAGGAGCATAGCATCACTCATACCGGATCACCCCAGGAGGCCATTGCACTCGAGCAGGAAAAGCCACTCGCTAAGCAATGCGCCCGCAATGCCGGTGTCCAGACCTCACCATATCTTGTTGTCAAAAAGGGCGATGTCGCCGACTTAACGCTTACACCTATGCGTTTTCCTCTTTTCGTAAAACCCACCGGCCTTGGTGGCGGAACAGGTATTGACAGCGATTCGATTGTGCAGACCCCCGCGGCACTGCACGCTAAGATCGAGTCATTAGCAGCCAACCACGGAGCCGATGCTCTCATAGAAGAATACCTTTCTGGACGTGAGTTCAGTGTAGCTGTATTAAAAGATATAGACTCTGACGACCTTATGGCCATGCCCCTGGAGCTAAATCCAAGCGCCGATGCACGAGGAAATCGTATTTTAAGTCACGAGCTAAAATCTGCTCCTCTGGAAACTCCAACACTCCCTGTAACTGATACTAAACTAAGGAGTCTTCTAACCAAAATGGCGACTGACGCATTTATAGCTTTAGGTGCCCGTGATTATGGAAGAATCGATATCCGACTCGATGCATCGGGCGTCCCCCATTTTCTAGAAGCTAACTTGATCCCTTGTATTATAGAGGGTAGTGGTAATTTCCCGAAAGCCTGCATGATGAATCTTGATATGGATTACGAAACGATGATCTTGCGTATCATTAACTTAGCTTTCTCTCGTACTTTGCCGCCTATAGGGCTGGAACAAGAAAACGATGACTTTATTCCACGCGGTTCCTGGACGGTGTTGAGTCCTACATAAAACTCGTTTTCGCCTCGGTTGCAACCTACCATACGGCTTCTTCTACCGAAGTCATATTTATTTCACCAGAGTAAAAGCTTAGCTTTCTTCTTCGCAAAGCATTTTATGCAAGTCACCCCGTATTCGATATAGGCAAGACCTAACCGCATCAGCGCTTGCGCCAACTTCTGAACTGATTTCAGCGATAGAATAACCAACGGCGGTCATGCCGATAATCTGCCGACGCTGTTCTGACATTTGGCCGATGGCCCCTAAAACTTTGTCGAGATGATTACCCGCCATTACATCATCAAACAGATCCCCGCTTGTTGCGCCATATTGGGAATACGCAGCCGTTGGACCATCCAATTCAGGCGTTAATACCTCGCGCTGTCTACGGTAGATATCCTTAGCGTTATTACTCACAATGACGCCTAAATATATTTTGGGATTGTACACTCCTATTTTTGCTGCCTGCCACGCCTTAAGCAATGCCTCTTGGGCAGCTTCTTCGGCATCATAGCAATTAGTAAGACGGCGACGCGCCACGCCATGTGCATAGTCAACCAACTCTCGGTCGTATGTGGTAGGGTCTGCCATATCATAAAGAGCTGCCGCCTGTTCGCTGCCAACAGGCGGTAATTGATCAGGTATGATATCGTCAAAGGTTTGCTCGGGGATATGAGCGGCAGCTTCAGCCAGCGGTAAGGGTTCCATAGATAGCATACTATACAACTAAATATCCTATTCGTAAATAGGCATAAATCGTCCAGGTCTTTTATTACGGTTTTACACGGAGGCCGTTTCTGCCAAACATCGCAAAGAAGACCCCGCGGCGGACGCTAATCGGATATTGTTTGGTAGTATGTACTTTATCGTATACCGATGGTAAACCTTCGGCGTGGTACTTTTTGCGCAGCGCTTTGTATGCTTTCGGCTCGTCGTATATGCGCCAAAATGTATCTTCATCATAAAAAGACTGGGCATATAGCCATTTTTTACCACCTAACTGCCGTACCTCTGTTTCAAGTCCATGGTTAGCCGTCAACGCTTCGGGGCCGATGAGCCCCCAAACGCCTACGTTGAGAATTGCGTCTGTCTTAAGGTAACTACAAAGGAGTGGGGATTGTGTGTCAACTTTTAAAGGACAGAGCCACAGAGGGTAAATACCTAATTGTTTATCGACCCAACGCATAAAATCAGCGGCGCTGTGTTCTGGCATGGCCAAGTCCTGGATGACGCACTGCTGGGACATGCCGCTCGCTTGTAAAGCCGCATACATCTTACGGGTGTGTAGCAACGGATCCAGCAGCCATCTGGTGAAACGGTTAAAAGGTACGTTTTCGCGTTCAAAAACAAATTTTCCCGTCCAAAACGCGCCGCGGTCGTATCTGAAAAGATAGTCTGTTAATGGAATAGTGTCGGTTCGGGATACGCCTCTACTGGCTTGCTCCTGAGCATGCAGGTAAAACCATTGATCACGCGCTTTCATGAATGTCCTAACAGGGCCCTTCGGAGTGTCTGACAAGTTACCGATAAGAATCACACCACTATCCTTGGAGAACATGATGCCATCAAGATAGTCTGGATCATCTTTTTTGCAATCCGACAGTTTCTTAACAGCCTCGTCGAAACTGTTCACGGCGATATATTGCAACACCACATACCGCTTGGCAGGAATGAGCCGTACTGCCACGCGCGTTATGACACCGAGTGACCCATAGGCACCAGCAATACCGTAAAAAAGGTCAGCATGCTCCTTGCGGGAGGCATGAATCATCGTACCGTCAGCCTGGATCATATCGAACCATTCCAGCGTCTTATCAAACGTGCCCCATTTATAAGAGCTGCTTTCGCCGGCACCACCCTGCAGACCACCGCCTACGGTAATGCCGGGGAACTCCATGACAACGGGTGGCACCAGGCCATGTGCTATACAAGCGTCAGCCAGTTCATCCATGGGCACGTTTGGTTCAACGATGGCCAGACGAGCTTCTTCGTCAATGTCCAGTACGTGATTCATATCGCTCACATCGAGCATCTTGTCCTTTTCGAAGCTGACGACACGAGTAGCGTTGGTTGCGCCACGATAGATTTTGAATGGCACCGCACGGCTATAAAAATCGGTGACCTGGGTAATGATGCGCTGTACGCGGGAATCGTGATCTATTTGCATACAGAGTAGTATACATGGATGACCGGGGCATAAGAACAAGAAAAAACCGCCTCGAGGGCGGTTGTTCTTAGCGCTTGGGAGCTTCGTTGCGTCCCAAGTTCTTCTTGGTTTCAACGAAAAGCACGTGTTTGCGCAGTTTCTTGCTGTATTTGCGCAGCTGAAGCTTCTCTGGTGTGTTCATAGAGTTCTTGCTCGTGTAATAAATACGCTCGCCAGTCTCTTCGCTGACCAAACCAATAATTTTGCGCTTATCGCTTTTCTTAGCCATCTTTTCTTAACCTTTTTATAATCAATCTTACTGATTCTAACAGATACGGATATAAATGTAAATGGAGCCGTCGTCGGGATTTGAACCCGAGACCCCTTCCTTACCATGGAAGTGCTCTACCACTGAGCTACGACGGCATCTACAAGGGGTTAATATAGCAGAAAACGGCCTAAAAGCCAAGCATAATTAGAGACAGAAACGTTGTTGCACCACTCCCTAATGCTCAGACACCCGCTACCGCGGAACTCGCCGGGAGGCCTCGATGCAACAACGTTTCTGTTGTTTAAGATTTGACCTTGTGGAGATCGAGAACGGTATTGACCAGTTCGGCGTGACTCCATACAAGTGGTGAAACAGATATGCCATAACCTGTGGTGGGATCAACCTGTTCGGGAAGCATGCCGCTGCGGGTGGCATGTGAAATAGCCCAGTCAACATACGAACGTGCCTTATCTAACTGTCCCGTACGGATATAGTATTGGGCAAGCCACAGAGTGGCGATGATCCATGGGTTACCGAGAGCCTTGTCATCAGCACGAAAGTATCCATCGTATTCAAAGCGGACCGCCCCGCCAGATGGTGTTTGGTCTACCAACTGCTCCTCAAACGTTTTGATAGTGTTTTTAATAAAATCGATGTGTTTGTCGCCGGCACAATACATCATAGGGCCATAGACATTCGAGAAATCAAGTGTGTTATCAAATTGCAACGAACCGTCTTCCTGTAGGAGATAGCCCTTGCGGTAGGCATTACGGTCAGTGTTAAAGAAGATCGCACTGTTTTCCAGAATATCCGCGGCTACCGCCCGCCACGAAACGGCGTCGTCCGGGTAATCAAATTTGTCGGCAAATTCAGCCGCCACAAGCAGCGCCTGGTATACGGTAGCAGCCGTATAGGTACTGGTCAGGAATTTCTGTTCCCAGAGGTCATAGCTGGCGTGAGGTAGTTTGGTTTGCCCATCGATGAACTCAGCCATAAAAGTTGCAGCCGGTTGGATAAACGTATTGTAGAGGCTAAAGACGAAGTCATGGTCGCCGCTATAGTCGTAATATTCGCCAAGCATATATAAGACGATCGCCGTTTCGTCCTCTTGAATGGCCAGCTCTTTATTGCGGCCGTGGAGTAATGGGTGCCAGGTACTGCCGATGGCGCGGTCGGGCTGATATTTATGCATCAGGAAGCCATCGGGGGTTAGGATATCGCGGCAAAATTCAAAGAATTTTTTAGGTTCTTCGGTGTAGCCGAGGCGTATAAGCGGCCAAATTGCATACGCGCCATCACGAGGCCACACGTAACTATAATAATCACGTCCAAAGTTATAAATTGAAGAATCGCAGCTGGCGACAATGCCACCGCGTTTATCGCAGTGCACCTTAACGACCATCAGGGACTTCTTTACGCTGGTGACGTATTTGTCATCCATGTTGGTGAGATGACTCGATGCGGTGCTCAGCCATGTCTGCCAATATTGGCGGGTCATTTCCAGGCGACGCTCCATGCCTTCACTCAAAAACTGATGATGCAGCTTTTCGGCATTAAATTGCGAATCCGCGGCGATAATCCAATAATCGATGCGCACGCGTTCGCCGCCGCTTAGGGCGCAAGGAAAGCGCATAACTGAGTCTACGCCGCCGTGCTCGACAGCGTTACCCGACAGTTCTCCGTCTTCGGCGTCTTTATATGTTCCTTCTTTGCCCTCAATGGCGTAATTGCCGATGGCAAACTGATCAAACACCTTGCCATTTTCGTCTTGCCCGTAGATGAGCAGCGAACAGCGACCTTTATAGTCCAGGATATAGTTATCGTCAGGTACGAACATAGCCGTGTCAGCCCGTCCGGCGCGTGAAATCTGGAAGACCTGGTGCGTAAAAATCCGAATGTCTTTGTATGTTTCCGAGGTGTTTTTGACGGTTATCCGGCGGCAAAAAGCATTGACTTCACTGTCGACAAAATCGGCAAAGTGCAGTTCAATGCCCAGCGATGGTTTTATTGCCACGATATCGCTCACCATGGCATCGACGCCAAAATCGCTGGTTATTTCCCATGTACCGTCATCAACCCAGCTGAACGTTCCATCTACCCACACCCCAATTTTGTGGTGCATACTGCGGGCGTTCGTCAGGTTTTCAAGTCCTACATATGGGTAATAAAAGTCATGCACCGAAGCAAAATTCCCGATGCCAACAGTCAAGCTCCCGTTACCAAGCATAATGGGCCGTCCGGTACTCATAGTTGGACTCCTTTCTCAATCAATCGATATCTAACGTCGCGGTAGGCGTTCATAAAAGCAATAAATGCGTCGTAAGGGTTTTCATACGGACTGAAATAGGCATGGATATCACCGTCGTTAAACCATTTGGTACACATGTAATAGAAGTGATCGGATGTCTGCAACTTGCGCCAGTCTTCGATGAGCGCCAGGTCGTGTGTATCAAGGATGGCGTCTTCTAGTTCGTACAGACCGGTTATCGCGGACGCTTGCATGCTATTACCGAGCCACGCGCTCAGGTCACGCTCCGTATCGGCCCACGTAATTGTCTCGGGAACATCTATGTGATCTACGGGCTCAAAGACATCGATTGATTGGCCGACTGTTACAAAACGGTTGCTGCGGTTTTTATACCACTCGCTTGGCAAGTGCTCCAGGAAGTCAAAAATACCGGAGGCCTCCCATTGGTGCTCTCCGAATGTTTCGTAATCCATAAACAAATTGAATAACTGGGCATCTTGGGTATTATTGAGCCAATCACTGAATTTGTCGGCGGTAAGCGGCCAACCGCTCCAGTCCCGGTCGCCGAAACGAAAAGCGATGTCATCGCTTAACCGATAGTTTTTCATGAGTAATCGAATATTGTCGGTGTAGGCAGGCTGGTACATGTAATTCGGGCTACGCCAGCCGAGAATCTTATCCCAGCCCTCGGCCAGAATTCCTTTATATCCGGCTTTGTCGGCCCAATAAGCAAGGTCGTTATTGTACGAAAGTTCGGTATTGCGGAAAACGACCGGTGTCTGACCAAACACTTGCTGCACTTTTTGTTTGTGCATTTCGACCTGCATTTCAAATTCTTTACGGGAATAGAAGAAAGCAAGGCTGTGGTGGTATGTCTCGCCCACAATTTCCACGCGGCCTGTGTCGGTCAGGTCAACAAATGACTGCAGCACATGAGGCGCCCAGCGCTCGAGCTGCTCAATAACGGTCCCCGTGATGGACATGCTGAGGCAAAATTCGGGATGGTCCTTTAATAGTTGAAGCAGCCGCCGGTTGGTCGGCAAATACGATTTTTCGGCGACTTTGTGCATGATCCGCTCGTTGTTGGTGCGATCTTCATACTCGGCGTCAAAATAGTCGTGACGCTGCGCTATATCGAATACCGTATACTGTCGAATACGGAATGGTTGGTGCACATGCAAATAGAGTGAGATGGCCTTCATGCCGGCACCTCTGTTTGATGTTTTTGGTAAATGGCAAACACTTTGTCGGCGGATTCATCCCAGCTATGGTTGAGATATTCTTTATATGAATGTGTGTGCAACTCGTCGCGAAGCTCGTCACTTTGTACTAACGCAACAATTTTATTAGCCATCTCGTCGATGTCCCAATAGTCCACCTTAAGCGCATTTTTAATGACTTCCGAAACACCCGATTGCTTACTGAGCAAAGCAGGCGTACCGTATCCGATCGACTCCAGAGCGGTCAGACCGAACGGTTCTGAAACAGATGGCATAACAAAGAGGTCTGCGACAGCGTATGCGTCACGATAGCGTTTGCCACGCTGAAAATCAGCAAATACCACATTTTCGGCAATGCCTAAGTCGGCTGTCATACCGATAAGCTCATTACGCTGCTCACCGGAACCGACAATAAGCAGTAAGGTTTTTGGTGCAAAGACCAGCACTTTTTGGAATGCCCGTAGTAAGTTTGGCAAGCCTTTTTGGATTGTCAGTCGACCAACATTAGCGACGACACGGTAGCCTTGAGATTTCATTTTATCCAGATACGCATAGGCGTTGACGTCAGCATCCTGGGGTATAAGGCCGCTTGGATCAAAATGGTTATGAACTACTTCGATCTTATCGGCAGGGATATGGTATTCGCGGATGATGGCATTTTTGGTGTGCTGGCTAACGGCGACGATGCGGTCAGCGATTTGGAGCGCGAGCTCTTCGACTTCGCGTACAAACGGGTTGCCCCCATGTTCCGCGCCGGCGCGGTCCGCCTCAACGGAATGCAAATGGACGATAAGGGGCTTACCGGTAAGCATTTTCGCCTTGACAGCTGCGCGACATGTGAGCCAGTCATGGGCATGGATCATATCAAATGAGGCAAGCCGCACCACACGTTCGACGGCTTTTTCATAAATGGCCACCTGGCCAAAAAGATCGACGTACTGCACTTCGCCGGTGGTTTTGACGTATTTAAAACTGTCGTAAGCAATGCCAGCTTTAAGTACTTGTTCGACATCTTGAGGATGGGCAGCGTTGATTCGCATAAAACTGATATCCGAGTGGTCAGCGGTGTAGGGAAGTACGAATTCGATATCGGCACCTTTTTTTGAGAGCGCTTTACATAACTGATAGCAAGCTACCCCAAGACCACCACTATTGTGGGGCGGTAATTCCCACCCAAGCATCAATACTCTCATTGCTCTCGCTTTGCCGGTACTTATCCCAATATACAGGGGTTATTATAAGCGTAATCGGTATGTAAACACAACCTTTTTCACAAATATATCGTTGAATATTAGGCTGCGACGATGCGCTCTACTGCCAGTTCAAAGGCCGCCTGCTTAAGGCTAAGGTGTTTCGTCCTGGAACGAGCCAGCATATCAGCAGATGCTTTGACTAGTATAGTCGCCAGCTGTTCGTTGACTTGGTCTTCTGTCCAATGTTGACCTTCTTTGTTCTGTTTCCACTCAAGATAAGACACGATAACACCGCCTGCATTGGCGACAACGTCAGGCAAAATGGTGACGCCTTTGGCTAGCAGCTGCTTTTCCGCCGCGCTGCTGATAGGGCCATTCGCCAGCTCAACGATAATACTAGCCTTAACACCCGCAACATTTTCTTCGGTGATCGAATCTTCCAGCGCAGCCAAGACTAAAATGTCGGCCTTAATGGAGGTAATCATTTCACTCGGTTCCGGAGTAACATCCTGAACATCGTGGAGCGCTTCAGGACGTGGTACCCCTGCAGGGACATGTACGGCGTTCTCGGCATCGATACCCTGCGTCTGCACCCACGTATGCTTGCTGTTTGAAACAGCTATCAGTTTTAGGTTCGGGTATTCCTTAAGAGTTTTTGCAAAGAAATAACCTACGTTACCAAAACCTTGTAAGGCCACGGTGAGCGGCTTATCGAGTAGGTCGCGGTCTTTAAGCAGCTCGACCAACGCGATGACACCGCCTCGGCCGGTAGCAGCCTCACGGCCTTCGCTACCACCGTTGCCCATTGTTTTGCCGGTAAAGCTGGCTTTGTCGGCCTTACCAGTCGTCTTTTCGTACTCGTCAACCATCCAATCGATAATCTGGCCGTTGGTGTTCACATCGGGTGCCGGAATGTCTTTATCGGAGCCGATGTGCGGCGCAAGGTGATGAGCGTAGCGCCGGGCCAGTTCCTCTGTTTCTGCGGGCGTCAGAGCCTTGGCGTCAACGGCGATACCGCCTTTGCCGCCACCCATAGGGATATTAACGGCGGCGGTCTTAAAGCTCATAAGGGTTGCAAGCGCGCGGACCTCGCTGATGTTTACATGCGGATGAAAACGAATCCCACCTTTATAAGGACCTAATTTACTATTGTGCTGGACACGGTAAGCAGGATACTTTTTACCATTCATCTCTATTTCAAAGATGTGTTCGGCTTCGGCCTCTAGCAGTGCTTCGATAATTTTATTGTCATAACCAAGGCGCTCGGCTGCATCCCGAATCGCTGTTTGGGCGGTGTCTAGCATGGATTTACTCATGATTTTCAGTATGCGCTTACGCCTACATTTTGCATAGCGTATTAAGCACAACTGTTTATAGGCGCGCCATTTTGCGGTATTATACAACCATAACTAACATGTATCTAAGAGGGTAAACTATGCAACCACAACAGCAGCAGCCTCAATATTACGGGCCATCTCAACCCGTACAGACAGGAGTGCCGAACGGTCCAAATAAAAAGAAGCCGCTTATCATCGGCGCGATAGTATTAGTAGTGATTATCATTGTCGCCTCGTTGCTCGCTTTGCTGGGCGGCGGCAAAAAGAAAGACAATACCAATGGCAACCCTGCGTTGTCAGATACTTCTATTTATAATTTCCGCGATGGGTACAACATAAAAGAATACGGAGCATCCATTGGTGACCCCATGGCACTCGACCTTAGTAAGTATGGCAAGGTGCTTACATCTAACTCCGGCCCGTATGTTGCAGCTTGTAATGTCTTAAGTATTCCTGACGTCAACGCGCAAAAAACATATGTTACCACCAACTCATTGCCGACTCCCGTAAAACGGGCGTACCTCGACGGAGTTGGGCAGCAAAATGTGGAGTTCAGCAAATACTCATTACCCGTAAGTGGGGAAGGCAATAATTGTATGTACGCCCTGGAGAAGGGTGGCACTATCCAGATAGACGTATATCAGTCCGCATTTGTGGCCAAAAGTGCTATCGATGATCAAATAAGCCGCATCTATGAACCAACCGAAAACGTAAACGGCTTACCCACATACAAGCGTAAGGCCGCAAAAGAAGGCACTAACGCAGTTACGTACATGATTGTAAGCGGCAACGATGCGCTTGAGCTTCGTCTCAGCACCGACCACACCACAGATACGCAGCGCAAGAACTTATTAACTACGGCCGCTAAGAATTTTGTAGACTTGCACAGCAGCCCTAAAGGGTCACCGCTTACCGCGTACACAACTCCAACATTTAAAAAATCCTACGCTAAAGCGTGCGACCTTATTACTAATAATGACATTAAAACGCTGACTGGCAGCGACGCCAGCGTCTTCGTGGAAGAGGCGCTTGCTACCGGCACGGGTGTTAATAAAGGTCCCGATGGCAAACTGTACAACTCAATCACTAATGAATGTACCCGCTCTAACACCGGCCTGGGTAGCGGCCTGACGGCAGGCGCCTTTGACCAGGACATCGATCTGACGGTGACGAGCTACCAGAGTGATACCGGCGCCAAGCAAGACATCGCAGCCCAGATAAAAGGCCAAAAAAATAAAATGTCTGGCAATTTTGGCGATGAAGGCTATGGATACCAGGATACCGCCGACCAGAACACCATCATCTTTAGGCAGGGACGGTTCGTGGTGACAATCGTATTTGACCGCACATTGCAAAAGAATGCCCACCTTGAAGACACAAGTGCAATGACACAAAAACTAACACCTTACGCCCAGCAGGTGGCCTCACAGCTTAAGCAACTATAGGTTATTACCAGCATTAACAGAGAAGACGGCACCATATGTCGTCTTTTTTGTTACAAGACTATTGACAATATATGCTTAAGAAGCTAAACTATTTAGCAGGTTAATCATTATGCAGCGTAGCCAACTATTAGAAGAACTATTAAACATCCAGAACCAGATGAATTCCATCTGGAAGCATTACTTCGGCCAAATACTTCGCGAGGAGCATATTACCGTAGCACAAATGCTTACGCTGTTCAGCATAGATGAGATGCAGCCTGTCATGGGGAAGGAGCTTGCCAATCGACTTGGGCAAACACCAAGCGCAACCACCCAAACCATCGATAGCCTGCCTAATCCAAGCCTCGTCGTGCGCGAACAGGATACTAAGGATCGACGAATCATACGGTTACGCTTGTCTACGGAAGGCGAACAACTTGTTGGCCGACTCAAAGACAAACGTAAAGAAATCTTCTACAAGTCTACCGAGCCAATAAGTGATGAAGAACTACAGGCGTACCTCACTTTCCAACGCAAATCACTGGAGCAACTCCAAAAATACCTAAGTCAAAGTCAACAATAACGTGCTAAACGCAGAAAGGAACATATGAAGCTATTTAGTTTGTTTAAAAAACCGGCAGCCGCACAAGCAGCCGCAGAGCCCGCGAAGCCAAAAACCGCGGCAGCCGCTACGAAAAAGCCAGCCAGCATAACGGCGCCCGCGCCCGAGGAACACCAAGAACGTACCCACGCTGAAATTATGGTGGTAATCGGTGCTTTAATGGTGGCACTTCTGCTATCATCTTTGGATCAAACGATCGTCGGTACGGCGCTGCCCAAAATTGCCGTAGACCTTCATGGGCTGGACAAAGTATCGTGGGTCGCGACAGCCTATCTGTTGACGAGTGCCATCGTAACTCCTATTTACGGTAAACTCGGTGACTTGTTCGGACGTAAAAAGATCTTTCAGATTGCGGTGGGCATTTTCCTTATCGGTTCGATGCTTTGTGGACTCAGCCAGAATATGGACCAGCTGGTCGTGTTCCGAGCTGTCCAAGGTATCGGCGGTGGTGGACTCATGGCCTTGGTCATGGCCATCATCGGTGACGTCGTACCGCCAAGGCAACGCGGCAGGTACACCGGTTACTTGTTTTCAGTCTTCGCAATCTCAAGTGTGGCCGGCCCCCTGTTGGGTGGATTGTTTACCGACCATTTGAGCTGGCGTTGGATCTTTTACATCAACCTGCCGCTGGGTATGGTAGCGCTCGCTACTATCGCTGCACGCCTGCACCTACCGGTTGTACGCCGTGAACATAAGATCGATTATTCTGGCGCTGCGATTCTTACGATTGCCGTCGTCAGCATGTTGCTCGTATCTGTTTGGGGTGGCAATACGTACGCCTGGGGCTCGGCTCAAATCATTGGCTTGCTAGCTACCTTTGTGGTTGCCACCGGTTTGTTTATCCTCCGCGAAAAATATGCCAGTGAGCCAATCATCCCGCTCAGCCTGTTTAGGAGTTCAATCTTTACCGTCGCTTCGATCATTTCGATATTGAGTGGTATTACGATGTTCGCCGCGTTCCTGTTTATTCCGCAGTACCAGCAAATCGTGCGCGGCAATACACCTACGGAATCAGGTTTGCTTATGCTGCCTATGATCGCCGGCCTGATGCTTTCCTCAACAATCTCTGGCCGCCTTATCGCCAAGACTGGCCGTTACAAGCTATTTCCTATCATCGGCACACTGTTGTTAGCCGTAGGCATCTGGCTCTTTAGCCATCTGTCGCTCACCACCAGCCATGTAACGCTTTCGGTATGGATGTTCGTCATGGGAGCAGGCATCGGTTCGTACATGCAGATTCCTGTACTGGCCGTCCAAAACGCTACCAAACGTGCCATGTTGGGAACGGCAACCTCTACCGTTACATTCTTCAGAACCATCGGAGCTAGTTTTGGTGGAGCAATCTTTGGAACCATCCTGGTGAGCCGTTTGACACACCATATTCACGAAGTATTACCTAACGCTGGAGCTGTAGCCGGCAAGGCGGTCGCAAGCGGCGTGGCAAATATCCCCGAGGCCCTACGTCAGCCTATCCTCCATGCCTACGTTTTATCTTTCCGCGATATGTTCTTATGGGCCATCCCATTTGCGCTTGCGGCATTCGTAGCGGCGCTCTTCCTAAGAGAAGCCCCGCTTAAAGAGAGTACCCGCGACACTGTAGAAGCCGAGAGTTTCGAAAAGTAGTCTCCCCGTTCGGATAGTGCCCGGCCATTGCTATTAAATTATATTTGTGGTATCGTATACTTTTATTATCTTACTTTTCGCAATAAATATATGGCCGATGCACGCTTTGACTTAACACCTCCACTTCCCGAACGGCGGGATACTTCGAGCTATCAAATCCCGGAAGATGTCTTAAATACCTCGTTTGAAGAAATACGATTTGGACAAGGCGAATCAGAATTCACCTACGGAGGAATAGATGAGTTCATCGTAGAGCAGGAAAGGCCGCGGCGGTATGAATATCTCCCTGCAGCCCTAGAGCCTATAAATAGACAGCCTACGTTACCAAGTGGCTTTACAGGTAACGATGAGCTTATGGAAAAGCAGCGACTTGGACGCGCGCTAAGACAGGAACCCGAAGGCTACATACCTATAGCGCAGGATCCTCTTAATGTACGTAATAAGCTGATAGGCGGATTGATATTAGGCACGTTGAACTTTGAGGGCGTTACCGATACCATTCCCGAAACACGCCAACCTAAAGAACCTAGCGTTACTTTTCAACCAAAAACGGCACCACGCAATCTGACACTGGCTGAAATTCGCCAGGAAAATGAAGCGCTTAGCCTACGTACATTCCGGATGAACAGTGGTGAGCTAGGCCGTACATTGGCTGATATGCGTCGTGATCCGGATATTGTCGACCTTATAGAGACGTTTGAAAATCGAGCACAGGATTTCTCCGAAAGAACCGCACGGCCAGGCCAGCGCCACCGTGCTCTAACACCGACGATCGCTGCGGTAATGAGCGAGCCTGAGGTAGAGAAAAGAACACAGGGTGCACTTCGAGCTACCGTCGTGGAAGGGTCGAATAACCTCAAACGAGAAGCCAAAGAAAAAGGTGAAGTAGTTACTGACGTAGCAATTCTTGGGGGTGGCGTACATGGTGCCATAATTGCCGCAGAGATACTCGCAACCGATCCATCTAAGCGGGTAGTCATCGTTGACAACCATTCTCAGTTGGGAGGGCAGTTCAACGGCTATGGCACGCGTCCAGTATTTAAAATCAACAGCCGGGACCGCGCCCAAGACCTTGATGAACTGGGATTGCCGGGTCGGCTAGGCAACTTGAACTCGTTTGGAGACCGAGCACCCGTACAGCTCGGTGACCTCACGTGTGAAGCCTATGCTGACAACTTGGGTCTAGGTAAAGCCGCTGAATGGAACGCGTTTTTATCAGCGCAGGCCATGATTGACGCTGAGGCACTGCGCATAAAGGGCGCTTTTGATCCCTACAGCCCATATGTGCGGCTTCTCACGGCGGATACCGTTACCGGAGACGAGCTACAGATCGCCAGCAAGTACCTTATCGTTGCAGGCGGTATTGGGGAGCGCCCTAAGCAGGCTGGCGTTTTGAGTGCGGTAGACTTTTTGAGCCGCTTCGGAGATGCCAACAATAAATTCCCCATGGATGAATTTAAAAATAAGCGAATTGCCCTTATCGGTGGTGGCGACAATGCCCGTGTCTGTGCGATGATGCTTGCCGGGCTTGGTCCAAAGGAAGCGTACGGATACTCTAAAATACAGTTCGGAACACCTGACGGCATTGTCTGGATGGGTGCCGACTTTGACACCCGCCAGGAGTTTTGTGATAAAAATCGATCAGCATACACGCAGCTCAAATCGTTTATTACTGATGACATACGACCTCAGACAAACCAGTTCAAACCAGTTAAAAGCCGTGTGAGCAATGTAGTGGTACTTCCTAATGGCAAGAAACGTGTATCACTCGAACCCCTTGAAACGGGCCGCGTTTTTAACCCGTATAACGAGACCGATTACGATGTAGTCATCGACTGCCGGCCACTCGTTGACACGACAAGTCAAACATTATTTGGACAAGACATCGCAGATCTGCCGACGGTTGATAGTGTTATACGTTTGGGCGCGGACAGACAAACTATTCCGGCGTCTGTAGCAAGACGATATGGCCGCAAAGTATTCGCAGGAGGCGCCGGCGCCGACCTGCCGCTTACACCCTTCGAAAAAAATACCTACAATGGGTTGATCGTTGAGAACACCAAATCGATTTGGGCCCAAAAACCAAGGGCGCAACAGCTAGGCAACCTCGTAGGACAAGGCATCATTAACGATGCCGACCGCACATCCAGACGTTTCAGCTAACCGTAAAAAATACTACGCCTACCGAAGTATTTAGGCTTTACAGATTGCATTATGTACATTAGATTAAATAAAAACACCCGTAGTTAATGAGTTTTTAATATTTAATCCTGTACTATAGGTGCAGTAGTTAAATGCACCGACCTTTTATATGAAGCTGCTTATAATAGAAGACAACCAGTTATTGGCTGATAGCCTGAAACATGCTCTTAAAGCTTCCTTCATAGTCGATGTTGCACATACCGGAAATCAAGCGCTGGATCTTGCCGCAACGACTGAGTATGCTGTTGTTCTCCTTGATCTTAACCTTCCTGATACATCCGGCTACGCTGTCTGCCGCCAATTACGCGAGAAGGGCATAACATCGCCTATATTGGTGGCAACCGGTATTAAAGACACTGCTCGCTGTGTCCAGTTACTCGACGCCGGTGCAGATGACTACATTACCAAGCCTTACAGTCTGGCTATCCTTAAAGCCAGGATTCGTGCGTTACTACGTCGCAATAACACCATCCAGGACACAGAAACCATTACCGTCGGTGACCTGACACTCCATCCCGCCAGCCGGCGTGTGGTGCGTGACGGCATTACCATTGAGCTCCGTAAAAAAGAATTCGACATATTGGAATATCTCATCCGCAACCAGGGCCGTGCCGTAACGCGCAGCATGATCCTTAACCATGTCTGGGAAGCCGGCAAAGAAACCTGGAACAACACGGTGGACGTCCACATTAAATATCTGCGAGATAAAATTGACAAGCCATTTAAAACCTCTTTAATTAAAACTGCACACGGTGTCGGTTATATGGTCGATAATAGTGGTTAATGTAAAAAACGCTACGTAGGAGAAACATATGAAACAAACAATTCATACTATACTAAGTGATCCCAAAGCACGGAAGAAGAAGACCGTAAAGAAAAATTTGACGGAAGAATATACTGCTGGCAATGGTTGGTTCAATGCCACATAGAACGTCTCGCAATACTTCTTCAAGCCCATCCGGCTTGAAGAAGTATTTTACGCTTAAACCCGGTGACGAAGAACAAGCTAACCGCATCCTGGTTTTTAGAGTAGTCTTACTGGGGACAATCATTGTCACCATCGCTCTCATCCTATTACTGATCGTTAGTTATGCGATATTAGGTAATACTTTTGTAAAGACCAGATTGCTCATCGGCATAGGCCTGCTTATCTATCTAGGTCTTATATCGGTGTTTATTAACAAATATAAGGCGCATAAGCTAGGGGCAATACTGTTCGTGGCGTTCTACGCATGCATCGCGGCCGGCTCGATATGGGAATGGAGTGTCAATGATGTCTTCGGTGTGCTGGTTTGCAGCCTTGTTGTCGTGCTTGCGGGCATCATCATCCGAGCTCGTTACGCGCTTATTGCAGCTAGCCTTCTTACAATTTATGTTTTTGGCGTACTCTATCTGACTTATCATGGATATCGAGTCGCTGTTCCCGCCGACCATAATTCCAGCTATGGCATAGTAGGGGGATATGCTGTTATCTTCTTTATTATCGCCCTTATTTGTTGGCTTTACAGTAACCAGATGGAACGCTCCCTGCGCAAAGCAGAACGCGCCGAACTACTCCTGCAAGGTCAAAAGGCCAATCTTGAACTTATCGTAGAACAGCGTACCGCCGCCCTTGAGGATAAGCGGCTGGAAGAGCTGGAGCAGATGTACCGCTTTAATCAGATGGGTACGCTCAGCACCGGGCTTTTGCACGACCTGGCCAATTATTTGTCCATATTAAACATCGACATCGAAGACTTGCACAGCCGGCATAGCTCTGCCAGCCTCGATAGAGTCAGCCAGACGATACACTACATAGACACTATGCTCGAAGGCGTACGCCGGCAACTTCAGGGCGAAACCAACGTCGAGCATTTCAATAGCGCTAAGGCTATCGGTATCGTTATCCAGATCCTGCAGCACAAAGCCGCGCAGGCGAATGTTGCGATCAGGTGGCGAATGCCGCAGAAAAAAACATTGCTACA
>JGI24737J22298_10000177_pt1 | contig 20586 bp, 18 predicted proteins | sample KBSCornC3_FD_22298 | JGI IMG/M metagenome (IMG submission 22298) | reverse complement strand
CGGCAATTGCACCAGCCGCTACACCCACAGTCGCCCCACCAACTCCGGCCGCACCAGCCACTCCTCAAGTTGTTCCTGTCGCACCGGCACCAAGCGCCATCGCTGCAGCCGCACCAACGCCTCAAGCACCTCAAGCGCCAGCCCCGACCCAGGCGTCCGTTCCAGCAAGCACCCCGGCGCCAAGCGTTCAGCCAGTCGCTACGTCCACTCCAACGCCTCCCAGCCAAGAACCACCGGCAGGTGTGCCTACGCCGACGAATCCGCCGACACCGCCTGCTACTACGCCTCCAGCTCTCGAACCGACTCCCGCACCAGCCACGCAACAAAGTAGTGCTACACCTACGGCTGAACCGGCCGCTGCGCCCGCACCGGTAGCTTCTCCAGCTACATCACCGCAAGAACCTGTCGTAGAACCACCGGCACCAACCGCACCACAACCAGAAACGCCCGCTCCAATACCAAGCCCGGATATCGCAATACCATCTACCCAGGCAACCCCACCAGAGGAGCCAACTGCTTCCAACATGCCAGTGACGCCAGCACCAACTCCCACGCCGACCGCCGTTCAGCCTGAACAGCCAATGCCCGCAGTTACTCCCGAGCCCACGTCCAGTACCGGCCAGCCCCAGGCTCAATCTGCATCTGCAGAAGAAGCCGCTATTAAGGCCCAAATCGAGAACTTTGTCAGCCAGAACAGCCAAACAGCACCTAAACCCGAGGCACTCGACAAAGCCATGATGGCAAACGCCATTAAAGATCTAACAAGCACCAACGACACTCATCCCACCATCAATGCAAACCCTAAACCAAGGGTTATCTCTCCAGTCGCTCCAAGCATCACCGCCCCAACGCCTCAGCCAGCGCCGGCTGCTACCCCAGCTCCGGGAACACCCGGCGACAAAGATGATGACGGGGTATCTATCGCTCACAAAAAGGTCATACAACCGATTAACGACACAGCACCGACCGCACCGGATCTCAATGAACTGCTCGCCAAAGAGGGCATAAGCTCACTTGATGACGCCCCAACGCCTCAGCCAAACCAATCGTATGGCGTAAGTCCGGCGCCAACCGCGCCAGCACCAGCACCTGCGCAAACACCAAGCGGTGCACCTTCTTACAACACACCTCATCCTCCAGGTCATGTTATTTCACCGAATAATAATCCGTCAGGTGTCGACCCTAACAGCATCGCCCTCTAGGCAAATACCTATTTTTGAGTGATACTTGGTGCATGCGCATCAATAAATTCGTTGCAGCCAGCACCGGCATGTCACGCCGCGCGGCAGATACCTGTATTGCCAGCGGCCGCGTGCTTATAAATGGTCATGAACCTGCTTTTGGCGAGACAGTGCAATCAGGCGATACCGTTACGCTCGACGGTCAGACACTCCGGCCACTGCACACACAAACGATACTATTCAACAAACCGGAAGGTTACGTTACCAGCCGCGACGGACAGGGTGCGGCAACCATCTACGACCTGCTGCCAAAAACATTGCATCACCTTAAACCCGTTGGCCGGCTTGACAAAGCATCGTCCGGCTTATTACTGCTTACCAATGACGGTGATTTAGCGCAAACGCTAACCCATCCCAGCAACCGCAAGCTAAAAATATATGAAATAGCACTGAATGCGCCACTGGCGCCGCTTCATCGCCAAATGATCAGTGACATGGGTATCCAGCTCGAAGATGGTCCCAGCAAATTACAGCTTGACCGACTACAAGAAGGAAACGATACCGCCTGGCGAATTACCATGCACGAAGGCCGCAATCGTCAAATCCGCCGCACCTTTGCCGCACTTGGCTACGATGTCACCAGGCTGCACCGCACTCATTTTGGCACCTATAGCTTGGGCGACTTGACGAGCGGGACCTATACGAAAGTATCCTAAGAGTTCGAGACGGGAATACTGTCGTTTATCGGCACCGTATCGACAGTGATACTACTGGCAAGCGAACGAAGTTCTGCTGTTTTTGCTTTTTCAACAGCAAGTGCAGCCATGAACGTGTCCTTGAAATGGGCATGTAAGGCCTTTCCTACCTGCTTGTCGGCAGCCCGTTTCATAGGCAACAGGTTGGCAATAATCCACTTATATCTTGTTTCAAGCCCGGGAGCCCGTTCTAAGTCTTTCTGCAAGGATGCATAATCCTGGCGGAGCATAGTATCTATCTTTTTAAAGTTTTTGGCAGAAACAGCCTCTTTTAATAAAACCAGGGCTGCAGCCGGATCCGCTGCTTTTTCGGCCATAAAGCGCATAAAGGCAGCGTCGTCGCTGGTCTGACTAACATTGAAAATTGCCCGGGAGCCATGTGCAGAAACGCTCAAAGCCCTAAAAATAATTCTCCATTCAGGCTCGGCAGCTTTTGGGTTATCGCGACAAAGAGCCACCTCGGCAGCGATATCTACGCCAGGTTGCTGTGCCAGTTCTTCGGAGTAACTCTGCAGTGCTTCAGTAAGGGCGGCATCAGTTATCTGTTGGTGCACATCATCTAATATTTCTTCTAACCTGCGTTGTTTCACCTCAGATGACTCCATAACCTTACCAGTACCGTGATCCCGGGAATAACACATATCCGCTCTTGATCCGGTTAACATAACCATGCCGAAATTTGGATAATTCTGGTGGTCGAGACGGTACAAGGGGTAGGCAAGCACCGTTACCGGCTCTTGCTTCTGGTGTTCTACCAGCACACCGTTTTGTTCCACGACCTGCACACAGTACGCAACAGGGAAGACCGTGCCGTCGCCGGCCTGGCGGTCACCTTGATGCCAGGATGTGTGAAGCTTAATGTCGTTATACGTCTCAATTGCTTGTACACTTCCGCTGCTCAGCGCGGCGATAAGCTGACGTTGGCTGGCCTCGTGGTCACGCCGGGCTTCGACATATGCAATATTACACTCTCTAAACCCCGCCGCATCATACGGCGTAAACTCCCCGGTAGTATCCCGCAAGTCCAGACGAAGCTGAGCATTCGTATAATTAAATGCAACCTCTTCTGATGGTATAAAGTGCCCGAGTTCCATTATCTTTGGCTCCCTGAATTAACCGGGTTGGCACGCTCGATAGATCGCTGGACATATTCATAACGTTTAGACTGACTGCTCATAATAAAACTCAGTAAGAAGTAATAATAGAGTACTATTTTATCATGTAAATATAATTTGGTCAACGACCCTACATCTGTTACAATGTACGTAATGAGCAGTAAAAAACTACCTATAGTCGCAATTGTCGGCCGGGCCAACGTGGGCAAATCCAGCCTATTTAACGCCATTCTCGACCGCCGCGAAGCGATTGTCGCCAAAGAAGCTGGCACTACCCGCGACAGCGTCACCGCCAAAGCCAGCTGGAACGGCCAGGACTTCTGGATGGTCGACACCGCAGGCATGAAAGACGCCGAAGACGATTTCGAATTCACCATCCAAGAACAAATCACCCAAGCTACTGATAGCGCCGACGTTATTTGGGTTGTCGTAGAGGCCAATATACCCATAACCGAAGAAGACCGGCGTGTGGCCAAGATGGCACTAAAAAGCCGTAAGCCCGTCTTTTTAGTCGTTAACAAAGTCGACCGGGCCCGTAAAACGACCGACCTCGACGGATTTTTGCGTCTTGGTATCAAACCGATTATTTACACCAGCACCACCCAGCACCGGGGTATCGGTGAGCTACTGGACAAATTACTGCCCGCCATTCCTAAAGCCACCCTTAAAGAAGATGACGACCGGCTGCATATCGCCTTGCTCGGCCGGCCGAATGTTGGTAAATCCTACCTGTTTAACACGCTGGCCAAAAAACAACAGGCCATCGTTGCAGACGTGGCTGGTACTACGCGTGATATTAACCGCGCCTCTATCCGTTACGAAGGCCGCGAAATTGAACTCATGGACACCGCCGGAATCCGCCGGCCAGGTAAGATTGGCGTCGGGATCGAACACTTCAGCGTCATCCGATCACTCGCCGCCATCGAGCAAGCTGATATCTGCCTACTGCTCATGGACGCCAACGAGCTGAACACCGCCCTTGACCAAAAAATAGCCGGCATGATCAAAGAAGCAGGCAAGGGACTCATCCTAGTTGTTAGCAAATGGGACTCCGTAGAAGGCAAAGACGCCTTTACTCGTGATGCACTTGCTCCGCGTATCGCCGACACGTACGATTTCGTACCGTGGGCGCCGCTCATCTTTACCAGTTCTGTCACTGGTCAAAACGTCACTAAAATTTTTGAACTGGCCATGGACATCGACAAGCGCCGCGGTCAGCGCATCCCGACGAAAGACCTTAACCGCTGGCTCCGCGAGATGATCGACAAACACCCGCCGGCCGGCCTCAAAAACCGCAACCCTAAACTCAATTACATGGTCCAAGAAGACGACAATCCTATTCCCGCCTTCAAAGTCTTTGGCTCCCAAACTGGCTTTTTACACTGGAGCTACAAGCGTTTCCTTGAGCGAAACCTCCGCGAGCGCTACAACTACGAGGGCTCTCCCGTACAGCTATGGTTTATCGAAAAACACGAACACCACAAACACGGCAATAGCCCAACAAAAGAGCCGCGCAGCTATACCGCACGGCCCAAAGACCTCAAAAAGAAGAAATAACTTACGCTGTATTTTGTCGGTAGCTATGCCTGATATGGTGGTGGTGGTGGGGGTTGTCTAAATTCCTGAGGATACGCAGGATAATCAGGGATAACTACACCCGGATCGTGGTCCAGCCATGCAACGTATGCTTGGCCTGCGCCTTCCTGGAATCGCTTACGTACAATGCGAAGTGTACCTTGGGTAACGAGGTTGCTGTCCAATAGGTTGTCCTCAGGGGTCAGTGCAGGGTGCAGATTATTATTCAAAGCGTCCTGGTCAAGCTCTTTGAGTGTGACTTTATTCCGACGAGGAGGTATGTCTGCATTAGGGTAGGATACATGCTCTCTCACATTCTCGTCCCTTTGATACCTAAGTGTCATATTGGCGTTAACCACTCTGTCCAGCGCAGTCCGCATGCCTCGTTTATAGGCTTCGGTGACCCGCATGCTATCTGGGCTTAAGTTAGTCCGCTCGAACAGGTCTTTTCCGCCTGCGTCAAGCAGATAAGCAACAACTGGTATTTGTAATGGGGCACGCATGGCTCGTCGGCCGGCGTAGCTCGGACTATTTCTTAATAAAACGTAATCAATGGCTTCTGGAAGTCGCACAAAAAATCTCCTGGTTAACAAATATAGGGTAGGGTAGATTGGTCGATGACCGGAACCGTCAATTTTTGACCTTGTTCAACTGTAACATACCCTTCGACCAAGTAGCGCTCGACGGCAGCCCGGCCCAAACGATGCGTCGCAATGACATGCTCAGTATTTTCCGCGCTCAGCGCCGATTGTACATCATACGTGAACCGTTGGTGAGTAACCGGCGGCATGAGCATCCCTGAAACGTACACCATGTCGTCGGGCTCCTTTGGATCGAGGTATTGATACATCTCGGCAAGATACGTGCGGGCCTGCTTGTGCTGTTCGGCGTTCAGCCCGCCATCATTATCCATAAGCCGGCCGGCAGCATAACCTAATAGCATCTTTAGGCCAGCCGAAGATGCTTCAGTATTCTCAAAAAGCTTAAGTTGTTCAGGATACACCCGCGCTTGTTGCTGGGCAGTGTACATATTAGCGTAGTACGTACCGATGCTCCATGCCGCGTTACCGCCAAGTTCGAAATAGAACATAATGAGTATAATTTATAATATATTATAAGTATTTTGTCAATCTATTGGCCTGTCAGGTATACTGGGTGCATATGGCTTTTTTCCAAAAACGTCCCCAGTTAGGTGACAGCATCCAATATTATACGCTCGGACAAAATAAAACTGTCTTAATTATTGGCCTCGGTAATATCGGTACCGAATACGACGGCACTCGTCATAACGTCGGTTTTGCTGTCGTTGACCGTTTTGCCAAAGATCAGGACATGCCAGGCTGGATCGAAAAAAAGGACCTCAAATGCCACCTGACGAGCGGGCAACTCGGCGAGACGAAAGTAATCGTCATCAAACCAACGACACTTATGAACCTCAGCGGCGAAGCCGTGCAGGCCGTCATGCATTTTTATAAACTAGGCCCTGACCAAGTCGTAGTGGTCCACGACGAACTTGATATCCCATTCGGCCAAATCCGCACCCGCACCGGTGGCGGCAACGCTGGGCATAACGGCATCAAATCCGTCACCCAACACATTGGCGAGCAATATGGCCGTGTTCGTATCGGCATTGGTCCAAAAGTACACGACAAACAAGATAGCGCCGATTTTGTCCTCGCCCAATTCTCCAAAGAACAAGAAGCTCAGATGAAAAATCTTACCCAGGAAGCCAGCGCCATCCTCAGCGAATACGCTTACGGCGGACAACTTCCCAACGAAACACGCAGTTTTATTGTCTAAATAATGCCGCTGCGGACCATGGTGTCGATCTTTTGGTCATCAGGGTTCCACAGTTGCTCTTGTCGACGATATGGTTTTTCTTCGACCCGAACGCCCATCGTAAGCAATTTACGGTCAATATCTTTATTTACAGGCTCTTCCAGCATAAATGCCTTCCAGATGTCCCATTCACTATCATAGTCAAAGTCACACTGCCGTTGTTCTTTAGCGGCTAAACCTAATTTTGCGATACTGTGCCACTGGATAGCATTCAGTGCTACCGCGTAAGCAGCCATAGTAAAGCCTTCGGCTTCGCCTGCGAACTCAGCAGGCAAGCCGCCGCGTTCCTTCAGCTGGTCAATTTCGTTAAACGAACCTTTGACAAAGTTGACCATACTTGCAACCACCAGCGCACCCTTTTCGGTGCTTTCGCTACTGACGTGGTGGTTAAACTCTTCTTTCACCAGTACCTCATCTTGCATAGCCCCTATAAGGCGGTATGCGTATGCGTTCTCGGGACTATCCGCATTAAGGTCGTGACCAAGGGCATGGACTTCACTCATCTGGTGCTCAAACCAACCCGGTGCACCGAGGTCTTCAGCAGTATTGCCAGCACCGAGTGAAAGTCGCACACGAATATTATCTTTTTTATCCGCCAGGAAGTTCAGCCCTTCACCAAGGATGGGATCATCCTGGATATAGGAAGGTGGACGGTTAGGATGATAGCTATGGTCCACTGGGTCGACCAGACGCATATTGCCGTTTGGATCTATCGTTGTCCATCTGTCAATTGGAGGAAGATTTATACCAAGCTCACCCATAGCACGCATTCTACTTAATAAATATATTATAGCATACTTTTTTATATTATGCAATAGCACTTGTGGTCGCTTCTACTTGCCGCACATATGGATTAAGATTACAAAAATATGACCATATGATATCGTAATTACTATGACCACGCCTGAATATACAGCACGTATTATCGAACCGGACGGTGTCTCATGTTATTTAGACATCCAACCTCCCATCGGGCTCATCTCTAATGATTATTTACGTGATTTTGGCGCCGATGAGCGCGTAACCGTCGATCATAAGATAACAACAGCACATACCACCCGGCTGAGCATGACTATCGAGGACGAAAACAGAATGGACGAAGATAGAGTAGCGGCGTTTGAAAATACCGCAAAATATATCCTGTCAGTTTTGATCGGAACAGATAAAGGGCTTGATATTGGGGGTTACGAGTCTGCGCGCACGATCGAGCTACACAGCGGTAAATCATAAGCTATTAGCATGCATAATCTGTTGTAGTTAAGCGTAGATTCGTTATCTTTGGCATAAAAAATAGGCCAACAAGAGGGGGTGGGCACCGCTTGTTGGCCTATTTCCGGAGATATACCGGCAAACCAGTATATCTCCAACGAATCCCGAGGGATTCAACCCTTTAAGCCCACCCAGCGAAGCGTCATGCACCAAAACTCCATAAAGTGATGCGCCGGTCATATGACCATCTTTGAGGACTCGCTCTTTGAGGACCACCGAGGATCCTATTACTGCAAGCAGTAACGGATGCTTAAAGGGGTTAGTATGTTTTAGAACGCATGTCAGTCTCAATTTTCGTGAGACTAGCGCCTGCAAGATAAGTGGAGGGTAACAACTTTTCTAATGGCACGCTCTAAAACAATCTAACACTTGTTAGAATGGGGGATATAAGGTGCGTAAGAACCTACTGGCACTTACAGGTTGCAATTCTAGCAAATATGTTGCTTCATGTCAATACTTTTTAATGTTTTTGACTAAAAAGCTATAAGCTTTGTAAATAATTTAACATAACCGCTGTGGTATTTTCATGCAACTCATGGAAGACTTACTCCTATGAAAAGATTTACCACCAGCGATATACAAAGTATAGCCATTAAAGCTGCCGATTACCCCGATATTCTGCGGCATATTCCGGATCCGCCTCAGCAGTTATATGTCGTCGGCAATCTCGAGCGGGCGCTCAGGCGGCCCAGGTTAGCCGTAGTGGGCAGTCGAAAGGCGACGGCCTACGCACGAGGTATCAGTCATGAACTTACCCTAACCATTGCCAGGGCAGGGATTACGGTCGTGAGCGGTCTGGCGTATGGCATAGACAGCGTAGCTCACAGAGCAGCCTTGGAATCCCACGGCGTTACCGTAGCCGTAATGGCCGGCGGACTGGATGACATCTATCCCAAAAGCCACTACCAGCTTGCGCAAGAAATCGTTGAAAAGGGTGGGGCACTGCTCAGCGAATATCCGGTCGGTACACCGCCATACAAAGAGCATTTCGTGGCTCGAAACCGTATCGTATCCGGGTTGAGCGATGCTGTACTGATTACCGAAGCAACAGAAAAAAGTGGGACGCTGCATACTGCCCGTTTTGCCCTCGAACAGGGACGTGACGTGCTATCAGTACCCGGCAATATTACTGGACCCCAAGCCGTAGGGACTAACCGGTTGATCAAAAGCGGGGCTCATGTCGTATTGTCAGCACAAGATGTCTTTAGTGTACTGGGCATTACACCTGCAGTCCGCCAGCGGCCAATAGGCGCCACACCACACGAGGAGCATCTTATCGAGTTACTTGACAAGCATGGCGCGACAGATGGGTCAGCCCTGCGGAGCATGAGCGAGCTTGACGTCTCACTCTTTAACCAAACGCTTACTATGCTCGAAATAACAGGGAAGATTAAGGCGCTTGGCAATAACCTATGGACATTGGCCTAACGGGGGCATACACTGCAAATAGGTAATCATTTTAGTGCGAGGAAATATGGAATGAACGTTGCAGGGTCCGGAAAAGCAGTTATCGCCGGAGCTGTTTTTGGTTTTATCGCCGGCGGTTTTATCGGTGGACTCATTGACCATCAGTTCTTTTATGGGTTCGTCAGTGTCATATTAGGGGCACTCGGTGCCGCTATATTCGGCTTTATCGGCTACAAGCTCGGTCAATCAAACATATAAAAATGGATAGTCACAAAGGGCTATCCATTTTTAGAACTGATTTTTATCAGTGATGCCTGTCGTTTAGTAGACAGCAGGCTCTGCTTCTGCTGTTTCTTCTACGAATACTTCTTGGCCGACACCCAGTTCGCCGGCAGCAGTGACTTGTGCTGCAATTTCTGTATAATCAGTTTCATCAGCTTCGACATCTGGTGTTACGGTCAATATATTGCGTTGTCCCGTAAGTCCTGCAGCTACTGCAGTTAAGTGATCGCTATGCTGAGTAGGACTAATCCTAAGGCCTTCGCGTGCCGTAGTAATCGGCACAAATGAACCGCGATAACCTGATAAATAACCCATATTTTCTCCTTTTAGAACACCCTTTGGGTAAATAAAAGGCCGCACCTGGATAGGTAGCGGCCTCTATTTGTGGGGCGTCTTGCCTTAAACGAAATCTCACTTTGTAAGATTTCTTACAAATATTGTTTTACTCCTCCTCGTACATGCCTGTCAAGAAAAATTATTATAAAAAGCAATGCAATTTTAATAAAGATTTGCTTTTTGAGGTGAGAGTTGCGTATTATATGCGCTGCATGTAAAGTAATACTGATTAAGCATGAGCAAAAACCTAGTTATCGTAGAAAGCCCCGCAAAGGCTAAAACCATTGAAAAGTATCTTGGAAAAGATTACACAGTCAAAAGCAGTTTTGGCCATATTCGTGATTTGCCTAAAAAAGGGCTCAATATCGATATCGAGAACAATTTTGCTCCCACCTACGAAATAAATACCGACAAAAAGAAAGTCGTTGCCGAACTTCGCAAGGCAGCCAAAGAGGCCACCGACGTTTGGCTCGCAAGCGATGAAGACCGCGAAGGGGAGGCTATCGCCTGGCATTTGACGCAGGCACTAAAGCTGGATCCGACAAAGACCAAGCGCATCGTGTTCCACGAAATCACTAAGTCAGCCATTGAAAACGCTATTAAAGCGCCGCGTACCGTCGACCTTAAGCTTGTCGATGCCCAACAGGCCCGCCGTGTCCTTGACCGTCTAGTCGGTTACGAACTGAGTCCCGTCCTCTGGAAAAAGATCCGCACTGGTCTCAGTGCCGGCCGCGTACAGTCAGTTGCCGTACGGCTTATCGCGGAACGCGAGCGGGAAATCCGCGAATTCCAAGCCGAAAGTACTTATAAAGTCGTGGCCATCTTTACGGTCGACGGTCAAGACTTAAAAGCGGAACTCGCCACTAAGCTACCGCAAAAAGAAGATGCCCGTGCTTTCCTCGAAGCAGCAGCCGAGGCCCTCTTTACCGTAGAGGACATTGCCACCAAACCCGGCAGCCGTAACCCCGGCGCACCATTCACTACCAGTACGCTACAACAAGAGGCTGCCCGCCGCTTAGGCTATGGTGTCAAGCAAACGATGATGCTTGCCCAAAGGCTCTACGAAAACGGACATATCACCTATATGCGTACCGACAGTACCATCCTGTCCGGCTTTGCAATTAACGCCGCAGAAACATTTATCACCAAAGAGTACGGCGATAAGTACCACCAGCGTCGTCAGTTCAAGACTAAAAATGAGAGCGCCCAGGAAGCACACGAAGCTATCCGGCCCACGAGTTTTGATAAGCAACACGCGGGTGATGACGCCCAGCAGCAAAAATTATACAACCTTATCTGGCAACGGGCACTTGCCAGCCAAATGGCCCCCGCAGAAACCGAAAAGACAGAGGTGACCATCGGTCTGTCGAACCGCTCCGAAAAGCTTATCGGCAAGGGCGAAGTCCTGAAATTTGACGGTTTTATGAAAGTATATGGTGGCGTCAAAGATGACACCATTCTGCCTGCGGTAGAAAAGGGCCAACAACTTGACCTGACCAATATGTCCGCCACCCAAACCTTTAGCCGCCCGCCCGCCCGTTACTCCGAAGCTGCGCTTGTTAAAAAGCTGGAAGAATTGGGCATCGGCCGTCCGAGCACCTATGCACCGACCATTTCTACCATTCAGGCCCGCGAATATGTCGAGAAGACCGACCTTGAAGGCAAAGAGCGTACCGTCCAAACACTCACCTTGGAAAACGGCACCGTTACCGAAGAAGAAACTGCCGAGATTACCGGTGCTGACCGCAACAAGCTGGTACCAACACATCTTGCAGAGGTTACCACCGACTTCCTTACAAAGTATTTCCCGAGCATCGTCGACTACGACTTCACGGCTAAAGTAGAAGGCCAATTTGACCTTGTCGCCGAGGGCAAAGAGAAGTGGAACGAGATGATCGCCGACTTCTACAAAGATTTCCATCCACTTGTCGCCGAAGTTGCCGACGTATCTCGTAGCGAGGTATCGCAAGCAAAAGAACTGGGCATAGACCCCAAGACTAAAAAGCCCGTCCTGGCACGCTTTGGCCGGTATGGTCCCATGTTGCAGCGCGGTGCCACCGAGGACGATGAAAAGCCTACCTTCGCCCCACTGCCCGCCAATACGACCCTCGAAACAGTAACGCTTGAGCAAGCACTCACCATGTTTGAACTGCCACGTACGGTAGGTACCACCGAAGATGGTCAGGAAATCAAAGCTAACATCGGTCGTTTTGGCCCTTATATACAGGTAGATAAAACATTCGTATCCATAAAGCCGCACGATCCCTTCAGTATCACCGAGACGGAAGCCCGTGAACTGTATAAAGCCAAACTCGAAAAGGACGCCAACAAGTATATCCAGGAGTTTGACGGCGGCATTAAGGTAGTTAACGGTCCATACGGTCCATACATTACCGACGGTAAAAAGAATGCCAAGATTCCTAAAGATGTCGAACCCGCCAAACTAACAGAGGCAGAATGCAAGAAATTACTCGACGAAGCTCCTGCCAAAAAGAAATTCACCCGTCGTCGCGCCGCTAAGAAATAGCCATGACTGACGCACAAGTTGACTCATATGTAACCATCCTGTGGGACTATCTGCGTATGGATATGACGCCTCAAAAGTCTGATGCCATCCTTGTGCTATGTAGCTTCGATACCCGCGTCGCCGAATATGCAGTAAAACTGTATAAGGAAGGTTTCGCGCCGTACATTATTTTTGCCGGGAATGGTAAGGGCAGGCTTACCGAAGAACTCTTTCACGGTGTATCCGAAGCAGAAACGTTTGCAGCGATAGCCCGAAAATCTGGCATCCCCGAAGATAAGATCATCATCGAAGATGCATCGGCTAATACCGGTGAAAACATCACATACACGGCAAGGTTGCTAGATCAAAAGGGGTTACATTTCACTTCATTCTTAATCGTACAAAAACCAACTATGGTCCGTCGGGCATATGCGACATTCAAAAAGCAGTGGCCTGACCCACAAGCACGCTGCGTCGCCATAGCGCCACCGCTGCGGCCGCAAGACTATCCGAACGAAATCATCAGTCGTCAGCTGACCATCGATTCAATAGTTGGTGATTTTCAACGGATAGACTTATACGGAAAACAGGGGATACAAATCCCGCAAGAAATCCCCCAGCAGGCATGGGATGCATATCATGCGTTGGTCGACGCAGGGTATACCTCCCGGCTCGCACGGTAAATTACGCTTGTCGGTAGAATCCCGCGTAGTGCATCGTATTAGGGACAGTGTAGCCACGGCCCCGAACTAACATGATCTCACCAGGCTCATCGATCGCAGGCACCCCTTGCTGTTTCTGTTGGCGTCGCCATATAGGAGGGATAGGCATGCGTACTAATGGTGCACGTTTATAACGAAGTTCCATAAGCCTGGCGGCTACCGCTGATCCGCGCGCTTCCAGTCCAACTACACCCGCTAGCGCATTAAGCGCTGCCGATCCAAGTGTCAGCACGCCATGGCGGAGTATTAAGGCACGATCACTCTTATTCATGTCCGCAGCCGCAATATCAGCCTTCGGTCGTGTGGCGACACTTACGCTGCGCACTGCTATACTTCCAGCCGCGCGCGTCGGTTGCATGTAGGCAGGGTCATTTACGAGCAATTCGCCGACACCGCGTGAAAGGTGGTCGCTATTGAAACTCATGATCATAGAACCTGCACGCTCAGCAGCGTCCCTTGGACCATACGGTGTATATAATGGTCGGTTATGTCTGTTGTCGGCAGAGAAACCGATGATACTCGTAAGGCTTTCTCCGTCCGTAACCCCAAACCAGGGAATTTCCTCGATACCACAAAATATGGAATCGGCACTTTCACCATGCCAATGTATCTGTTCTCTTAATAATTCCTGTCGGTCAGTTAATTCTGTAGGTGTCAGTTCTTGTATAAGCACGGTTGCAATCATAGCAAAAGGAGGCAAAAGGTCAAAAACATAATGATTTCATATTTTGTTTATGTTTATCCACAATTTGACCTCTATGCAAGTTGTTTTGTAGCGATATTTCTACAACATAAATGCTGTGTGGGTGTCCATTTCGTGCTACAATAAATCTTATAGAGAGTTTGCTTGACTTTTAATACCGATGGTTTTATAATTATATAAAACGAGTAAATTTAACAGATAGGGAATCGTTACATGGCACAAAGCCAGACTACCAAACCAGTGCTCGACACTGAGCAATTCGTCCAAGACATCCTGAGTAGCATCGAAAGAGAGCGTGAACGCGAGATTATCGCGCGGCGCTTCGGTCTTTTCGATCGCAAAGAAACACTTGAGCAGATTGGGGAGCTTTTAGGCATCACCCGTGAGCGCGTCCGTCAACTTGAAAAATCCGTTATGGCCCGTCTTAAGGCCCAGGCAGAGCAAGGTGACCTTGCCCATGTCAAAGAAGTTGAGGCCTTGCTTCTTGAACAGCTGCAGCAAACAGGGCAAGCTGCACGCATCTCTAACCTTAGCAAACTTGTCACCGCCGAGAACTCACGGACCGACCAGTCACGCGTTGCATTTTTGGCCGAACTTTCACCAAGTCTTGCCGTTATCGAAGACAATGACCGCTACTATCATGCGGTAAGCATTCGTGCCGCGCGCGACGAAAAAGCCGTTAAGGGCGCTATCGCTAAAGTTGTTGACGCCATCAAGAAGGCAGGTGAGCCTACCGCTATCGCCGACGTCGCTAAAGCCGCTGGCATCGAAAAAGCAGATCATGCTGAAGCCCTGGCCAGCATTTCGAAAGACCTCGCTACCCTTAACGGATCATGGGGACTTATCAAATGGCCTATGGTCAACCCGAAGAATATTCGTGACAAAATTTACGTGATCCTTAAAGAGCACGGCAAACACATGCACTTTAATGACATTGCCGAAGCAATTAAAGACTCTGAGTTTAAGCGCAAGGACGTTACCACGCAGGCAATCCACAACGAACTTATCAAGGACAAGCGCTTCGTGCTCATCGGCCGTGGCATTTACGCCCTTAAAGAATGGGGTTATGTAAAGGGTACTGTCGCAGATATCATCTCCGAAGTACTGCGTGAAGCAGGTGAGCCGCTGCACCGTGACGAAATCGTCAAGCGTGTGCTCAAGAGTCGTTTCGTTAAAGAAACAACGATCCTGCTAAACCTTCAGGGCAAAACCCAATTTAAGCGCGTCGCCAAGGCAACTTACACGCTTGAAGAGCCAAGCGGCTCAGCCGCCTAACAAGTGATACCTTTTCCACATCTTCTGGCTCCGATTCTTTCGGAGCCGTTTGTGTATCTGCCATATCTGGTGTCAATATAGCACGGTTTAAACGCCGTTCAGCAGATGATTGTTGGCCCAGCTTCCGCTTGTCCATGGGTACAGTAAGATGCAGTTTTGATTGTCCGCTACTACTTATGCGCGGATCGAGGCGTGCTAAATAGTGCACCAGTGAGATGTTAGCCTCCGGGTCGAGAGACTGCGCCCACGCTTGTAGCTCCGAGGTAACAATATTACGCTCCCAACTTCTTATCTTACCCATTTGTTTTTCAATCTTATTTAATGCACGCACCGTTAGTAGTTGTTGGTCTTTGATAATTCGCTCGAGCTTCGCGTAAGCGTCATCGGGCGCACCCAGCTTAACAATGGTGAAAATTTTGCGGTTAATGTCCCATGCGTTAAATCGCTCATCCTCAGCAACCAATTCCCGCACTACAGCCTTTGCGTCTTGGTGTCCAAAAAATGACGTTCCTTTGAGCGCTCGTCTGCGTATGTCGTAATCCGTTATGATACATGCATCTGGCAATCGTTCATAAAAGGCTTCTAAGCGTGCCCTAAGCTCTTGTTTGAATGCCGTGGCTCTGGACTCGAAGTAGCTCGCAGGTATCTCTTCAAGTTTTGGCAAGCGCTGGTGGCGTGGCGGAGCAGGGACCGGAAGCTTGCCGTCAGCATTCCTAAGATACTCGATGGGACTTACATACGGCTTTGGCTCGACCTTATTATTATTCGCAGCTGAGGTCTGTGGCTTTTGTTTTGGGGCAGGCTGCGGGAGTTTAGGCGGAGCAGGGATGGGCGGCGCATCGTATGGCATGCCTTGCACTTTATCGAGAAGTTCAGCCGTACTTACGCGGCCAGCTATCCGCAAGCTTTGTTTAAAAGACAGGGGCCGGACGTGCAGATAGCCCGTTTCATCAAAGTAAACACCGTTCCGGGTCGCAAATATGCGGGTAAATCGTTCTTGTTCTTCTGTTGTATCGGGCATTAAGTTATATAGACCGGCCCAATCGCTAAAATCTTGCCGGGATATAGTACCGTCTTCTCCGACTAGTTCGCGCAGAATATGCACCAGCAGATCCGCTTTTTTTGCATGTTCGACGTAGCTTTTTTTGTCATGCTCACGAATAATCTCTAGCAGGTGAGGGCTGTTCGGTATCTTTCGTGTAGCGTCATGGGCTTCCAGTGCCGTCATCAGTGCAAGTACGATTTTATCAGGAGCTACCTCAACCGTTTGATAATCCTTTGGCAGCTGTGCTTCTATGAGCGATGCGTAGTTGTATACATCTGAGCTCGCACAAGCTCCAATGATATCTTCAACGTCGATCGTATTATCAGCCGGAGATCGTGATTCTGGTACTGCTTCGGGCAAAATCGTAGGAGGGTAGAATACATATCTCTCACCTTCAGCAAAACCGCCCATATTTGAAACTTATTATAGGACAAGAAGATCACTACGCCAAACACCTTGCCACATTACCGGCGCGTACTTGCTCCCAATCGTCGACTAGTCGTTTGCGTGCTCAGCTTGGGCCCTACGTTTAGCTTCGGCGTTGTCGTAGAGATGAATATTTCCTTCTTGCAGAAGGATTTGCGGATGAAGACGGACGTAGCCCATAAATATAGGTCTCAAGGCAGCAGTTATCGTATGGCCTACCTGCGCGCTTGTAGTACGTAGTTCTTTTAGCTCAAGCGAGGTTACACCCTTTTCCAGCAAATGAGTGACGGCCGCGTCTACCGATTGGATGGTCCGCTTGACCTTAACGTGCGTCTCAACAATCTGCTCCTTAGAGCTTTCAGGGGTTGCGATAACATAAAATGGAAGATTGTCGTGGCGCGAGAGCCGCTGCTCTTGTGCCAGGATCTTGTCAAAAAGTTCGCGGCTGCGCGGAACGAGCAGGGAAACGTCCCTCCCGGCATTTGCGGGTAATACATCATCTTTTCCGAGTATGACATCTTTAAAGATACTGTTTGCTGTTTTAACGGTAATACTATGGCGTTGTTCGCAATAGTTCTGCAGTGCCGTCACCAAGTATGCCTGCAGTTGTGATTCCGGTAAGGCCTCCAGGCGCTCTAGTTTTTCTTGAGTATGCCGACGGCGTAATTGCGCCTCGTCGATTGCAATCTTAAACGTTTCGATGCTGCGGCCTGGTGTTTCTGCAGGTGTGTCAGGTATATCCGCAAGCGTCCGCGGTTTTCCGTCTCCACTTTTTACACGAGTTGGCCGTTCCTGTTGTGTCGTTACTTTTGCGTCTTCTCCTTGTGGTGCCGTAGTTACTTCAGATGTAACGGGTAACGTCGGGGGGTCCGGCGCCGGACTGCTTCCGTCTACTAAAGCACTCCGTAACGCGGCCAGCTTGCCTAGGGTTTCTGCACTGAGTGCCTGCGTCAATGCCGAAGGCGTAACCCGGGTAGCTTCAGGGTCAGGCGTACGCCGTTGCCGCCGGTCAGCGCTCTTCTTGCTGCTACGACCTTGATGAGCCGGACGGGGAGTATTAGAACCGGGCTTGCTAGCTTCAGGGCCAGCGCTGGCGTTATCGTCGGTCGCGTAGGTCTCTGATGCGGATGGATCATTTTCATGAGTTACAATAGTCGGAGTAGGGATCTCTGTTGTAAGTGGTAGCAGGGAAGCCACTGCTCGCTGTTCTGCGCGCAAACCTGGTATAAGCCAATACTCTCCATCCTCGGCTCGCTCTAACGAACCATCTTTTCGGATATAGGGCAATATGGCCGTGCCGTAACGGCTGGCAAAGGTGGCCTCTCCACTTTGCTGGAGCATGCTGTTTCCCATTTTTACCAATGTTCTTGGTGAAATAGCATAATGATGCACGGCTTCGTCAGAAACAACACCGCCAATAACTCGGGTGGCAATTTCGGAAACGAGGTTTAGGTCACGGTGTTGCTGTTTCTTTGCAGCACGTCGGTCAGCGTGTTCAAGGCTACTAGGAACCACACATACTAACCCTGGCACATAACTCGGCGTGGTAAAGACTTGTTGCTCGCCACTGTTCTTTTTCAAGTCTATCCATGCTTGCACCGTCCGTTCACGAGCTACGCCTGGTACAGCGGGCAAGATACTTCTAAAATGTGGATCTTGAACATCGTTAAAAATGTCTTCGGTCAACAGGTGTACGTCGTACCCTTGCAATACATCTCGTTCATTGAGTTCGCTAAGTCCATCATGTGCGATACGCCGTGCAGCAGAGCGCTGCGCGGTGGTCATCTCTTCAACGCCGCACGATTCTAATGGCAGCATCTTATAAGGTTCTCCGGAGGAAACTTCTCCGAAAGGTGAAGATTTAGACATAATGGCGTAGCATACCTCTCTTTGAGAAAAAGCGCAATATACATACCAGATCACGAACAGCGTTAAAACTGAACGATTTACGAACACTATATGCATATTTACAGGGGTCGTAAGGTGTTAATCTGGAACTATTAAGGCAGTTAGACAATAATAATGAGGCGCACGCGAGAATCAGCTATCTGCATTATTTAGCAAACGATACAAAGGGGAGTAGAAACAAAATATATAAGGCTTGTGCGGGGGAAACTAAAAAATGAGGACGGCGAGTCGCTGGCAAAGCAAACGAACGAGTGCTATATACAATGTCGCACAATATATCTTTTACGACTCTAATATGGTGTTCGGACACGATTACTGATACCCCCCTGTGTAGGGGAGTTAGTATGATAATCCTACAAAATGCTTACGGCGCTTTTCATTGTGATGCTTCACTAAACGTTTTGGCGTACTATGTATGGCTCCATCACGCATCGTGACCGTAGTGGCTATAGTCACAAACACCACTGGGATATTCACGACAGTCGGACGTACACCTGGCCCAAAAAACGTACACTTTGTGCACAGCATGATTATTTTCACGCCCACACGCTGTCCACAGGTGTTGTAACGATCAGTGATGTTTGACTTTTCCACAGTAATGTCGTGAAAGTATTTGCTTTTTAACCAATTTGATATTATTTATATACTCCCCCCTCCTACTCCCTCTTCACATTATTTTTTTGACTTTTTGTTTTTTTGATACTTTTATATACTTTTTTACCGTGCCAGCCTAAAGATATAGTATGAACAAAAAACGAACAATAGAGGGGAGAGTGGGCTACTACTTGTAGTATGCCTTGTTTTCTACCCTGACATCAATGTATTGGCCGGGCGTCTTTTTCTGACCTTCCAGGTACTGTTTAACGGCAAGATACGCACCCGCCTCTTCCCTGGCATCACCATGCAAATTAAACTTAACCTGGTACCCTGTGCCATTTGCCTTGAGGTACAATTCATTGGTTCCCTGCGGAAGTGTTAATGAAGCAATGCTGATACCTTTGGCTTGCACCTGTCCTACAAGCTCAGTTATGAAGGCCACCGTTGTCTGCGGTAACGCGACTTGCCCGGTCTGTATGGAAAGGCCGCTCTGATCTGTTATCGCTGGTATTTTCAGTTCGTGAGCTTTGGGGACCTGGTTTATATTCATAAGTGCACGGCCGCTGCTATCTAAGATAAAAGTGCCGTTTTTTGTGACAAGAATGAGAGTAGGCGTAGCTGGCTGTACGTACAGCTTGGGGCGGTTGCCAAAGACGGGTAAGGTTACCGATACGACCTTCAGCTCGGGAAACTGCTTCTGTAAATTCGTGCTAATCTTGGTAGCATCTACCGTTACTTTATTTCGATCTAGTGGTGAAGAAAACTGCTTCTGAGCTGCTTCAGCGTATACCTTGCTGTCCTGTAAGAAAAGTTGGCTGGAGGCAGATCCCACAGGAATTACGGTGACTTTGCTGCTAAGCTGTAATGTCAAACTAGTTAGTACTATGACAACAACTACGATAAAAACATATTGAAGCCGTTTACGCAGTGATATCTTGGAAGGGTTACGGCGTACTTGTTGCGCCTCCTGTTCACCTACGGCGTCAGCGTCACGGAGTTGACTTGTTTCGCGCACCGATCGGTTGGCATGATACGAAAAAACCGCACTAGGTCGATTGTCTAATTGAGGATTACGGGCTCGCCGTTCTGGAATCGGTGGTTGTTTCTTTGAGAACATGTTTATTTTAGCGCGCTATGCGTTTTATACTGCTACTTCTAATAATACCATCGCAAGGCGTTTGGCAGAATCAGGCTGAGCTAATTCACCTAGTCTTTCTCCAAATTGTGCGGCTTGTTTAGGGTTGTCCAACAAGTCTGTCAGTACGGGCATGAGGGCTAACTTGTCTTTGCGTAATTTTTCTTCGGTTACCAGCTTGACGGCGTGATGTTCGGCCAATATTTTGGCATTTAGCAACTGATGACCGCCTGTCAGAATAGGATTTGGAATGACGACACAGGGCTTTTTCTGAGCGCCGAATTCAGCGATGCTGGTGGCCCCTGCACGCGTAATGACAACGTCGGCGGCGGCACTGTACATATATAGATTGGTCACGAATCCGCGTATGAGGACACGGGCATGTTCTTCGGTAGTGAGCGTTTGCTGGTACTGCTTACGTGTTTCGTGTTCTAATTTTTGGCCGGTCAAATGGATAATCGTCAGATCAGGATAGCGGTCCAACAACGCTTTGGCGCTCGCCACCATAGC
>JGI24737J22298_10000175_pt1 | contig 20615 bp, 8 predicted proteins | sample KBSCornC3_FD_22298 | JGI IMG/M metagenome (IMG submission 22298) | reverse complement strand
TATGGCCAAACGGAAAAAGTTTACATTAAAGCTATTTGGCACCCAACCGCCGACAAAGATATTGGTAGACGGTAAGCCTCTGCAATTTAACCCCGATAGCCACGATGGCAGCTGGAATTATGATGGGAGTAACCTTTGTTTAAATGTTTTTCTTCCGGATCAAAATAGCAGGGTTGCCAGGCAAATACGCATAGCCTATAACAAGATTCCCGGATCCTTGGCTGCGGCTGGACTCGTAGAGAAATTTAAACGCCTAACCATGATAACAGCAGTATTGAAAAGTACCGATAACGGCAACGAAGGAATGTACATACCGAAAAATCTGGGTATAGCGGAGGAAACTAATCGTTTACTGAGCTATTATCCAATAAATTTTGAGAAGTATTTAAAACAGTTTGAGACATCTTATAAACTTATACCAGACGAAATCAGATCGCTTAAGCAGATAGGAGAGCTGGAAAGGAGTAAGTTTATAAAGCTACTCCCTTAATTGTAAATAATCAACCCGCAAATATTAGCTGTTTTAACCGGCAGTTTAGATTGTTAGGATTTAAAATGTGGTTCAAGCAAAAACTGCTAAGACATTTTAAATCGGCCTCAATCATTAAATAAAGCAGATAATCGCCTCTGGTCATCGATAAATTGGTTCCTGTGGACGACGGGTTTGAGTACCGAGCCGGGATGAAAGCTTTTCGCAGTTTTTATCCCGGCTTTTTTTTTCCTAACTTATTGTTAGTGTGGTGAATTAAAAATGCCGCCGAGCTAATTTGACTGGTTATTACAGCTTTTTCTAAATTCTTCCATTTTTTTGGAAAAACCGAACCAAGTTTAAATAGCATATTTAGCCGCAACAATGCTCCGTCTATAATTTCGGCGTTATCAGCTGTTCGGTGTTATTTTCCTTCAAAGTTTTTAACCCCGCTTCAATTTAAGTTTCATTGGTTTTAAAATTCAGGCTGGAAACTGAATTTGATGCTGAAGACGCGTGCGCCGGGTTGGTCAAGATAATTGCAACGGCGAATAAGGTCGATCCGCAAAAATTTGAAAATATTGGCTATCCCGGCCCCGACTTCAACATACGGTGCGCTGCCAAGGGTGTAAGTGCCGTTGGAGCTTTTGGTTGCAGCAGGTAAGCGATAAAGGCCTGTGCTTTGCGCCGGATCATTTTCGGCACGCAAGCCACCGTACAATATTTTGGCAGAGATGAATTCCCGCCATTTTAGATGCTTGATTAGTGGGACTTTGTTTAGCAGGAAGCCGTTAAAGGTGTGCGTAAGGTTAAGACCAACGTAATGATCGCTTACAAATTCAAGATAGTTCATGGCATTATAAGCATCTCGCTTGTAAGCGAGCGATTGATTGGCAGGGCTGATATTGAGCAAGGGAAAAGGCACTTTGCCCAGCACATAGCCGCCGAGCAGGGTAACATCGGTAAAGCCGGCCTGAGAGAGATAAAAGCGCTTATAAATGTTAATTCCAAAGTCGGTATATGCATACTTGCCACCAAGGCTACGGTTAATAAGAAGGTCATAAATAGGATAAGGGTTATGGATACTATGCCGCGTGCGGCTGCCCTGAATAAGCTCTTCATGCGGCGCATAGCGCAAGTGAAGATTTAACTCGCTGGTAGTTAAATTGTTCACCAAACTGCCATCATCATTTTTTTGATAAACCAGTGCTGCAGCCGGTGTTTGCTGCCAGTTTTTATAACCCAGAATGTACGAGAAATGATTTTCGAAATCACGAAAATATTGTAGCTCAAATATTCTACTATATAGCCAATAGTTGGTTTTCCCGGTTTGAAAAGATGAGAATGCTGTAGCACGGTTGGTTACCGAAAAAGTATGACCAGGTACATCTACATCATATAAATAGCTTACCTTAAAATAATTATTAGGAAAACGGTAGGGCGCTGTTTTATTTAATGAAAGATAAGCAATCGCATTCCCTTTTACCCGATGGTCTTTAGTGCCATAAGCACCGTATCCCTCAAAATAAAAGGTGCTATCCAACAATGGAGTAGTTCGTCCGCCCAATTCCAAATGCAGGCCTTCCTGGCTATTAAAAGATAAAAAATGTGCAATTGGTCCGATTTGGACTGGGCCGGTATCGGCATAGCCCGCTGTAAGTGTAGACAGCCACCACATTGTTCTTTTGTAAGACGGCATCTGTTCCAGTTTGTACAACTTTTCGTAAACCTGCGCCTGGCCTTTGCTAAGCGTATCAAAACCAGCTTTGCCCGTAGCCACCTGTAAAGTCTCACCCTGGTAAAATGCAGCAGTCTGCGGCGCACCGATTTTGTAGTTACGATATATCACCTTACGCTCACCAAATACACCCCAGCCTTTTTTAGTCAGCCCAAAATCTGCCTTAACCCTACTGCTGGCCAGTTCATACCGACCGCCAGTTTGCCGGGCAAAATCTAACAGTACGTCAAAGCTTCTTACGAAATTTACATTGATCTTTCCATTTAGCCTTAATTCACAAGCGGTTACTGAAAAACGCCCGTCCAACGTCACAACCAACTTGCCCTCAAATAATAGATCTCCTTTTGTACGTGGCGTAAAAGCGAGTTCTACCTGTTTACCCATAGCCGTGCTAATCGTATCTGTAATAAAAAACTTATAATAATTTGGCGCATGATCCGCTATAGGGCTCAAAAACTGGTTAGCTATAATAAATAGGTTATTCTCATAGATATCCACCTGATGACCATACAATTGGTTTACATAAAGTTTAACCCCCGCGGTATCGATAAACTGCAATATGTTAACGCCTTTATAGGCTCTCTGTATCTGTACTTTCTTCTCCGGCTCCTTTCGAAAATAAATGTCCGACAGCTTTTCTTCCAGCAACACTGGCAAAAAAGTTTGCCCCTGCACCGTATCCAACATAAACTTATATTGGCTAAAAAATTTACTCTCAACCACTTTCTGCGGTAAATTAAAAAAAGATAGCCCCATTCGTTCATACTGTTCATATTGCAAATAAGCTGCAGCCTCTGCCCGGTTCTCCTGCTTATGATCGATCACTTGCTGAATGAGCGCGACTGCCGGATTTCCTTTGTTGCGATAACGCTGCCCTCTCGCCGAGGTTATCGTTACATTTGCCAGCTCATGGGCATCCCGTTCAAGCAATACTTGTAATTTATTCGCTTGCCCAGGTACAATTACTTTGACGGTGGGTAAATAACCAACATGCGAAAATGCTACCTGTGTAAACGTTACTGCTCCGGCCAGCCGAAACCGCCCCAGCGAATCTGCCTGTGTGCCAATATTGCTACCTGCAAAAGTCACTGAAACCGATGCAAGGGGCTCACCACTAGACGCATCTACCACTTGCCCTGTTACTAACGTCTGCGCTGCGGCCCATAAGCCTGATATTGAAAAACATATCAAAAAACAAAGACGCAAACGCATGATTAATTAACCATTTCTGTGAAAATATGTTTTTGCCTTAAAAAGCATTTAGATAGTGTTCGCCTTCTTTTTCGACCTAACAAGCTAACGAGGCAGCCAAATCTTTAACGTTTTACTTCAAGTTTTAGGAAGCCACAGCAAATTGGCAAAGAGGGGGCAGTAATAATGGTTTACCCACTGGTTCGAACCAACTACGTCAAGGAGTACAATTTTAGGAAAGTTGTCAATTTTATTGACAAAAATAATAAAAGGATTGCGCTGTAAAAAACGGTCAACCCGAAAAGCTTTTGATTAAAAGAAGCTTATCTTTCATTGTGATACGTAAATATTTATGTACAATCTACGATTTTGCCTGGCTGAGAGATGTTTAATTAACGATGTACTATGAATAATTCTTTTCTACAAAGGCCTCTTCTCGGTTTTGTTCAACAGGAAAGGTTATCATTAAGGTAACGCCATGGCCATTTTCAATTACAAATTTCCCTTTTAACTGCTTGCCAAGCGCTTTCATCATTTCCATCCCCAGGGAATTTGCTTCACTAAAGTCAAAGTCGGGAGGGAGGCCGCGCCCGGTATCAGATACCTTTAAAATTGCGTTTTCGTCATCTGACGTTGACAGGCTCACCATGATCTCGCCGCCTTTGTGATCAAAAGCATATTTTATAGCATTCGTGATGGCTTCGTTTAATATTAGCCCGATGGGTACCGCGAGGACCGGATCAAGGTTAAGTGGATTTAATACCTGTTTTATTTTGATCTGCCTGTAACCTGTATCGAACGAATCGCTCAGGTAATCGATCAATTCGCCGATATAAGCGGGCATAGATACAAGGGCAGTGGTTGTACTGCTATAGAGTTTCTGGTGTAAAAGCGCAATGGCGTTTACCCGGTGCTGACTGCCGCGAATTGCTTCAAGCGCGATATCGTTTTGTAAATAAGCCGACTGTGTGTTCAGAATGCTCATCACAATTTGCAGGTTGTTTTTTACCCGGTGATGTACTTCTTTCAACAACCATTCCTTTTGCAGCAGCAGATCTTCCAGCAGAACGTTTTTGGAAGTGATCACTTCGTTGCTTTTTTGTTTATGTACGTTTTGCCTGAATAATAAAGCCGCTATGACCAGCAATAAAAATATGGCGCCGATAGTAAGGTTTTTAACCAGGTTGGCCTGCTGTAAATTAGCCTGCTCAAGCTTGCTCTTTTGGTTTAAAAGTGTAATTTGTGCTTCTTTTTGCCGGGTTTCATACTCAATTTGCAACTGCTCAATCTGTTTGCTTTTGGTGGTATTAAATATCGAGTCTTTGATGGTATTGGCTGATATAAGATGATGAATAGCCGACTGATACTGTCTCCGGCTGGTATCCAGGCCAAACCAAAGAGTTTCATTGGTGCCAAGGTCATTGTCATTGCCAATCTTCCTCAATAGGTCCCGGTTCATTTTTAGATATTTTAACGCTTCGGCAAACCTTGCTGTTGCGGTGTAAAACTTAATGATCAGTTCATAATAGCTGGTCCGGGCATATAAATTGAGGTTGGGATTGTTGGTTTGTTGTATCAGCTTGTCGCAGTAAAGTTTAGCCGTATCATACTGTTTTAATGCCAGGTAAATTTTAAGATAGGTTTGACTTACCTCATCGCCTCCTTCATATAGTTTCCCGGAGGGATGCACAAATTTTTGAGTCACCTGTGTTAAAAAGGCTTTGGCTTTTTGGGGCTGATGCATCCGGAGGTAAACATCAACTATATTGCCTGCCAGCAGGTATATGGTTGCATTATCTTTCTCTGATTTAGCAATTTCCAAAGCACGTGAAAAATAATTGATGGCCTTTTGATTATCGCCAAGCTTTACAAAATCGTAGCCCAGGTTATTGTTGATCTGGCATATTAACCTCACATTGTCCGCGTGGCTTGCAGTAGCAATTTTCAGGGCCTTTAGTTCATAGCTTATGGCTGTTTTATAGTCGCCCTGGGTATAATATAGCCTTCCTAATAACGCGTAAAGCCCCTGGGTTTCGGTATAGTGCGCCTGGTCATAAAAGGCTAATGCCTTTTTAGTTTCGGCAAAAGCAAGGGTATAATCATTCATCATCTGGTGAAGGTCGGCTAATAACCGATAACACCGGGCAAGTTCAACCAGTTGGTTTGTACGTTCAAAAGCACCGACGGCCAGGTTCAAGTAATGAATCCGGGAAATCATGGTTTGCTGCAAAAAATCTTGACTGTAATATTCAGATAGTTCAAAATAAGCTTTACCAAGCAGCGCCCAGTTATGTGCCTGCTTAATTTGCTGTGTGGTTTGTTCAAGCAATGCGCGGCCGTTTTTGGATTGGCCGTTCGATTTGTAAAATGCCGAATGTATTAATGCAATACGAAAGTTGGTTTCAGCCTGTGGAGATCGGCGATTAAGCTGTTCGGCCTGGTTAATAAAATGAGAAGCACTATCCAATTGTGCAGGGGATGGGCGGCGCAGATGGGTAAAAAACTCCGCCAGTTGAAGTACAATGTTGATCCGGCTGGTGGCAGAACCCGGGAAGCTTTTTTGCGAAAGCAAAGAATCAACATGGCGCCTGGTAATTTCCTGCGCGTTTGCTGAAATGGCCAAAAGAAAGCACAGGATAATCAGTTTGCATTTTCGTATCGTGGCAGCTCGTTTCATCTTTGGTTGGGAGCCTGTCTGCATCAATCTTTTTTTAAATTTAGGTATATTCAAGTACATCTGCTAATTTAAAAGCTATACTTGTGTTATGTAATTTATTAGTATTCAGTTGTTTTAAATCTTTGTTAAAAGGAATAATTAGCAACATCGAAAAGAAATAGCATTAAAAACATTAGCAAGGCTATATCAGCATTCACAGAATCTTTAATATATTTTATCCGGTATAAATATATCCGTATTTGATAGATCGTCATTGATCAGGATGCTGCAGCTCAGCACATTTCTTTTAATTGTTGAGTGATGGCCGGTAATTTGTACCAAACAGGTGCCACAGCTCCCCATCCCGCAGCACAACCCAAAGCCCGGAATTGCCAATTTATCAGATATGGCGACATTAAACTATGATTTTGCCCGGGGAGCGTGTGGATGCGTTCGCTATTGCCCAGGTAATTTAAAGTAAACAGAATAGTATTTTTTCGGGCATTGTATACTTCTTTAAACTTTAACGATGCAATAGGTAAATTAATAAAACAATCGCCGGTTACCCTTAATGCCCGGAATGATGATCAATTTTAAGCCAGCGGTAAACTGAAGTGAAAAACAGATCCTGTACCGCTTTCGCTTTCTGCCCAGATCTGTCCTTCGTGCCGACGAATGATCTCGGCACTTAAATAAAGCCCTATACCGAAACCTGAAATATGACGAGTTTGGTTGCTTTCAACCCGGTAGTAACGGTCAAAGATCCTGGGCAGGTCCTGGGCATTGACCCCCATCCCCTCATCTTTTATGCTAACCTGGGCAAAGCCATTGACCGGAGCGCATTTCACTTCAATCTTTCTGCGTTTAGGCGAGTATTTGACGGCGTTGCTAATCAGGTTGGAAATCACCGATCCGATTTTTTCCCTGTCAGCATTAACCTGCACGTGATTACTGATATCAATGTGAATAATATGAGTGGAAACAGTGAGTCCGTATTCCTCTACAACCTCCCTGATCAGCAGGTCCAGATCAAATAATTCTTTATTAATGGCGATTTTACCCGATTCCAGGCGCGATATATTCAGGAATCCGTTGATCATGCTGCTCATCCTCTTCGCCTGTATCTCCGCCTTTTCCATAGCGCCCGCGAGAAAATTATCAGGATTATTTTTCAATTTGAGGTTAGCTACCTGGATCAGCGCCATCAGCGAGGTTAACGGGGTTTTAAGCTCATGGCTCACCATGCCTATAAAATCATTTTTTCGGAGCTCGTCCTGTTTCTGTTCTGAAATATCCCTGGCGATCTTGGAAACCCCGGTAATTTTTCCGTGTTTATCACGTATAGGCGAAATGGTTAGGGATACGTCCAGGATACGACCTCCGTTCGCCAGTCTTTTTGTCTCAAAATGTTCCATGCGCTCCCCGTTTTTTAAGCGGGTTATGATCTGCGGTTCTTCATCCTGCCGATCTTCCGGAACCAACTTAAGAATAGACTGTCCTATCATTTCGGAGGCCGGGTAACCGAAGATCCTTTCTGCCGATTTGTTCCAGCTGGTGATCGTTCCCTCCAGCGATTTGCCTATTATCGCATCATCTGATGATTCTACGATGGCGGCCAGTTTGGCACTGCGTTCCTCTGCTTTTTTCTGATCGGATATGTCAAGCGCGATCACCAGCCCGGCATAAACCATTCCCCGTTCATCTGTTAATGGTACAAAATCTACCTGCAGATCATGACCGCCGGTACTTTTAAGTTCGGTCCTTATCTGTTCACCATTCAACATCCGCTTATAGTATTCCCTGGTTATGGCATATCGCTCCGGAGAGTTCAGTTCGGCCATGTGTAAACCTGCATAACTATCTTCGTGGTACCCTAATTTTTGCATCAGGGCACCTTCCATGGTTATCAGGTTATGTTCCCTGTCAATAACGAGGACCAGCGAGCGGGGAATATTGACGGCGATAGAACGGAATAACTGCTCCTTCTTTTGTATTTCGTCCCTGCTTCTTTGCAGTTCTTCATTGCTTGCCAGCATTTCTTCGTTTGATGCTGCAAGTTCTTCGTTAATTGCGGTAAGTTCCTCATTAAGCGCTTGTGTTTCTTCTTCGCTTTCTGCAAGGGATTTGGTGCGTGCAGCAACCAGTTCCTCCAACGATCCGTTGATCCGTGAAAGGGCCTGTTGCGCCTCTAAAAGCTGACCATTGATAGAGATGAGTTCTTCGTTTGCTGTGCTGATCTCTTCATTAGCCGCAGTAAGCTCCTCATTAAAAGCCGCGGTCTCCTGTTCTTTGACCTCCAGTTCCCGCTGCAGGCGTTCTTTTACCTTCACATCGCGAATTGCACTGATATATGATAATGAGGCGATCACAACGGCGAGTATGAGCATTACGATTATGGCTGCCGGAGCAACAAAGGTATAACGTTCCAAAACCGCCCTGCGTTCATCCAAGAGTTTGCGTTCGGTATCTTCTGCATGGTCAATGGCAAGGCGCAATGCATCCATGGCAGATCTGCCTTCTTCCAGATCGGCTGTGGAAACAACCTGATGATGTTGCTTTTTTGAAACAAGTTGCTCCAGAATGGCCATTCGCCGGGTTAGGATCGCTTGAATGCTTGCCAGGTTGGGTTGCTGCAGGGCATTACCGGAGGTTAAGGCACTTACCTCATTAATCAGGCGCTGTGTTTTGAGATAGGCACCCTTATAAGGGCCCAAGAAGGCGGTCTTGCCGGTAAGCAGAAAGCCACGCTGCCCTGTTTCTGCATCTTTCATCCATGAAATAGCTTGTTCAAGCTTCTGGATAACCAGCGTACTGTGCCCAACAGCTTTATTGCTGTTTAGCAAATTATTAATCGTATTATAAGAAAAAAAGCCCACGATCAGCAGGGTCAATATCGAAAACCCGTAGCCGAGCTGTAAATTGCGGGTAAAGTTCAGTCGCATAGAGATACCGGGTATCAATGGTTTAAGGGGTATGCAATAATTATGTTTTTTACGAAAAAAACCAAAGGGATGGTTTGGCGCTACCGGTAATAAATGCCGAAGGTAACATAGATGTTACAATTATTGTTGGGTCTGCTATTTATACAACGCTTTAATTTTAACTCAGAGGCTTAATTTTTTTAATTGGTAACTTACTAATTAACAATAACGTTTAACAACTTTATTGATTTTACTGACTATATATGAGAAAAGGGGCGTTTGGAATTGCCTTTGCTTATTTGTTGATTAGCCTGTTGTGGATCATGTTCAGTGACCGGCTATTGTTTTATTTCGAAGGAATACTTAGCCCCAACCAATACCTGTGGCTGAGTTTGGGAAAGGGGTGCTTGTTTGTGGTGGTTACAGCGATTGCTCTTTACGCGTTGATCAGGTCAGAAGAGCAAAGGTTGAAACAGAGCGAAAAGCAATACCGGAGCATGTATGAATCCAATCCAAACCCAATGTGGATTTACGAGCCGGGGACACTCCGTTTCATTTCGGTAAACGATGCCGCAATTGCGGTTTATGGCTACAGTGCGGAAGAGTTCAGGCAACGGACAATATTGGATATCAGACCTTTGGAAGACCGAGATAACGTGATTGCTTCATCAGAGCGGGTGGACAGTAAGCTCAATGATAGCGGTACCTGGCGTCACATTAAAAAGGACGGGCAACTGATTTATGTAAATATTACCTCGCATAAGATCTGGTTCAATAAAAAGCCCCATATCATGGTTATGATACGTGATATGACCGAACGGGTGGCATTTGAGCAGGCTCTTGAAAAAGTAAACCAGGAGCTTTTAGAAGAAAAACACAAGCTCAGTGAAACCCAGTTGTTGTCGCGGGTGGCCGGGTGGGAATTCTACCCCCGTGAAAACAAGCTGATATGGTCAGACGAAGTTTATCGCATTGCGGGTTTGAAACGGGATGAGCGCGAAGCTTTCGATATTTATGTACATCACATTTTTCCGGAAGACCGGCCGATGATGATCAACGCTTTGCATGAACTGATCAGTACCGGTAAACAACTTGATATAACGCACCGCATTACTGCGCTGGATGGTACAACCCGTTACATCCGGCAGCTTGCCCGCGTAGAAAGCACCGGGGAGCAGGAACTTAAGATAGCGGGTTCGCTACAGGATATTACTGAGCTTAAACAACTGGAAATGGAGCGTAACCGCTACCAGTACAGCTTTGAGCATACCCTCAACAGTATCACCGATTGCTTTTTTGAGCTCGACCGCCAAATGAAGATAACCCGGATAAACGACATCTTTCGGGAGATGGTTAAAACAGACAGAAGCCAGATTATTGGTGCAAGTATTTTTGAGTTTTTTCCTAAAGCCGAAAATAAGTTTTATCATGTTTACCATAAAGCGCTTGAAGAAAGGGTTATTGTGAGGCACGAAGATTACTCGGTTATCCTGCAGCGCTGGCTCAGGATGGCTGCTTATCCTACTGATGAAGGTGTTGCCGTATACTTCGCCGACATTACCGAAGACAGGCTTAAAGACGAACGGTTAAAAGAAGCAGTTGAACGTTACGAACTGGTGGCCCAGGCTACCAGGGATGTTGTTTATGATCTTAATATTGTTGAAAACAAACTGATATACAATACAAGCCTTACGCATTTGGTGCAAATACCGCTCGACGAAATCAGTTATGAGTTGGAATGGTGGCGGTCACTGATCCATCCGGATGATATGGAAGAGGTAGTGAGCAGCCAGGAAAGGATCAGCCGTGCCGGTTTTACCAACTGGGAATGCGAATACCGGCTCAATTGCGGTAAAGGTGAATATAAATACGTGATGGACCAGGGGTATTTTATTTATAACGACCAAAAGCAACCGATACGACTGATAGGGGCGGTAAGAGATATTGATGCCCTTAAACGCAGCACCCAGGAAAATAAGCGGCTGGCACGCATCATCAAACAGGTAAATAATATGGTGCTTATTACCGATGATCTGCGAAGGGTACAATGGGTAAATAATGCGTTTGTAGAGCTGACCGGCTACGCTATGGAAGAAGTGGTAAATAAAATGCCGGGTGATTTTTTGACAGATCCCGATGACCCGGTGATCCAAACGTTAATAAGAAAACAACAGGCCAGGGAAGCTTTTGGTATAGATACGATCATTTATACCAAAAACAGAACCCCGGTTTGGGTATCAGCCCAGTTAACCCCGGCATATGATGAAGATAACGCTTTTCAGGGTTACATCATCGTTTGTCAGGATATAACTTACCGTAAAGAAAAAGAAGAAGAGGTTAACAGGCAGAACCGTTTACTCCGTGAGATTGCGTGGATAAGCTCGCATGAGATCAGGCGGCCTGTGGCAACTATGCTCGGATTGGTGAACTTGCTGGATATGGCAGAAGACGAGAGCGAGCGAAGAGAGATCTTTTCAAAACTCCGCGAATGCGCCCGGGAAATGGATAGTATGGTGCATGAGATTCACCGTCGCATTGAAGCGGAAAAAGTCATGCAAATTGCGCGCGATCTTTAAACAGTTAATTTAATGGTTAGCATAAAGACTTAGTAAAAATTTAACATTACGGCATTTATCGTTTTAGCGAAAACCTGCCTGAATAAAATTAGCGACAGGGGCGGCTTTTTTTAGCTTTACCCCCCGCTATACCGTAACTGGAATTTTCCGGTTATTTCGCTTTTTAGGCTCCTTACCGGGTTTGTTAACGCTGCTTTTATCTTCTGTAAGCTAACCGTAAAATAACAATCTTTGAAAATAAAGGCGATTTCTGTTCGCCAGTCATCAGGCAATAAAGCCGAAGTCTTTCCGCTGCTTATTTTCCTGCGCGTCTATCGAATGATTAGCTTTCATATTATTAAGCATATGTTTAAGTGTTGATCTCGTGCCTATAATACTTTGCTCAAATAGCTGATTTTCTGTAAATAACTAAACCAATTGTTTTGACTGGTCGTATAAAGGTGGGATATTATTAAAGATATTATTTAATAACGTTTTTACCTGTGAATATGAGAGGGCGTCATGCTTACTTTTTACTATCGGTTGTTTTAATATTGCTGGGGAATAACATTTTTGCCGCGATTCCGGTCATTACCTATACTTCATCCAATGTCTATACAGTTGGCACAGCCATTACTACCCTGACACCTACGGTTACTAACGGCGTTAGCGCGATAGGTTATAGCGCGGCTACGGCGCTTACGGGCGCTACCTTAAATAATCCCCGCGGTGTAGCTATCGATGCAGCCGGCAATATTTATGTGACCAATACGGGTAACAATACCATCAGTAAGTATAATTCAAGCGGTACCTACCAGGGGACCTTCGGTACCGGCGCTACCATGTCTCTCCCTAAAGACCTGGTTTTTGACTCATCGGGTAACGCTTACGTATTAAACCTTGGCGCCACTCCGGGCACGGGGAGCGTATATAAATATAATTCAAGCGGTGTATACCAGTCAACCATACTCAGCGGCTTAAATTATGCTTTGGGAATGACCATCGACAATTCGAATAACATTTACATCGCCGATCAGGGTGCCGTTACGGTGCAAAAATACAACACCAGCGGTACACTGTTACTATCGCTGCCCACTACTAATTTAAGCACTCCTCTTGGAGTAGCTGTGGATGCATCCGGTAATATTTACGTGTTAAATAACGGCACCGGGAACGTAACAAAATATAACTCGGCCGGAACATTTCAATCTATTTTTCTTAGCGGGTATACATCAGCGCAAGCCATAACCATTGATGGCGCCGGAAATTTTTATGTGGGCGACAATGCAGCTACCAATACAGTTTATGTTTACAATCAAAGCGGTACCTTACTTACCAGTAAAGCCCTTACAGATCCTGAAGGGATTGCTATTGACAGTAAAGGCGTACTGTATACCTCGGCTTATTATGCCAACCAGATGAATAAATCTACCCCAACGGGTGGCTTTTTCCTGAGCGGATCCTTACCTGCCGGCTTAAGCTTTAATAGTTCAACAGGCAGCATCAGCGGTACCCCGACAGCAGCGATGGCCGCCACCAACTATACTGTAACGGGCTATAATGCCAGTGGTGCAGGTACCAGTAATACATTTTCTATTACGGTTAACCCTACAACACCTACAGGTACGGGCGGCTCAACATGCGGTTCGGGCACCGTAACGCTTTCAGCTTCAGGAAGCTCCCCGTCGGGCGGGGTATATAACTGGTATGCAGCTCTTGCCGGCGGCTCATCTTTAGGAACGGGCTCAACCTTTACTACACCAACCCTAACAACAACTACCACTTATTATGTAAGCTACACTCAAAACGGGGCAACAAGCACGCCACGCATCGCCGTAACTGCAACTGTAAATGCCAAACCTGTTATATCAACTGCACCCACTACGGGTAGTTTATATCTTTCCTATCCTTTTACCGGCAATGCCAATGATGCCTCCGGTAACTTAAATAACGGAATACCTCAGAATGCTCCCACACTTACTACTGATCGTTATGGAGCAGCAAGCAGCGCCTATAGTTTTAATGGTTCAAGTCAGTACATGGCTACTTCCAGCCTTATACTAATTAGTCCGCAAACTTTTTCTATCAGTGTGTGGTTTAAAACAAGTTCGGCAGGAGGTAAGCTGGTCGGTTTCGGTTCGTCAGAATTTGGGTCAAGCTCAGGTATCCTGGGTTACGATCGTCATATTTATATGAATAGCAGCGGACAACTATACTTTGGGGTTAAACCTGGCAGTACATATAATACAATAAACACTACTGCATCCTATGCTGATGGTGCATGGCACCATGCAGTTGTAACTATGTCATCTACTAATGGGGCCAACCTGTATGTAGATGGTGCACTGCAGGCCAGTGACCCTACGATGACATCAGCAGGAGCTTACACAGGTTATTGGCGGGTTGCTTATGACAATTTAGCAAGTTGGCCGGGTGCACCATCCAGTTATTATTTTAACGGCTCATTGGATGACATAGCTGTTTATCAAACAGAGTTAACTGCGGCTCAAGTGTATACATTATACGGTGCAGGCAGCGCCCCGGTTTGTTCAGGGGGCACGCTTACTTTCCAGGCCAATACAGTAAGCGGCGCTACCTACTCCTGGTCGGGGCCGGGCAGCTTTACATCTGCCTCTCAAAATCCTACCATCAGCAATGTTACATCAGCAAATGCGGGCACTTATGTACTTACTGTAACCGGTTCAAATGGCTGTACCTCGCAATTAAATGTAACCGCGGTTGTAAATGCACTCCCTTCAACAGCATTTACAGCGACGTCTTCGGTAAATATTAACTCAAACGCAACTGTCACTTATACAGGGACTGACCCCTCAACTTCAACTTATAGTTGGGATTTTAGTGGAGGCACACCCTCAACCGGTACCGGGCAAGGACCGTTTTCGGTACAATGGACTACGCCCGGAACAAAAACAATTACTTTGACTGTAACCAATGCTACGGGCTGCTCGTCGTCATCAACACAAAATGTAACTGTAAGCCTGGGTACCTATGGTAATTATGCTTTTGGTGAAACCATCACATTAAATACAACCTCGCTTGGCATCACATCAAATCTTACCAATTTTCCGGCATTACTCAGCATACAGGATAATAACCTGATTATTTCAAATGCCTGTGCGGATAAGGTGCAAAATCCCAACGGTCCCAATTACGATTTTGCATTTGTAAGTGGCGGCAGCGAGTTGTATTACCAGGTTGAAAGCTATAACCAAACCACTGGAACGCTGCTGGTCTGGGTACAAATACCTACTTTAACTTATGCTACCAACAATATCATATCTTTTTATTACGGTTCAAAATCACCTACGGTAACACACAATACGGCATTTTTTGCAAATACCTGGGCAAGTAATTACCTGGCAGTATTTCATTTTAATGAATCGAGCTATACGGGTTCGGTTGCTGATGGTACCGCGGGAGGGCATACGGGCACCTCCAGCGGGATGACCTCGGCAGACCTTGTTACCGGTAAAATCGGTACGGCTTACAGCTTTAACGGATCAAGTAAAAAAATTACAACCAATGCCGTATCTGTTACAGGCCCCTTCACCTTATCTGCCTGGGTTAAATTAGGGGCTACAGGCCTGGATCAAAAAGTAATGACAAACCAGGACGCCACAGGAGGGCTTAGCGGCGGCTATAAAATGGGAATCTATACTAATAACATCCCTGAATCGGAATCGGGTATCGCAACAAACCGGCTCAGTATCCCCAACCCAACGGCTTTTGCCAGCGGCGCATGGCATTATATACAAAGTGTTTATACAGGTACGACCCTCAGTACATACGTTGATGGAACACAATATAAAATATTAACTACTATCAATAATCCTTCGGCTAATACAAGCTTTTATATTGGAGTAGGAGAAGGGGGGAACAGCTATTATTTTAACGGGGTAATTGATGAACCACGCGTTTCCAATGTTGCAAAAACGGCCGATTGGCTTAAGGCAGAATATGTAAATCAAAATAACCCGGTAACGTTTACTACTGTTGGTACAACCTCTGTTAATGTCACTAATGCTGCGAGTATACCAGGCGCGCTAACCTATACTTATAAAGGCGTTACTGGGACTTATACCGATGCCAGCAACTGGGATAACACCACCGCTGGTACCACCAACCAGGCACCTGCCTTTGACGGTACAGCTACTTTAATTATCCCTACAGGAAAAAGTATTACAATTAACTCTGATGCCTCGGTATACGGGTTAACACTAAGCGGTACGGCTTCAATAAGCCTTCAGGCAAATTTAAGCGTTGGATGTAATATCTATAACCAGGGCACCGGAAAAATAGATTGGAATAATTTAAACACATCAAAGATAACCTGGAATGGGACCAGTGCCGCCCAAAGCTACAATGGTGCAGCTTCTACAGGGTATGCGCATGTAAGCACTATGGAGGTGAATAATTCGGCAGGTGGAACAATAACGGTTAATAGTGATACACTTGATATTTACAGCGAGCTCAAAATTACCAAGGGGAACCTGGCGGTTGCCTCCGGGGCCATTATGGTACTCAAAAGCAGTGTATCTCAAACGGCCTCTGTCGATCCTATCCCTACGGGGTACAGTATTACAGGAACAGTATATGCAGAACGTTATTTCAAGGCCGGGACTATTGCTACCAATACCCGCAATTACCGGCTTCTGTCTTCCCCGGTAAATACCACTACAGGTGCCTATAACCTTAGTTATCTGAACGCCAATTCAGGCAATTTCACCGGGGTTTTTGTTGCCGGCCCAACCGGGACGGCGGGTGGATTTACTGTCACCAACGCCGCCTCTACGGTTTATTTATACAAAGAGAACCTGCCTGCAAGCAGCACTACTTTTAACTCCGGAAATTTTAAGGGCTTAACAGGCATTTCGGGTAACACCATATCTTATTATACCGGCACAGGCACCACCACTGCAACAACAACACTTCCGGTAGGTAACGGCTACATGTTATATTATGCCGGAAATAATGTTAACAATGTTACCTCAACAACAGCACTGAATAAACAATACCGCTTTGGCGGAAGCTATATTGACCCGGATGCTTCAACGATGGTAGCTGTCGGTACGTTAAACCAGGGCAGCATCCCGGTAAAACTATGGTGGAACAGCAGCAGCACCACTTTAAGTAAAGCACAAACCGGTTATAACCTGGTAGGCAACCCATATGCCTCTTCTATTGATTGGGATACGTTTTCGCAAAGCAGTTCAACAAACGGTATTTACGGCCCCGGTGTATCTGCTACCATATATGTTTTCAATTATACCAATAAAAATTATGGTACTTATACCGCTTTGATCCCGGGGGGCATTGGCACCAATAATGCAACCCGTTACATTGCAAGCGGGCAGGGCTTTTTTGTGCAGGCTACTACAACCTCGGCTTCATTGACTTTTAATGAAGCAGCCAAAACAACGGTGCAACCCAGCTCCTTGGGGAGCACCCTTTATATGTTGATGAGCAAAAAAAGCCAGGCATTAGCCAGGCCCCAGTTAATGCGGGTGAAACTCTCATCTGATTCGGTTAATACGGATGAGATCATGGTATTATTTGATCCCGGATCCAAAAACGAATATGAGCCTTTTTATGATTCAGACCGGTTAAACGGGATTGGAAATGTTTCGACACTGGCCAGTTACGGATACAGGAGTCCAAATATGCTCGCCATTAACAGGATGAATGTTATAGATTCCACTACCCGGGTTAAGTTATTTGTGAACGTTAATAATTCGGCAACCACTGATACAATTTCCGGCTCGGGGTTTGAATCGCTTGATTCAAGATATGACATATATCTGCTTGATCATTATAAAAAGGATTCTTTGCTTTTCAGCCAGTATAAACGTTATCCGTTCAATATCAACAAAACAGATACAACCAGCTACGGTGCAAACAGGTTCGAAATCGTATTTCATAAAAAAAGTTCATTAAACTACCGGTTGCTGAGTTTTGAGGCAAGCCCGGTTAAAGACGGTATTCAGTTAACCTGGAGAACTGAGCATGAAGGAAACTTGTCCGGCTTTACACTGCAAAGGCAGGACGGCTCAAAGGAATTTGTTCTTTTAACATCTATGTTAAGCAATGGCAGCGGGTCTTACACTTATATAGACAGGTTCCCGTCAGCAGGAACCAATTACTACCGCTTGCAGCAAAATGATGCTTTTAATACGATCAGCTATAGCAAAATAGTAGCGGTAAGCTTCAATGCACCTGGCATTATTAATGAGCAAATTACACTTTATCCTAATCCGGTTAACAGCGAACTTTATATTAAGATCAATAGAAATGCACCAGACAGGGTGATACTTAAAGTAACCGGTATAACCGGCCAGGTAATGTTTTACCGGGAAACGGATGGCAATAATATACAACAGAACGTAGGCAGTCTGCTGCCCGGAAACTACATTGTTGAGATTTCGGACAAGTCAACCAAAAGGCTGATTGGGATTAAAAAATTTAATAAAAAATGAAATTTTACCTCTGCAAAACAATCTACCGGGTCAGTAAGATATTATTGACCTTGTACCTGGTTATCAGCCCCATTTTGCTGTTTGCCGATGATCCGGGCGCACCGTGTGATGACAGCGACCCGCTGGATAATAATTGTCCGCTGGATACCTGGACTATTTATATATTCATATTAGTTCTTATTCTTACTGCAATCCGCCTGCACAAAAAGCAACATGCCTTCGGTCGTTAACACGCAGGGGGGATATTGAGCAGGTCATAAAGTGTCAGGGAATAAACCATTATATAAACATTTAGAAAACATATCAATGTTCGGCTTTGCAACGATTAGTAAACTTCGTTTATATACGCTGTGTGTTATTATGCATGGTATCCTGGCTTGCTGTGGATTTACGATTGTGGGCGCGTCACCCTGCCAGGCCCAGGTTAACAGCATAAATACGCAAATTAAAAATCTCGATAAAGCAAAACACGACACCGACAGGGTAAAGATCTATTACGCTATTTCAAGGTTGTATTGGAGCAAAAATGCAGACAGCGCATTGTTGATGGCGCAAAAATCCCTTGAGCTTGCGAAAAAGATCAATTTTGAAAAAGGCAAAGCTTTGGCATATCTTGCAGAAGGGGTAGCCCTTGGATACAAAGGAAGATGGCCTGAAGCTCTTAACAGTCATTTACAGTGCCTGCGCATAAGTGAAAAACTGGGCATGGAAGGATTAAGCGGAAATGAATATAATAATATCGCCGGCCTGTACACCTCTATGGAGGATTATTCAAAAGCGCTTTATTATAACCAGCAAGCTTACAACATAGCCCTGAAGCAAAATGACTCCGCACATGAAGGCACTTTCAGCCCATTGGTAAATATTGGCGAAATATTTAAGAAAAAAGGAAAACCCGATTCGGCTATTGCCTATAATTCAAAAGCGTTAGCCATAGCTCAACGAATAAAGAACCCCATCTATATAGCCGCCACCATGTATAATATCGCCGAAAATTATATTACAAAGAAAAATTACCGGCTGGCCGAAGATTATTTAAACAAGGCGCTTGATATCGCGCAAAAAGAAGGTGATGATGAAGATGTTGCATACTGTCATGGCGGGCTGGCACTTACATCTTATTATACAGGCAAATACAACTCCAGTACACTTTATGCACAAAAAGCTCTTGAAGAAAGCAAGAGGTCCGGCATTGTTGAGCTTATTCAAACTGCCTATAACGTATTGTACTTAACCCTTAAAAAAACAGGTAATTATAAACAGGCGCTGTATTATCGTAACCTTGAAGTGGCTTTGAACGATAGTTTGAAAACCGAACAACGACTGAAAACTATCAGAAATATGCAGTCTGTTTACGAGCTGGAAAAAAAGGAACAGCAAATTGATTTGCTGAATAAAAATAAAATTATAGGTCAGAAAGAACTGGAGAAAGTGAGCCTGAAGCGGGATATTTTAACTGTGGGCACCATACTTTTAGTATTGCTCGCTTTTATCCTGCTCAGAAATTACATGCAAAAAAAGAAGCTCAGTGAGCAACTGGCTCTGCAAAATAAAAACATATCTGAGCAAAATCTTCACCTCGAAGAACTTGTACACGTAAAGGACCGCCTGTTTTCAATTATCAGGCACGATTTAAGGGGACCGATCCATACCATCAGCCATATGATGGATATTGTAAAGGAAAAAAGCCTGTCGGAAGAAGAAAGCGATTACTGGATTGAAAAGATAGATGAGACCCTGATTATAACCTCCAGCTTGGTTGAAAACCTGCTATACTGGGCAAAAAGCCAGTTAGACGGAATCCAACTTAACCCTGCCGGTTTTGATCTGCAAAAGCTAATTGATCAAAATGTTATGCTGCTGAAACAACGGGCCGCTGAAAAGAAAGTGGTAATAACAAGTGAGGAGATGGCTGAGCCCGTGATGGTATTCGGAGACGAAACTATGATTGATATTGTGATCAGGAACTTATTGGAGAATGCCGTAAAGTTTTCAAAAGCGGGTGATCATGTTACCGTAACCGCGGAAAAAAGCGAGGCTTTTGCGATATTGAAGATTCGGGACAACGGGAAAGGTATCCCTGAAGAAGCACAATCAAAAATATTTAACAAATATACCTCATATACTACTTTTGGTACAGCCAGTGAAAAAGGAAGCGGTCTTGGGCTGTTATTATGTAAAGAGCTTGTGGAAAGAAACAATGGCACCATATGGTTTGAAAGTAAGGCCGGGATCGGAAGTACGTTCTGTTTTACTGTGCCAATAGAAAACGAAGAGTTGGTTGCTGTTTAAGGCCGCTTTAAACAGGTCAGACGATGGGGTGTCTACTTATTTTTCAATAATCCTCCGATATCAGGGCATGATGTTTGTGTGAAAGGAGCTATGTTAAAACGTAGCTTTTAGAACTATAATGATTGCCTCTTATCAGAAGAGAGTCCTGGTTGTTGATGATGATAAGGACATTCGTGAATTAATGCACCTGATCCTGGAAATGGAGGGATATGCGGTGACCGAATTGGATAATGGTCATGACGTCCTTGAAGCCATACAGGCATTACGACCAGATGTTGTGTTGCTGGATGTTATGCTGG
>JGI24737J22298_10000174_pt1 | contig 20703 bp, 17 predicted proteins | sample KBSCornC3_FD_22298 | JGI IMG/M metagenome (IMG submission 22298) | reverse complement strand
CTGGGCAACGCGACCGAGCGCGACATAAGCGGCGCGATTGCGCGGATCGATCGCCAGTGCGCTCTCGAGCATGTCTTCAGCGCCCGACAGATTACCCGCCGCGCGAAGCGTCTCGCCCTGATGCAACAGAGCCTGGCTACGGGGATCGATCTGGTCGTCACGCCGCTGACCAAAACTACTGGACGACAAGGCAGCAAGTCCGAAAGCGAGAACAAGCGCGGCAGGCGAGAAACGCATCAACAGCTCCACATAACGGGATCGGGGCAGACCTAGCATGGACGAGCTGAAGCGGCGATGAAAAAGCCGTCGGTGCCGTCGTGCATCGGCGTCAGGCGCCGGCCGCGCCCGTGGCGGTGGCCGATCGTAAGCGGATCGAGCACTTCCCAGCCCTTATGCGCAGCGAGGAAGGCNTGGACCTGGTCCGTTCCTTCCTCATCAAGCAGCGAGCAGACCGCGTAGATCAGCCGCCCGCCCGGCTTCACAANTGGCGCACCGATCTCCAGCACGCGCGCCTGCATCGCACGCAACCGGCCGAGCCGTTCGGGCGTGAGCCTCCAGCGCGCCTCGGGATTGCGTCGCCACGTACCCGTCCCGGAGCAAGGGGCGTCGATCAGCACCACGTCAGCTTGGCCCTGAAGATCCGAAAGCGCGCGTTCCTCGTGCCGTGCGTCCAGCAGACGCGTTTCGATGAAACTCGCCCCGGCGCGTTCTGCCCGTGGCGCGAGCCGCGACAAACGCGGGCGATCCACATCGCAGGCAATCAATCGCCCCTGCCCCGCCATAGCGCCTGCCAATGCCAGTGTCTTGCCGCCCGCGCCCGCACAGAGATCAACAACAGTCATGCCCGGCGCAGCCTCGCAGGCGGCGACGATCGCCTGACTACCTTCGTCTTGAACCTCGACCCGTCCCTCGAGGAAAGCCGGCATGGCTTCGATCTTGGTGCCCTCGGGCAAGCGTATGGCATCGGGAGACAGATGACCTGGAGTAGCGTCGGTCAGCTCCTGCAGCACCGCACCACGTGTCGTCTTCAACCTGTTGACGCGCAAATCCAGTGGCGCCCGCCCCAGCAAGGCGGCCAACTCCTCCGCGCCAAGCGCCGCCCCCAGCCTCTCTTCAAGCCATGCGGGTGCGATGCCTGCAGGTGCGCCCGGCTCCTCGCCGACTGGGGCTGGTCCGTTGGCTGAGCCATCGAACAACGCAAGAAGTTCGGGCTGCTGCTGCGCCAGACCGATCAGCGCGGCACGGCCGCTCGCCGGACGTTCACCCGCCCTACGGATCGCGGCATAAGCAAGGTCGCGAACAGCGCGGCGATCCTTCGAGCCAGCATAGCGCCGTGTTTTGAAATAGCGCGCGATCAACGTATCCGCAGCGGCGCCGCCCGCCTGCGCAGCCGCAACCACCTCATCAACGATTTCGATCGCGGCTTGAAGCCGTGCAGCCGGGGTCATTCAGATGCGCCCTAAGCGGCGGGGGTCACCCCAATGAGGGATAGTTCGGCGCTTCACGCGTGATCGAGACGTCATGGACGTGGCTTTCGCGCAGACCCGCATTGGTGATGCGGATGAAGCGCGCGCGCTGGCGGAGCTCCTCCAGCGTCGCCGCGCCGGTATAGCCCATCGCGGCCTTCACGCCGCCCACGAGCTGATGGATAACGTCCTTGGCCGGACCCTTATAGGGCACCTGCCCCTCGATCCCTTCGGGCACGAGCTTGAGCTGATCGCGTACCTCCTGCTGGAAATAACGATCGGCCGAACCGCGCGCCATCGCTCCCACAGATCCCATACCCCGATAGGATTTGAACGCACGCCCCTGATAAAGAAAGGTTTCGCCCGGCGCCTCGTCGGTGCCCGCGAGCAACGATCCGACCATCACGCTCGACGCGCCCGCCGCCAGGGCCTTCGCGACGTCGCCGGACGTGCGCAGTCCGCCATCGGCGATCACCGGCACGTTCGACTTCCACGCCTCCTCGGCGGCTTCCATGACCGCAGTGAGCTGCGGTACGCCGACGCCCGCCACGACGCGCGTGGTGCAGATCGATCCGGGGCCGATACCCACCTTGATCCCGTCCGCACCCGCATCGATCAGCGCGCGCGTCGCCTCCGCCGTGGCAACATTGCCCGCCACCACCTGGATGGAATTGGACAGGCGCTTCACGCGCTCAACCGCGCGCGCGACATCCTTGTTGTGGCCGTGCGCCGTATCGATGACGATCAGGTCGCATTCCGCGGAGACCAGCGCTTCGGTGCGCGCATACCCCTTATCGCCGACAGTCGTGGCAGCGGCGACCCGCAGGCGACCCGACGCGTCCTTCGTCGCGGCGGGATAGGTCACGGCTTTCTCAATGTCCTTGACGGTGATCAGACCGACGCAGCGATAGGCCTCGTCGACCACCAGCAACTTTTCGATTCGGCGCTGGTGCAGCAAGCGCTGCGCGTCTGCAGAATTCACGCCGGCACGAACCGTGGCGAGATTCTGACTCGTCATTAGTTCGGAAACGGGTTGATCCGCCTTTTCCGCGAACCGCATGTCGCGGTGAGTGAGAATGCCGACCAGCTTGCCGTCGTCCTCGACGACAGGAAAGCCCGAGATGTGATGCCGATCCATCAGCGCGCGGGCTTCGGCGAGCGTCTGGTTCGGCCGAAGCGTGATCGGGTTGACCACCATTCCGCTCTCGAAGCGCTTCACCGCACGCACCGCAGCCGCTTGCTCCTCGATATCGAGGTTACGATGCAGCACGCCGATCCCGCCCAATTGGGCCATTACGATCGCCATGTCAGCCTCGGTGACCGTGTCCATTGCTGCGGACAGGAAGGGAATGGTCAGGCTGATCTCGCGCGTAACGCGCGTCCGCGTATCGGCATCGGTCGGCAGGACTTCGGAGGCGCCGGGCCTGAGGAGCACGTCGTCGAAGGTAAGGCCGAGTTCGATGGTCATGAATCCCCGCGGATGTTTAAAGGATTCGCGGCCATATAGGCCGACGCGGCGTGCGGCGCTAGGCCAGCCCTGCTCGCTTCAGCGCACGGCGTGCCGTCTCGACATGCATTGCCTCGATCATTCGCCCTCGGAAACGCTCTGCGCCACCTGTTGCGGCGCTGATCAGCGCCTGCGCTTCCTCGATCTCGGCCTCGGACGGGCCAAAGGCGCGATTGGCGATGTCAATCTGATTGGGGTGGATCAGGCTTTTGCCATCGAAGCCCATCTGACGGCCAGCCTCACAATCTGCTCGGAAGGCCTCCGCATCGTCGAGCAGGTTGAAAACACCATCGACGGCGGCGATCCCCGCCGCGCGCGCGGCCAACACGATAGACTGCAGACATAGCGTCAGGCCGGTTCGACCCGGCGGCAAGCGCAAGGTGGCGGCTAAATCATTCGAACCCGCCAGCAACCCGACCACGCCTCGCGCCCCCGCAATCTCGCGGGCGGCGTAAATGCCGGCGGCCGTCTCGATCATCGCCATCAGCGGTTTGGACAGGCGGCCGGAGAGCGTCTCAGCATATTCCGGAAGCTCCACCTTGGGTACAACGACCAGGTCGATGCCCGGCGCTGCGGCCAGCGCGGCAACGTCTGCATCATGCCACCGCCCCGGGCCGTTCAGCCGAATCGCGAACAGGCGCGTACCCCAATCGGCCGCCGCCGCGGATACCGCAGCCGCTCGCGCGGAGTCCTTCTCCTCTTCGGCAACGGCATCCTCCAGGTCGAGGATCACCATGTCGCAGGACAGGCCGCGTGCTTTTTCGATCGCACGCGGATTGGAGGCGGGAAGAAACAGTGCCGAGCGAACATGGTCTAGCATGCGCACCTTCTAGTCTGGCCCTCCGTCGGCGCAAAATCGCAACCTCTTCTAACCGGCTGTTAACCTCATCCGGTCAGAAAGAGGCATGGCCGATACGCCCGATCGCGATCAGAAAACTGAATCGGCAACGCCGAAGCGTCTCCGCGAAGCTGTTGAGCGGGGCGACGTCCTTCAGTCGAGGGAGCTCGGCACAGCTTTCATCATATTCGCCGGCGCCGCCTGGATCGTTCTCGTCGGCCCCTGGATGATCAGTGCCTGCAGGCAGATGCTGGAGCAGGGCCTGGTTTTCAATGCGAGCGATATCGTCGAATTCAATCCATCGCGCGCCATATTGAGCCTGCTCGCGATCGTAGCGATGCCTCTCGCCACCCTATTCGCCTTCACGACTGTCGCGGCAATCGGCTCGCCTGCTATCATGGGGTCGCTCGGCTTCCGCTGGAGCGCGGTCGGCTTCAAGCCCGCGAAGTTGAACCCGCTGACCGGGATCAAACGCGTCTTCGGGATGCAGGGGCTGGTGGAGTTCGGCAAGGCCTTCCTGAAGGTGCTCCTGCTCGGCAGCATCGCTTATTGGACGCTGCATGGGCGCTGGACCGAGATCATGGGTCTCGGCCGCCAGGATATCGTTGCCGCACTGTTCGACATCGGCAACGTTTTCCGCTTCACCATCTTGGTGATGGCGCTCGCGCTCGGCGCAATCGCAGGCATTGACCTTCCCGTGCAGATCATCCGCCGCAATGCACGGCTGCGCATGACGAAGCAGGAGATCAAGGACGAGCATAAGGAAAGCGACGGCTCGCCCGAGATGAAGGGCCACATCAGGGGCAAGCAGCGCGCTATGCTGAACGCTTCGGCTCGCAAGGCGATCAAGGAAGCGACGGTCATCCTGACCAACCCGACGCACTTTGCGGTCGCGCTACGCTATCGTCCTGGCTTCGACGCCGCGCCGGTGGTGCTGGCGAAGGGCGTGGACGAGACCGCGCAGGCAATCCGCGAGCTTGCCAACGACAATGCCGTGCCGATGCTGAGCTATCCGCAGCTGACGCGCGCCATCTATTACACCTCGCGTCCCGGCGAGATCATTCGCGAAGATCTGTACATCGCGGTCGCGACCATTCTGGCCTTCGTGTTCAACCTTGATCGCGCGATGGCGGAGGGCGTCAGTCAGCCGGTCATCGAGGTGCCGCCTGAAGCGCGCTTTGACGCCGACGGCAAGATCAATCCGAATTGAGGGTGCGATGCAGATGCCTGACGCCTTAAGCCGCGCCTTTTCCAGCCGTTATTCAAGACTGGAGCAAACCCAGCGATGACCACAACCTCTTCCACTTCTTCGTCGGCGACGACCGGTAGCTCGCTGCTGACCGCGCTTGGCGCCGGTTCGGGGATCGATACCGCCGCGCTTGTCTCGAACCTGGTATCGGCCAGCTTTAGCGGCAAGGACAGCGTACTCGCGGCGAAGGAGAAGCTTCATACCGCGCAGATCAGCGCGCTGGGGACACTGAGGAACGGGATCACCGGCTTCACGTCCGCTCTCCAAAACCTCATGAAGGGCGGTACGCTGCAGTTGCAGCCCTCCACCTCCAACAGCTCGATCGTTACCGTGAAGCCGACCAGCGGCGCCAATCTGGAAGCGCTCTCGGCCAGCATCGAGGTGCGTCAGCTCGCGCAATCGCAGTCGCTCGTCTCCGTTCCGCTTCAGTCCACTGCGCCCGAAGTGGGCCTGGGCAGCCTCACGCTAACGACCAACGGAACCACACCCGCACGCACGTTCCACATCGCGATCACGGCGGCCAATAACAACATCGAGGGCCTGGCCAAAGCCATCAATGACGCCAATACCGGCACAACGCCGAGCGGCGTAACCGCAAGTGTGGTGAGCGATTCCAGCGGTAAGCGGCTCGTGCTGAAAGGCGGAATAGGCGCAAGCAATACCTTCTCGCTGACGGCGGACAGCGGCTCGGAAGCAGCCCTCTCCCGTTTCGCCTTCGATGCCAGCAGCCCGTCTGCCAACCCGGACATGACGCGCGCGCAGGAGGCGAAGGACGCAATCATCCGCATGGATGGTGTCGATTCGACCTATGCGACCAACACAGTAACCGGCCTGATCAGCGGCCTTACGCTTGATCTTGTGTCGGCGCAGCCGGGCACCACGGTTCAACTCGCCGTCAAGCACCCCACCGACTCGCTCACCCAAGGGGTCACGGATTTCGTTGACGCATATAACGAGTTGAAGTCGCAAATCGATACGCTGAGCGCCGCCGCCACCGACGACAGCGATGCGGGAGCCCTCCGTGGCACGCCTGCCGTTCGCGAAATGATGCGCCAACTCAGGACCATCTCCACGACGAAGCTCACCACGCTCGACGGCCCGCAGACGCTGGCGGAGATCGGCGTTTCGACCGCGCGGGACGGCAAGCTTGTGCTCGATAGTGCCAAGCTCGCAAAGGCGGTCGCGGATCATCCCACCTCCGTGGAGGCGATGTTCACTCCGAGCCAGCGCAGCAGCAATCCGAACCTCCAGATCACCAGCGCGCCCGGTGCCGTCAAGCCTGGCACTTATACGGTAAGCAACATCCTACTAGGGCCGCCCGTCTCCGGCAAATTGGGCACGGGACTGGCGCAGACCAGTTTCCTCCCTCACTCGACCGACGCCAGCGGCCTGGTCGCCATGACGAATTCGGCCGCTCCGGGGCTTGCCATCCACGTCGCTGGAGACGTCAGCACCGCGACGATTACGATCGACCCCGGGTTGGTCGGTATTTTGAAGGGGATCAGCGACGATCTGCTCAAAGACGCGGCCCCTAAGGTAGCGGGTGGCCACAGGGAACAGGGTGCGCTGACCGCATTCAACGAAACCCTGACCAATCAGACCACGTCGCTCACCAAAGACCGTGAGCGGCTCCAGGCGCAGGAAACCGCCTACACGAACCAGCTGACCAAGCAGTTCACGGCAATGCAGAATGCGGTGTCCAGCTACAAATCTGTCCAGTCCTACATGACCCAGCAAATCGCAATGTGGAGCAATAAGAACTAATGTTCGGAGCCCCTTCCCGTTATGCCGCGCCGAGCGCGCGCTATCGCGACATCGACGTCGCTGCCCGTGTGCAAGGCGCGACGCCGCACGGCCTTATCCTAATCATGTTCGATGAACTGTTGAAGGGAATCGGCGTAATGCAGGCCGCGGAGACCGTGCAGGACGCTGCGCGGCGCAATGCTGCGCAGGCGCGTGCCATCTCCTTGTTGCACGGGCTTGAATCGTCGCTCGATTATGCGCGCGGCGGTGACATCGCCGCAAATCTCGGCCGCATCTATCGCGAGGCCCGCCGCCTGCTTGGCCCCACCCCCGGTCTCGACCGCCAGGCGGCACTGAAGCAGGTGTACGATATGCTCGCGACTGTCTCCTCCGCGTGGCAGGCGATCGGCCCCGAGGTTAACGCCGTCGCAACCTAGATCCGCAATCGTTTGGAAAGGATCAGCGGCGCAATTCTCTTGCCTGTTGGTCGGTGCAAAAGGTGCCATATGCCTCTCGCAAAGCTTCACGAGGACTACACACCGCTTCCTTTGGGGAAGCCGACGCCTCAGCCTAGCGGTGAGGCGGAGCAGTTCGCCCCTGCCCCCTCCCCGGCTCTGGCGCTTCAGCAGCGTCTGGCGCAGCGCACGGCTGCCAGCACCGCGACCGATCTGCAGAAATGGTCCCCGCGCCGCAGCCTCGCGCTGATCGTCTCGGCTTCTGCGGCGCTGTGGATGGCGATCCTGATGGCTGGCAGCGAGGTCAGCAAGCTGATCGCCTGATCGCGGTGGCGACCTCAAAGATTTAGCGCCTGGTAAGGCCGGAAGCGGATAGCTCCCGGCCTTTTCCATATTCGCGCTTATTGCAGGCCGGCTTTATCGAGGTTGAGCTTGGCGGCCGGAATGACCTGCGCCTTCACCCCCTTCGAGACCAGCTTGGGCGCGAACTCACCTGCATTGCCGACCACGATCACGCTTGCCGGCGTGGGATCGATCAGTTCCTTCGCCACGGACCGAACCTGATCCGGCGTCACAGCGTTGACTGCCGCGGAATAGCGCCCGATCTCATCCGGCGACACATTCTCCAGCACCAGACCGGTGAGAAATCCGGCGAGGCCATCCGTTGTCTCGATCTCGCGCCCGAACGAGCCGACCAGGGTCGCCTTGCGCGCGTCAAGCTCCGCTGCGGGCACCAGATCGGTTCCCATACGGCTCATCTCTCCGCGAATTAGGTCGATCACGTCGGGCACGGTCGGGTTCTTGGTCTGGGTCGACGCGGCCAACGGCCCGGGCGAGCGCCGGGCCTGGAACGAGGAGCCCGCCCCGTAAGCGAGGCCGCGTTTCACCCGGATTTCCTGATTAAGGCGCGCGCTGTAGCCGCCGCCGAGCGCCTGTTCGGCGACCAACATGGGATAATAACGCGGGTCCTTACGGGCGATGGTGACACGCGCGACGACCACCGCCGCCTGTGGGGCCTGGGGCAGATCCACGACCACGGTGCGTGGCGGTGCCGGGTTTCCCGCCGCGGGTAAGGGCGGCGGCGGGGTTGCCGGCTTGGCCCAGCTGCCGAACAGCTTATTGGCCATTGTCTCCGCCTGGTCGGGCGTGATGTCACCTGCCATGACCAGCGTGGACGTGTCCGGCCGCCAATAAGCGCGATAGCCCGCCGCGACATCCGTCTGCCGAATAGCGCGGAGCGAGGTCGGCGTGCCGTCGGCGGGGCGGCCATAAGGCCCGTCACCATAGACGGCCCGCGAGGAGACCATCGAAGCCAGCTGGCTGGGCTCGCTATAGGCGACCTTGAGGCCGTCCAGCGCCTGGGAACGTTCGCGTTCCAGTTCGTCCGGCTTGAAGGTCGGATGCATCGCCACGTCTGCGAAGACGTTCATNGCCGGCGCGAGCTGGTCGGATTTCACCGTAAGGCTCAGGAACATGCCGTCGCGGACCGCATCCCCGCCGATCGCGCCACCCAGCGTCTCCACCTCCTGCACCACGTCGGTCGCCGACCGGGTGGGGGTGCCCTTGGTGAGCAGGTCGGCGGTCAGCTCCGCCAGGCCCGCCCGGCCGACGGGATCCGTCGAAGATCCGCCGTCGGCAACCATATAAGCGGTAACGATCGGCAGGCTGTGCCGCTCGATCACGACCAGCCGCAAACCGTTCGCGAGCCTGCGTTCGACAGGCACCGGCAGCACGGGTGTCACCGGTGCCCCCGGAACGGGCGGCTGAACCCGTTCGGCCGGTGCCGCTGCGACCACGACCGGAACGTTCGGCGGTGCCACCAAAGGGGTCGTCACAACGGTCGGTGCGACCGGCACCGTCTCGCCCACACCGTTTTCGGCGGACAGATAGGTGATCGCCACTGCACGATCGTCGGCCAGCAGGCGACGCGCGACACGCTGCACGTCCGCAGCGGTGACTGCCTGAATTGCCGACAGCCGCTTGTCCGTCGCATGCGGATCCTCCTCCAGGATCACATCGGACGCAAGCGTGCTTGCCCGCCCTTCGGCTGTCTCCCGCTGCTTGAGCGCAGCGGTGAGGATCTGGTTCTTGGCACGCGTCAGTTCGTCGGGAGTAACCCCCTGGTCGCGGATCAGCGCGATCTGCCGGCGCAGCGCTGCCTCGACAGCTGCGGAATCTTTACCGCCCGCGACGATCGCATAGGCGGTGAACATGCCCGTGCCCTTGCGCATGTCGGCGGCGATGCCGGCTTCCGCGGCGATCTGATCGCGATAGACCAGCGACTGGTAAAGCCGCGAACTCTCACCGCCTGACAATATGCCGTCGAGCAGACTGATCACGGCATGGTCGGGGTCATTGGCGGGAGGCAACTGCCAGCTCAGCACGATCGCAGGCAGCGGCGTGTTGGGCGCATGGATGGTAAAGCGGCGCCCGGTCGCGCGCGGCGGTTCGGCCGCAAAGGTCCGCGGAATCGGCCACGCAGGCTTGGCGATCGGGCCGAAATATTTGTCGACCCACGCATTCAGCTCCGCCGGATCGAAATTGCCAGACACGACCAGCACGGCATTATCGGGTCGATAATAGTGCGCATGAAATGCGCGGACGTCCTCCACCGTGGCTGCGTCAAGATCGGCGATGCTGCCGATCGGCGAGCGCGCATAGGAGCTGGTGGTGTAGCTCGCAGCCGGCACATAGAGTCGGAACAGACTGTCATACGGCCGTGCCGCGTCGCCGCGGAGCTCTTCCTTCACCACATCGCGTTCGGCGACGAAGGTCGGCTGGTCTATCACTAGTGCGCCCATCCGTTCGGATTCGGCCCAGAGCAGCCGCTGGAGGTGATTGGCCGGGGCGACTTCGTGATATTCGGTGAAATCGTCGTCGGTCGACGCATTGTTGTTGCCGCCGACATCCTCGGTCAGCCGATCCATCTGCTCGGACGGCATGTTGCGCGTCGCCTTGAACATGAGATGTTCGAAGAGATGCGCAAAACCCGATCTGCCCCGGGGGTCATCGCGCCCACCGACGTCATACCAGACCTGCACCGAGACGTTGGTCGTGCTCTTGTCCGGCATGGCGAAAACGCGCAGCCCATTGCCGAGTGTCCGTTCGGTGAAGCTGAGTGGGGCGATCGTAGCCGGAGCGGCAAAGACAGGGGTGACGAAGGCGAGCGCGCCGGCGAGTGCGGCGAGAGAAACAAGGCGCATGACTGCTCCGCAGATGTGAGGGAGCTTGGTGCGCCCAAGCGGCGGAGAAAAAAAGCCCCTTTGCCGCCAGCTGCCACTCAGAGCGGATAATCGTCCGCCAGATCGCTGAACTTGGTAATGCGGCTTTCGAACTTAAGCTTGACCTTGCCCGTCGCGCCGTGACGCTGCTTGGCGATGATCAGTTCGGATATGCCATAGGCGCGCTCCATGTCGCGCATCCATTGGTCGTGCGCTTCGAATACCTTTGCGTCGTCGCCCTCGCCCGGACGCTTAGGCTCACGCGACGCGACATAATATTCGTCGCGGTAGATGAAGAGCACCATGTCCGCGTCTTGCTCGATCGAGCCCGATTCGCGGAGGTCGGACAGCTGCGGGCGCTTGTCCTCGCGCTGTTCGACCGCACGGCTGAGCTGCGAGAGCGCGATGACGGGCACGTTGAGCTCTTTGGCCAGCTGCTTCAGACCGCGACTGATCTCCGAGATTTCCTGTACGCGGTTCTGCTCGCCGCCACCGCCGCGCCCGCCGCCGTTGAGCAGCTGGAGATAATCGACGATGATCATGCCCAGGCCGCGCTGACGCTTGAGCCGGCGCGCCCGCGTGCGCAGCGCGGCGATGGTGAGCGCGGGCGTATCGTCGATGTAGAGCGGCAAGTTCTGCAATTCGGCCGCCGCCCGCGCGAGATTGCGGAACTCCTGCTGGCTGATCTTGCCCATACGGAGATCCTGGCTGCTGATGCCAGATTGCTCGGCCAGGATACGCGTCGCAAGCTGATCGGCCGACATTTCGAGGTTGAAGATCGCGACGGGCGCTCCGACCGATTTGGCCGGATCGATCCCGTCCTCGATATCCCGGACGTAGCGCGACGCCGCGTTGAAGGCGATGTTGGTCGCAAGCGAGCTCTTGCCCATGCCCGGGCGCCCGGCGAGGATTACGAGGTCGGACGGATGCATGCCGCCCAGCCGGGCATTGAGGCTCTCAAGTCCGGTGGTGACGCCTGAAACGTGGCCGCCCGAATTGAGCGCGCGTTCCGCCATTTCGACCGCGAGCTTGGTCGCCTGAGCGAAAGTCTTGACGCCGCCCTGCTCTCCCCCTTCCTCGGCGACGCGGTAGAGCGCGACCTCGGCCTGCTCGATTTGGCTTTTGGGATCGACCGCCTCGGACGTGTCGACCGCTTTCTCCACCATCTCGCGCCCGACGCCGATCAGCGCGCGCAGCAAAGCGAGATCGTAAACCTGCGTCGCGAAGTCGCGCGCACCGATCAGCGCCGCGCCCGAACCCGTGAGCTGCGCAAGATAAGCCGGCCCGCCCAGCTCCTTGAGTTCAGCGTCGCCCTCGAACATGGGCCGCAACGTCACCGGATTGGCAAGCATGTTGCGATCGACCAATTTCAGGATCGCCTCGTAAATACGGCCGTGCACGGGCTCGAAAAAATGATCGGGCCGAAGCTTGAGCTGGACGTCTTCCGCCAGCCGATTGTCGATCATCAGCGCGCCAAGCAATGCGGCTTCGGCCTCCACATTGTGAGGCAGCGCGGGCGCGCCCGACTCGGCGGGGGGGATAATTCTCAGCGGTTCGACCATGGCGAGATCCATGAGCTAAAATGCATCAAGTCGCCATGATTCTTGCGCCTGTGGGTAACGAGGATAGCGCGCATCCTTTTGCCAATCCGGTACTGCGGCGATAAGCGCGAGNTGATGGCCGATCCCCGCATCATCGCGCTGGAACTGGATGACGAGACCTTTCCTACGCATGCGATTGCGGCGGATCGGGAACGGCAAATCGCGATTCATGATCTGCTCGCGGGCAATCGGTTCGAGCCCCGCCGCCCAACGGAAAGAGGTTTCACCGGCCCCTATCGCGTGAAATTGCGTGTCGAGGAAGGACGGCTGGCGATAGACATCGCCGACGCGCAGGCGATGCTGCTGGAGACGATCAAGCTCGGGCTCACGCGCTTTCGGCGGCCGATCAAGGACTATTTCGCGATCTGCGAAAGCTACTTCCGTGCTCTCGGTGATCAGCAGCAGCCCGCACAGATTGAAACGATCGACATGGCACGACGTGCTATCCACAATGGAGGTGCGCAACTGCTGGTGGACTGTCTGGAGAATAAGGTGGCGATCGACTTCGAGACCGCGCGGCGGCTCTTCACCCTGATTGCGGCGCTGCACCTCCGTGGCTGAGATCGGGCTCGAAGACGTCGCTGGCCGCGTGCTGATCGATCATGCCCGCGAAGCGGCACGCAACGCGCATGCGCCTTATTCCAGGTTTGCGGTCGGCGCGGCGTTGTTACTGAACGACGGCACGATCATTCCCGGCACCAATTTCGAGAATGCCAGCTACGGCCTGTCCCTGTGCGCGGAGACGGTGGCGCTTGCGACGGCGAACGCTGCGGGGCGATTGAAGGATGTGGTCGCGATCGGCATCGTCGGCGGAACCATCACATCGAACGGGATCGAGGGCGACGGGCCAATCTATCCCTGCGGACGCTGCAGGCAGGTGCTGAATGAGGCAGGCGATTTGGGCCAGCACGACATCACGATCTATTGCGCCTCCGCGGATGGCATGGTGATGCGGCGGCATCAGCTTTCGGAGCTGCTGCCCTATGCCTTCGGGCCAGGCGATTTGGGAATAGGTTAGGTCCGCCGAGCGGACGGCTTTTGGACGGGAGCCGAACCATGTCGAAAGTCTATTTCATCACGGGCGCATCAAGCGGCTTCGGCGAGGCGCTGGCGCGCGCCGTGCTCGAACGTGGCGATCGGGCAGTATTGGCCGCGCGCCGGATCGAAACGCTGGATGCGATCGCGCAGACCTATGGCGAAAACGCGTTGGCGGTTCGGCTCGACGTGACCGACGATACGCAACGTCGGCATGCCGTTGAACAGGCGCTGGACCGGTTTGGCCGGGTGGATGTGCTCGCGAACATCGCGGGGATCGGTTCGCTTGGTGCGGCCGAAGAATTCTCACCCGAACAGCTACGCGTGCAGATGGAGGTCAATTTCTTCGCGCCGGTCGAGCTGACACGCGCATTGCTGCCTACGTTTCGTGCTCAAGGCAGCGGTCATATCCTGCAGCTGACTAGCATCGGCGGATCGGTTTCGGTCGGCGGTTTTAGCGCCTATTGCGCGGCTAAATTCGCGCTCGAAGGCTGGAGCGAGGCTCTGCGGGACGAGCTGGCGCCGATCGGGATTCAGGTAATCATTGTCGAACCGGGCGCGTTCCGCACCGAATTTGCCGGCGACAAGAATATGCGGCCGGCCAACCGAATTGACGCTTATCGCCCGGTTATCGAGCCCGTCGAGGCTTATCTCTATGGCGGCAGCGGCAGCCAGCCCGGCGACCCGGCGAAGGCCGCCGCGGTGATGATCGCCGCCGTCGAGAGCGCGACGCCACCGCTTCGCCTCGTGCTCGGCGCCGACTCCTACGGGGCTTGGGAGAGCAAGATCGCCGCCGTGCGCGCGGATCTCGATGCCTGGCGGACGCAGGGTCTGGCGACGGCTTTCGAGGGCGCGGAGGTCAAGCCGGTCGGCGGCGGCTGACCTAGATCCAATTTTCCAAACCGCATTTTAACCACTCTGCGCCCATCCGCATGCGCGATGTCGTTCCGCAGAACAGCGCCGATTGTTCCAACGCGACTGGCAGCATTGTCGCCCGCCGCCGCTATTGGGGTGCTGTTCGCTCTATTGCTCCTGATCGGCGCGGGTCTCACCCTGCCGCCGAACCCCAACCCCGGCGGCGCGCCCGGCGGTGGCGACGCTCAGCTTTATCGACAGATTTCCGCGCGGGTCGCTCAGGGCCAGAATTATTATCAAGCCGCCGCCGTCGAACATCGCGCCAGTAATTATCCGCTCAAACCGGCAAATGCCGTCCGCACGCCCATCGTGGCAGAAATCACGGCCACGCTGGGCGAAGCCGGTGCCGACATGCTGCTTCGCCTCCTCACGATTGCCGCCATCGCCGCGACCGTCATGCGGCTCGCACCGCAACTTCGGGCACCGTATCGAGAGGCGGCAATTCTGCTCAGCGCCACGTCTGCGACGGCCTTCGTTCAGGCTGGTATGTCGGTCTGGCACGAAGTCTGGGCTGGCCTGCTGATCACGCTGGCACTCGCCTGCCGAACCGAGCGCCGTTGGTTCGCCAGTGTCGGGTTGGGATTAGCAGCCGCACTGATCCGCGAGCTCGCCTTTCCGTTCCTGCTGGTGATGGCCGCCACCGCCTGGACGAGTGGCGCCAGGCGCGAAGCTCAAGCATGGCTCGCCGCGTCCGCGATCGCGATCATCTCCCTCGCCGCCCACATGGCCGCGGTCTGGGCCCTCACCCTACCCAGCGATGTTACCTCGCCGGGATGGATGGCATTCGGCGGATGGCGCTTCGATCTTGCGCTCGCCCGTCAATCATCGCTGATCATGGTGCTCCCCCCGTGGGCCGCGGCGGTGACGACACCGCTGGCGCTGCTCGGCTGGTGTGCCTGGCGGAGCCGCTATGCGCTTCGTACCGCGGCGCTGCTGATGTTGTGGATGGGGGCCTTCCTTGTCCTGGGCAGGCCGGACAATAGCTATTGGGGCTTCCTGTTTGCCCCCCTGCTTCCGGTCGGGCTCGCGATGGCGCCCGACGCGTTGCGGGACCTGATCCGTGCCGTACGATGTACGACGGCGGAGGCGGTCGCTTAAGGCTGATCGCCGCTTCGAAAGAGGTGTCAGGACCGACGGGCTGCAACCCAGAATCGATGCTACCGGACGCTGCCAACAACGACCGGCTAAGCTGGCACCGCTCATTCCGGAGCGGTTGGTTCACGCTTATCGGCGCTAAGCGTTCGCGGCTGCGCGCGGCCGCCAAAATCCGCAATCATCAGGCGCATCGGCCAAAGATCGGCAAATGATCGGGCAAAGATCAGCCTCACTCTATGGCAGGGGTCGCCCCGCACAGCTAAAGTCCATTTTTGAAGGTGGACGGGCAGAAAACGACTCAAACTAGCTGAGGAGGCGACGATGCGGGCGAGTGTCCCGATCTTTAGGGCGGCGATAGCTCTGTCAGCGCTCGCGAGGCCTGCCCAAGCAGTCACAGTCCACGATCATCTCTCGCCGAGCACCCGGCCCGGCCTCTACGTCATGCAGGCAGCTCCCGTTTTCGAGATGAAACTGCAATTGCACGCGGGCCAGGCAATGCGGTGCGAGACGCGCAACCTGACGGCCGGCGCCGATCCCGTGCTCCATGTGCTGCAATCGCCGACGGATAACGGGCCGGTCACCGAGATCGCCCACGATGACGATTCCGCAGGCTCGCTGAACGCTCGCGTGACCTTCGCCACCCTTCTTCCGAAACGTGTCACGCTGGTGATGCGCGCGGCGTGGAATGGCCGCTCCGGCGCTGCGGACCTATATTGCGACGACCGCCTTGTCGCCCCCCAGATCAGTGTCGGCGGCGCGTTCAAACGGTTGGAAGGCCTCACCGCCGGCGAAACCCTGCGTGTTGTCTCAGGACCAGGCGGCGCAGCGTTCAACACCCTCTATCTGCTTGACGACGACGGCAGGATGAAGGCGCGCTACGTATCGGGCTCGAATGACAGCGCGTTTGCGCCAGGCGGACTGACCGGTCTACGCAATGCGATGATCGCCGGGCGCTGGCCCGATGNGACCGGCGAACTCCATCTCATTCGCAACGATGCNAACCTTCCCGGCCACGATCCTGACGGAGACGGGCTTGGTACCCAGTTGGAGGCTGCGATCGGGACGTGCTCGTCCCGCACAGGCATGGNGGGAACCCTGTCCTGCGCCCAGGTCACCGATCCCCGCGACACCGATGGCGACGGACTACCCGACGGACTGGAAGTCATCGGCATCCGGCCGCTTCCGTTCCTCCCCGACCCTCCGTTCCTGGCTCTGCCGCGCTGGGGTGCCGATCCGCGGCATAAGGACGTGTTTATCGAGGTCGACTTCGGCAAGAGCCGGCGCGAGGAGCCGGCACAGAGGATGAGTCCTTACACTGCGCAGACCTTCGCTGCGATTTACGCCGACGCGCAGGCCGCGCCGGTCACACGTACGCTGCATGCGCGACAGCTCCACAACCCGGATTTGCAGCCGGGCGTCAGCGTCCACTTCGATATTGGCGTCGATCCTCCGGCTGGATCATCACGCGCGACACTCGTGACCTATGGAGATTGGGGTGGATTCAGCACTGTCGAGCCGGTCTGCGACGGCAATGGCTGCCAACGGGCCCAAGCCGCCAATGTTTATGACGCAATGATGGACCCCAATCGGCGCGGCGTCTTTCACTATGCGCTCGGCGATCCGGGAAGCGGCGGCCAGGCTGCTCCAGGCATTGCGCTCAACCTGCCGATGGGCAATGCCCGGGCTGCCGCGCATGAATTCGGCCATACACTCGACCTGGCGCATGAAGGCAAGGCGCCAGGCCTCAACTGCTCTCCCGCCTACCCAAGCCTCATGAATTACGCCTTCCTGTCAATTTATGAGACGGGTTTCGCCGACGGTTTGGCACGGCCGGCGGTTAACGACGTACATTTGGCCGAAGCGCCGGCCGTTGCCGACCCGATTCAGGCCGCGCGTTTCCTTCATGATCTGAAGGAGAAATACGGTCTGGAGGTCGACCAGGCGGCGGGCAACGTCGACTGGAATAGGGACGGTGTTTATTCGAGCGGGATGGTCAGGGCCAATGCCAATCTGGCGTCCATGTCAGGCGGCGGCTGCGAGAGCACGCGCGATAGCCAGATGACGGCTGCCGGGCTGAGTGTCCTCTCGCCGGCCCTGGTGCACCTGGGGAAACGCACTCTTCTCTTGTATATTGATGAGGCCGGCCAATCGTTACGACTGGATCGGTCACGCACCGCGCTCGATTGCCCAAAGCTCAATCAGGACTGCGGCGGCCTTGAACCAATCGCCATCGTGGCCGACTGGAACCACGGCTTGATGTCGGTGGATGCGACGGCTCTGCCGGAAATTCCCGGCAGAGCTCGCGCTCTCGTCGCGTTTCGGACGGCCGAGGGCGTGTTCGAAACCGTGCTTTCGGAATCCGAGTTGGTGGCTGGGCCGCTGCACTGGAGCACGCCCATCGAGATCCCAACGGATGAGTCGCCGACCGGAGAGATTGGCCTGACAGGCAAGGGGGGACGCGCCTGGTTGTCTTACCGCACTCAAGATGGCTCGGTGTATATCAAGGCGCGCGATAGCGCCGGCCAATGGAGCGCCGACGAACTCGCGACGGACGGCACGGGCGCGGCCATTACCTTATTCCCAGACGCGTCGCCCAACATCCTACTCTATACTACTAATGCGGGAGTTGAACGACTACTCGGTGCCTTTCCGAGGCCGAGCCACACCATTGGTGACGTTACGCTGTTCGAGCGTTCACCAAACGGAGGGCCGTGGACCGATCTGAATTTATGGGCCGCACTCGGCAAGACGCGAGGTCGGCCGGCGCTGGCAGCGGAGCCCGTAGCCGCGCAATCACTGCTGCCGGCGAAGATCACCATGCTGTCGATCCAAGCGGGTGGCGACAACCCGAATGTCGTCATGCAAACGACACTTGTCACCTGGGGTATTGGTCCCGCGGCGGGCGTGAAGTTGATGAACGTGCCGCATGACAACGTCTGGCTGTTCGCCAACGGCGTCGACCTGCTGTTTGAGCCTGGCATCGACACGAATTTACGCGCCGCGATCTCGACGGCGCTGATCGAACACAATCAGCCGGCACCCCATCATGTTTGGCTGCGACCCAAGGCCGATGGCATCATCGATTTTGATCAAAAGAACTTCAGCGACTGGGCGCAAATTGGAAAATCGCTCTGCCCGCGCCTAAGGGAACAGGGCGCCGCAGTGACCTGCCCGCCTGAGTGACGTATTGCTCCGCGGCAGAGGGAGTATCGGCTTCTAGCCGCGGCCCACAAATGGCATTTTGGTCGCCATCACCGTCATGAACTGAACATTCGCGTTGAGCGGCAGGCTGTCCATGTAGGCGACCGCTTCGCCCACCAGGGTCACATCAATCAGGGGTTCGGCGGCGATAGAGCCATTCGCCTGCGGCACGCCTTGGCTCATCGGCGATGCCATGTCGGTTGCGGCGTTGCCGATGTCGATCTGACCGCACGCAATGTCGTAGGCGCGGCCATCGAGAGAAGCACTTTTGGTCAGTCCCGTAATGGCATGCTTGCTAGCTGTGTAAGGACTTGAATTGGGTCTTGGGCTGTGCGCCGAAATCGACCCGTTGTTGATAATCCGGCCCCCTCCCGGCCGCTGTGCCTTCATTACGCGAAAGGCATTCTGGATACACAGGAAGGCGCCGGTGAGGTTGACGTCGATTACTTGGCGCCAATCGTCGTAGCTAAGCTCTTCCAGGGGCGCCCTACGCACATTCGTGCCGGCATTGTTGAACAGGAGGTCGACCCGTCCGAAACCGTCGACCGCTGCGTCGAACAGCGCGCGGACGCCGTTCGGGTCGGTTACGTCGGTCGGTACGATCAAGGCTTTTCCGCCATCGATCTGAACTTGCGCAGCTACCGCCTTCAAAGTCTCCGCATGGCGTCCCGCCAGCGCGATGCTGTAGCCGCGGGCCGCGAGCGCCAAGCTGGCGGCGCGGCCGATCCCCGTGCCTGCACCGGTGATTACAGCCACCCGTCCCCGCATATGATCCTCCGAAATCCGCGCAGTTCGCAGTGGGTGGCCGCCTCCGCTGGAATCCGCTCGTGAGTTGGTGCCCTAACGCGCTTTGGGGCGCTCCGCCGCCAGATCCCGCTCGAACTGCGTCCGAGCCTCCGAGACAAGCTTCGGCAAAAGTCCGGGATCGACGAACGTGTCTGCCACATCGCCCTTGCGGCGCGCGGCACGGCCGAGAACATCCGTCAGCTCCGGATGCGCGGTGAGCACCACATCAGCCTTCTCCGCGCTCAGCCGTGCGAAGCTCTTCCGATAATCGCCCACGATCCCGGGATAGGTCTTGTTGCCGATCAGCTTGTTGCCTGCACTGGTAAGGCTGCACGGAAGCAAGACCCTGAGCATGCGCCCCCTGTCCGGCACGTCCAGGCTCCAGCTCGTGCATCCCGGCGTATGCCCCGGCGTCAGGACCGCGCGCATCTTTATCGATCCAAGCTGCACGATCTCGCCATCACGTACTTCATGATCGACCTTAACCGGCGGAAAATCCGGCAGGTCGTTGCTGTTCTCGACCGTGATATGGCCGCTTTCCAGGATGGGACGGTCGCCCGCGCTGGCAAACAGTGTTGCACCGCTGTCGGCTTTGAGCTGCGCGAGGCCCGCGGCGTGATCGAAATGCGCGTGCGTGTTGAGCAGGATCTTCACGTCCTTGATGTCGAAGCCAAGCTTGGCGATGTTGCCTTCGATGAAGGNAACGTTTTCCGCCAGGGTGCCGTCCAGCAGGATGTCACCCTGTTTCGAGACGATCAGATAAGAGGCGAGGCCCTTGCCGCCGACATAATAGACGTTGCCGACGATGTGGAATGGCTCAGTCGGCTCGTGCCAGGACCCCGGCCAGTCGGTTGCACCTGCGGGGGCCGCCAGCGCCAACGTCAAACCGATCGCGAAAGTCGGCTTCATATCGCTCCCCTTGCCCTTGGCCGGCTTTCCGGCAAAAGCCTGTCGCCTCCATCATCAACCGTAGCGAGCGCGAATGTCCATCCTGTCCGACCGTTGGATCCGCGAGCAGGCCACCACCAACCGCATGATCGAGCCGTTCGTCGAAGCGCAGCGGCGCGAAGGCTGCATCAGCTACGGCCTGTCATCCTACGGCTATGACGCGCGCGTGGCGGATGAATTCAAGATTTTCACCAATGTCGACAACGCTTTGGTCGACCCGAAGGACTTCGCGCATAACAGCTTCGTCGATCGCAAGACCGACGTCTGCATCATTCCTCCGAACAGCTTCGCGCTGGCGCGCACGGTCGAATATTTCCGCGTGCCGCGCGACGTGCTCGTCATCTGTCTCGGCAAATCCACCTATGCACGCTGCGGTATCATCGTGAATGTGACGCCGCTGGAGCCCGGCTGGGAGGGTCATGTCACGCTCGAATTCTCGAACACCACGCCTTTGCCGGCGAAGATCTACGCCAATGAAGGCGCGTGCCAGTTCCTGTTCCTGAAAGGCAACGAGCCGTGCGAGGTGAGCTATGCCGATCGCGCGGGCAAATATATGTCGCAGACCGGCGTCACCCTGCCGCGGCTCTGACGCGAGCCGGCCGAAGTCGAAACAGGCTTCTCGATTACTTCCTGTTCGGAATGA
>JGI24737J22298_10000171_pt1 | contig 20929 bp, 14 predicted proteins | sample KBSCornC3_FD_22298 | JGI IMG/M metagenome (IMG submission 22298) | reverse complement strand
ATGCTCAGAGTACACCCTGATCATCCACCCGGATTTCTTTTTGGGGTACCCACTGGCCAAAAAGATCAAGCAATATGGCTTCTTTTCCTACAGCACCAACGAAACACTGCATCTCTCGGAAGAAGAAAAAAACACGGTCCTGGCTATCTTTAGCTTTATGGAAAAGGAACTCGACGGCCGGATCGACGACTTCAGCCAGGAGGTGATGATCTCCCAGATTGAACTGCTGCTCAGTTATGCCAACCGTTTTTATAAGCGGCAGTTCCTGACGCGCAAAGCGGCCAGCACCGATATCCTGCAACGGTTGGAGGAAACCCTGGATGCATATTTCAATGATGAACTGACGTTGAGCCGCGGCATCCCTACAGTTGCTTACCTGGCCGAAAAACTGAACCTTTCGCCTAACTACCTGAGTGACATGCTGCGATCACTGACCGGGCAAAGCGCCCAGCAGCACATTCATGACCATCTCATTGAAAAAGCGAAGGAAAAATTGTCCACCACCAGCCTGTCGGTCAGCGAGGTGGCCTATGCCTTAGGTTTTGAGCATTCACAGTCGTTCAGTAAGCTATTTAAGACCAGGACGAATCTCTCGCCGCTGGAATTCAGGAAATCTTTTAATTGACAACTTACTGTTATCCGCTATCATTTTAATAATTAAACGTTTGGCAGATAACAGTTGACCCGTTTTTTGCAGCTGCCAGAATTGCCGGTTGTTCCGCAACTTGAACTACCGGGGTTTGCAGTCGCCAGAAACGTTTACATTTGCACAGAAACGCCCTTTTTCAAATTACCTGCGCCAAAATATTCTTTGCCATCTTTAAGAACGACAACTTTTAAATGGGCAACCTCCTTATTAATGGGATAACTGCCCTCCTGGGCGACCACACGCAACATCATTTCGTGGCCGCTTTTTGTTGCCTTGAATTTGATTTTGCTGTACTGCTTTTTCTTAAATTCCCAACCTTCGCCCCTATCCCAGTAAAGTTCGCCCGTAGCGTTGCCTTTTGCATCTGGATTAATATATAGCGTTAAAGTGTTCAACGATTTCTCGCCTGTATTTTGGATAACGTTTCCGGCAGGAATAATAGCACCGCTTTTCAGCAATAATTTAGCCTGATAAGGATCTGATTCTTCGCCATCAACAAGCGTTACCTTCTCCCATTTTCCGGCAGGCAGTTTGATATCTTTAGCAAAAGATGGAACTACCAGAAGGTTGTTGCCTAATAAAAACGACTGCTCTTCACTTCTTAAACTTAAATCTTTCGGATCGGCAAAAAAGGATGGTTGCATTACCGGCAAGCCGGTTTTGTGGGCATTGTAAAACAGCGTATAAAACAATGGCAATAAGCGATACCGACGACTAATTGCGATCTTCGAAGTTGTTTCAACGGCATCGCCAAATGCCCATGGCTCTTTGTTATTAGTACCTGCGCAGGCGTGCCCACGGGCAAACGGCAAAAACACACCGAAGCCGAGCCATTTGGCCCACAGATCAGGACTGGTATTACCCAAAAAGCCACCAATATCTGGCCCACTGAAAGGCTGACCTGACAAACCAAGGGTAAGGGACATCGGTACTGATACTTTCATAAACCGTTCGTCGGCTAAATTATCTCCCGTCCAGGTTGCGGCGAAGCGCTGGCCACCCAGCAAATTGGCTCTTGTTAAAATAAACGGCCGCTTATTTGGATTGGCCTCCATCACGCCCTGCCGGGTAGCCTGAACCATCAACCGCCCATAAGCATTATGGTATAACAAATGCGGCCCGGCGGGGAGTGCATCTCCACCCCTGTGTTGGTTATTATAAGGCATGGTACCTAATCTCTGCTCTTTCGATAAAGCCTCGTCATTTACCGCCGGCTCGTTCATGTCGTTCCATACGCCATCAACCCCGGAAGCCATAAATTGATGATACAAATCCGCCCACCATTTACGCGCTGCAGGCATGGTAAAATCAGGGAAAGCACAATCGCCAGGCCAAACTTTGCCGTGATATTCCCGACCGCCAGCGTCTTTAACCCAAATATCGTTGGCTGATCCGGATTGATAAACCGCATATGAACTATCAGCCTTAACACCTGGATCTATCATAAAAATAGAATGAAAACCTTTGGCATGCAGATCATCGTTCAGTTGCTTAGGATTTGGAAAATTATTTTTATTGAAGGTAAAAACACGGAAACCTTCCATGTAATCAATATCCATCCAAATGGCATCGCAAGGTATTTGCTTTTCCCTGAAGGTGTTGGCTATTTCCCTCACACGCTGCTCTGAAACGTATGAAAAACGGCACTGCTGATAACCTAAGGCCCACCTTGGCGGCATTTCTATAGTACCGGTCATTTCGGCCAGTCCCTTAACCACCTCTTGCGGTGATTGACGATCGATCACAAAGACACGAAATAACGGACCTTCGGTATTGTAGGCTATTTCTTTCGAATCCGTTTTCAGTTCCGCTTTCCAATAGCTATCAAAAAGAATTCCGAATGCGGTGCCGTCTTTCCGTACCCCCATTACCCAAGGATGGGTTTGATAAAGGCGTTTTCCATTATCTGTGCCATAAGCACCGTTATCGGTATTCCAAAGTTTTATAGTTTGGCCGTTCCTTAATAGCGGGCCAGTGACTTCTCCGCCGCCATATAGGCTAATGTCGCCCTCCAAATGAACAACGGCGCTTGCCTTCCCCTCATTCAAATTAAACTCAGGAAAAATACGCCATCCTGCCGGAACAGCTTTTTTAATAGAAGGTTCCCTTTGGAGCATCAGAGACGGAACTTTAGATTGATTGAAACCTTCAGGAACAAATTCGACAATGGATTTGCCGATGAGGCCCGATTGCCGGATAGGGATATTTTTTGCATCGACCGAAGAAAAGATCAGCAGAAAAAAGAGAATCAGATAATACCTGATAGAGGTTGTCATATAAAGTTTTAGTTGATGATTTTAATCCTGAACATTACAGGATCAAAGTAAAACATGAAGCCAGCACCGTGAGCAACAAGTTGTTTCTACAGGTCAAAAAATCCAGCAATATATTTAATTAACAATTTAATATTCAGCTATTTAAATAGAATCCGCATGAAAAAAATCTCATAAAAACCGCGCAACCAGCCAATGCATAGCTTAAAAAACCGCGTTTTTCGAGAGAATATCCCTTTCCTTAAAACAGAGCTTGTAAATTTTAGATGTAATTTTATCCCCGTTTGCATAAAGCATCCCTCTTTTGTTTTCGAAATTGGTTTTTGCCGCCTTAGTATATTATCATGCAAACACAACATCTGCCGAAATCATTCAAATTTATATAGTTGAAAATGAAGAAAAATTTACTGCTTGTTATTATCTCATTATCCCTGGTAGTTCGCTGTTATTCGCAGGAACTGAGATCTGATAAAATATTAGCTGTTCTGAAATCTGAACTCGAAAAAGAGAACTCATACGATCTTAAAAAAGAAGACCGCATAAAACAGCTACGCAATCGGCTTAACCTCAGCGACAAAAAGAACTTTAATGCCCAATACGCCCTTTGCAGCCAGATTTTTGATGAATACCATTCCTTTAAGTTTGATTCGGCATTTATGTACGCGAGGAGGATGATCGCCCTTTCAGAAAAGTTTAACAATACCAACAAACTAATTAGGAGCCAGGTACAGCTCGGCAGCACGTTGCTTAACTCCGGTTTTTATAAAGAGGCCTTTGATGCTGTTGAGGCTATTAACATTCATGGCTTATCCGATTCGTTGAAAGCAGATTATTTTAACCTCCGCGCAAGGCTAAACGCGGGGATTGGTGATTATGATGATGACGCTTATTTCTCGAAGATCTATCGCCAGCGATCTGACGAAGATTTTAAAAATGCCGAGGTCGCAACGCCATCAAATGAGTTTGAAAAAACCATCAACATGGCATTTCAACCCGACTCGATCAGGGACAAAAAACTAACCCCCGATTTTTACTATGACTTTATCATTAGTAAGAACCTGCCCGAACACAAAGTAGCTATGGTTGCCACCAGGCTCAGTTTTGCCTACACCGGCGATAACCGGATCCTGTTCCTGGCACTTGCCGCGATAAACGATATTCGATCGTCAACCAAAGAAACACTGGCAATATTTCTGCTGGGGCAGGAACTGTTTAAGCGGAGCAAAACCGAAGACGCATATATTATGATGCAGCACGCTGTAAAAAATGCAAGGTTTTACGGAGCCCGGAGCCGGGAGGTGCAGATAGAATCCATATTACCACTTGTTGCCGGTAAGGTTATCGACCAGAAACAACACGAAAGGGATAAATTACTGATAGGCTTCCTGATATTTTTGATTGTTGCTGTAGTACTTTTCTTTTTACTGGTGATTTACCGGAAGCAGATTGAACGCATTAAAAATAACGAGCGTGTAATTAAGGAAATTAACAGCGACCTAAAAAGCATTAACGGTAAGCTCTGGGAATCATCAAGAATTAAAGAAGAATTTATCGGCCTGTTTTTTAAAACCTGTTCATCTTATATCGAAACACTTGATAAAGTTAAACGCCGCACGCAGCACAACATTAAGCTTGGCAAATACAATGAAGCCACCGCCGTGCTTGATAAAGTACAGGTAGACAAAGAAAAAGATCAATTGTATGACACTCTGGATACCATGTTTTTAACGCTTTTCCCCAATTTTATAACATCTTTCAATGCCCTGTTAAAAACCGAAGACCAGATCTGGCCTAAAAGCGGTGAAATGCTGAATGCCACCCTCCGGATCTTTGCTTTGATGCGCCTGGGGGTAAGCGAATTAGAAACTATTGCCCAAATACTTGATTATAGCGTAAGCACCGTGTACACCTACAAAAACCGGGTAAAAGTAAAGGCAATGGTACCTGCCGAGGATTTTGAGCGAAAAATAATGGAGATCAAATTTATAGATGATCTGCAACTTATCGGTACACCGTTATTGACCTAAAGGACCCAAAGCAAACAGCCACCGGATCTCAAATATCCGGTGGCTGTGGGTTAAACCAACCGCTTAATAGCCGGGGTTTTGTTTGAATTGCGGATTAACGTTCATAATATCCCGCCCGATAGGAAATATCTCGGTATGCTTGTCTCCATCAGGTTTCTTATCCCACCAGGTACCGGTGTTGAACACTCCCCAACGGATCAGGTCGGTACGTCTCCTGTTTTCACCAAGAAATTCCCGGCCCCACTCGTCAAGCATTTCCTGGTCGGTGAGCTGGCTACCATCCGGTTTATAAAGGCTTGAAGACCCATCAGGATAGTTGCGTCGCCTTACCTGGTTCAGATAATTGGCGGCACTGGCTTTATCACCCGCCCTATAACGGCACTCGGCCAGCGTATAATAAATTTCTGATAACCTGATCTCCGCGTAAGCTGAAGTGATCCTGTTAGGGTCTGGTGTTGGATAAATAGGATATTTCACCATAAAAATGCCTGAGTTATGATCGGCATGATTCATATCCGACTCCTTATCTGCAATTTTGGTTCCCGGTTTTGCGCCGAGGAACATTCCCACCTGGTCGCGGATGTAAAGTGGGTAAGGGCCTTTATTGCCTTTAACGGTATCGGTGCGGCTTACACCGTTTACCAAATGCGTATAAGGCAGATAGCCATATAAAAACATACCCTCGCGAGTACTGTTGCCCAGGTTTTTATATTTCTTTAACCGCAGGTCATCGGGGTATTTATGAAATTTAACAAAAGGTTTGCCCAACTGGAAAGCGTACTCAACGCTATCTATATCGTGTCCGGGTTGTAATGCATAGCGCGGGTTAGCCTGCCCGAAATCTGTAAATCCGCAGTATAGCGGAGCTGCGTCGTAAGTCATTCCCCAAAAAAACATCCCGCCATCGTACTGCCAGTGTGTACGCGCCAGTGAGCCTGGAAAACCGTAGATCACTTCTGAGTTTAATGTGGTGTTGGTATAATCGAAAGGGGCATCCCATCGCGTATCAAGTTGATAAGCACCATATTTACCGCTAATGATGTCACGGCAAACGGCTTCGCATTCGGCATATTTATCGGTACCGGTATAAACTTTGGCGTTGAGATAAAGTCGGGCCAGCAATGATGCAGCACCAGCTTTGGTCCAGCGCCCTATACCTGCTGCACCAAGCTGTTGCCGGGTGGGCAATCCATCGATAGCGCCTTTCAATTCCGATTCGATGTAATTAAACATTTCCTGCGGGGTAGATTGCGGGTTACCGTGTGTAGCTGTTTTTACATCGGTAACAATTTCAATATTGCGATAAAAATCAAATGCCCGTAAATAAAACCAAGCCCGTAAGGTATGCAGTTCTGATTTAAAATCGGTTAATTCTGCATCGGTAACACTGAGTTTTGCCGGGTCTTTGATGCCTTCCATATCGGTAAGCGAGTTGGTTGCCAGCACAATGCCCTGGTAAAAGTTTGTCCATGCACCGCTTGTAAAGCCATCTGTAATAGTCCAGGTATGGTAATGCATACGTTGATAGTAGCCCCCATCCTGCCAATCGCCCTGGCGGTTGTAGGTAGCCATCTCGTCGGTACAATCTTCGCCTGCAGCATAAACATCATTGCCCTGGATACTCCAGTACGCGTGTTCAAATGGGCGTAAAAAATCCCTGATCACATCATCCCTCCTGCTCAGAAAACTCGCGGCATCTACCTTATCATACACGTGCTCGTCGAGTTTTGTACAGCTGGCAGTCAGCATGGCCGACAGTAAAATACCGCTGATATATACTTTATATTTTTTCATGTCTTTTCAATTTTAAAAGGTTGCCTGCAGGCCAAGGATTAGTTGAAGTGTAGCCGGATAATAATTCAGCGAGGTGTTCACGCCCGGTGTAAGCCCGTTAACCTGTACCAGGTCAGGATCGCCGCCGGTAAAGCTTGTAAAGGTGTGCAGGTTTCTGCCGGTGGCGTAAATACGTATTGATTTAAGGTATTTGGTTTTAAACGGCTGGGTATAACCTAAAGCCACGTTATCTATTTTTACAAACGAGCCATTTTCCAGGAAATAATCTGAAGCGATAGCTGTTGTTGCCGAATTAGTTAATAACGAGTATTTACTTTTACTATCATAGGCCGATCGCAGCACGTTAGCATCGCTTTGGCTTGATGGCGTACCTATGTAGAAAGCCGCGGTATTGAATATTTTATAACCAAATGTGCCGCGTAGAAAAATCCCCAGATCAAACCTTTTGTACCTGAAAGTATTGCCAATGGAACCGATAAACTTTGGTAAACCGTTCCCTACAAATTGTTTATCATCTGATGATGCCTGGTTGGCCTGAACTATGGTGCCATCTTTTTTATAAACCTGCAAAGCCCCATCCTTATTCACCCCTGCCGAGCGCAGCGTATAAAACTCGCCAATGCTACGTCCTTCCTGGATACGCTGTATATTACCCGGCGACCCCGGAGCAGGCAAACCGGCCAATTCAACAAATGGCGCGCCTTTGTAAACATCGTTAGAGAAGGAAATGAACTTGTTACGGTTATAAGCCAACGCCGCGGTTATGTTATAACTGAAATCCGGCTGCCTGATTACACTGCCATTCAACGCCAATTCCAGGCCGTAGTTTTTCATAGTACCTACGTTGGCAAAGGTTTGCGATTGGGAGTTTGGCGGCAAGGGCACGTTATAATAACCAAGCAAATCCTTGTTTTTGCGGATGTAATAATCAAGTGAACCAGAGATGCGGTTATCCAGGATAGAAAAATCAATACCAGCGTTAAAGTTGATCGATTTCTCCCATTTCAAATCGGGGTTTACGTTTGATGTAGGGCCATAAACCTGGTAAGTTTGGCCGTTGTACGGAAAATAGCCCGCACCACCATATAGCAGCAATGAAAGATAACTATCGAAATCCTGGTTACCTGTAACGCCGTAATCTGCACGTAGTTTAAGATCGTTTACCCACGGCAGCGCGCCTTTCATGAAACTTTCTTCGGATACACGCCACGCCGCCGAAGCTGCAGGAAAATTACCCCATTTGTTTTTTATACCAAATTTGGACGATCCTTCCCTGCGCAAGCTTGCCGTAAGAATATAACGATTGTTAAAATCATAATTCAAACGACCGAAGAATGAGATCAATGTTGAGCCATTCTGCGTTGAACTTACGGCAGATTGGCCCTGCCCGGCGGCACCACCGTTGTATAAACCCGAGCCAAGATTGTTCCACAGGTATGAATCGAATGGAAAATCATAATTCTGGGCGTAAAAGGTATTATAGTTGTAAAGGGTATATGAATAACCGCCTAAGGCTTTGAGGTGATGTTGACCGAGATTGAGCGAATAATTTCCTGTCCATTCCACGTTTTTCTGGTCATTCTCTTCCTGCCGCTGCGATGCGAAATTGGTTTGGGTTATTTTGCCCGCGTGCAAAATGGATGATAATGTTGAAGGGGTAAAATTGAAACTCCTGGTCGATTTACTGATTTCAGATATCGTTACCGTTGTGCTCAGGCTTTTAAGAATATTTACCTTTAACGATCCGTTAAGATCCATTTCTTTGATTTGCGCTTCAGATTTGATCACATTAGCGTTCTCAACCGGGTTATTGGAGAAAAAGCCGGTATTGATATAGTTGTACCTTCCTGGGTTATCGTAAATTGGATAAGTCGGGTTTAAAGTGAGCGCGTTGTTGAAATTACCCTGATCAGAGTTTTTGGTATTCATATACCTGGGCGCGATATTCAAGGAAGCCACGAAAACGCCATTGTCTGATGTATGGTTTACGTTGATCCTCGCGCCATATTCCTTTTTATGCGCCCGCAGGTCAATTCCATCCGCATTGCGGTAGTCGGCCGATGCGAAGTAATTCGTTTTACCAGAACCACCCGACAATTGAACCGTATGTTTTTGAGCAAATGCCGGCGAATTGGTAACCGCATCCATCCAGTTTGTTTTAGCGCCGTAATCCTGTCCCTGACTATTTTTTACCCTATCGGCAATAAACTGTTCGGGTGTAAGGTTTTGCAGTTGATTAGTTAAATAGTCAAAACTGGCATAACCTTCATAAAACGTACGCGCCTGCGATGAGCCTTTTTTTGTGGTGATGATGATAACGCCGTTGCTTCCGCGTGTACCGTAAATAGCCGATGCGGCACCGCCTTTAAGCACATCGATGCTTTCAATATCATTTTGGTTAATATTATCAATGTTGCCGCCGGGTACACCATTCACCACATACAGCGGTCCTAAACCTGCGTTACGCGATGAAACGCCCCGCAACTGAACACTGGGCGATGAATTGGGATCTGCACCGGAAGTATTGGTAATACTAAGTCCTGCAACCTTTCCCTGTAACGACATTAGCGGGCTGTTTGAGGCCACCGGAAGCAGATCTTTTGAGGAAACGTGTGTAATAGCGCTCGATACTTCACGTTTATCAAGCGTGCCATAGCCAACGCTTACAACAACCACCTCCTGCAATGAATTATTTGCCGCGGAAAGCGCTACGTTTAATGTGGCATCGGCAGTTAACCGCATTTGTTTGGATGTGTAGCCGATATATGAAAAAGAGATCGTTTTAGCAGATGCGGGAACGCTAAGCGTATAAACGCCCTTAGCATTGGATGTAGTACCTACCGACATCCCGGTTACCACAATACTTACACCTGGTAAAGGCGAACCGTCGGCAGCATCTGTAACAATACCGGATATAGTTCTGTTTTGTGCCAGCGCTGTCCCGGTAAAAATGCAACAGAGCACTATGGCGCTTAGCCTGAGTAAAAGTTTCTTGTACATAAAAAGAAATTATAGATTGATTTTTGAGGTTAATTTGGCCGCGCAATAAGGCCTCCGGCCACAACGAAAATGAGTGCCATTAAGGCGGGGAATGTGCCCGGTTTTCTGTTTTCATAAAGTGAGATTTTGATGGCCGCCAGGTATTGGCAAAACGCAAATTGGTATGTTGTGAAATTAGAAAGTTAGTAATCCCAAATACACAATCGTGGCCGGCATCCACAAAAAATCTCACAACAAATAAATACAAATGCCTGTATAACAAGCATATAACTCAAATAAAAACGAGAAAAATCTCAATTAAAAAAGGTTATCATTTTCAATTGAGCACCGATCAAACCGAATTGATGTAACAGGGAAAAGTAAGGCGCGTGTGAGGAGCTAAAGTTTATTCCTTAGAAAAAGTTGTCAGTTGAGTTGACAACTTGCTCCAAAATAGTACGCAAGCCCGACACTCCCACGAACCAATTTATGATCTGAAAGGTTTTGCCACTATGTTTGAAGATTGAGGTTCGAGCCCTTGTAGGAAAACTTGTTTTGGAAAGCCTTCCGTTGAGCGGCGGGCTTTTTTCATTGTTAGAATGAGCTGTTAAAAAGACTGGATTTTTTAATTTCCCAATAACTTTTTCTTTTGCGATTCGTATTCATCTTTCGTTAAAACACCATCGTCCAATAGTCTTTTAAGTTTTGTTAACTCGTCGGCGACACTGAATTGTGGGACCTGATTTAATTGTTTAGGCTTGAAATTTGGCACGATTATCTCTCCAGCTTCGATAGCTGCTTCTAATTCGACTACACCATTTCTTGACGGGAAACTTACAACGGTAAATTGTTTAAGCCCGAATTTGTGAGATTCCCATTCTTTAAAATATTTTACGATAAGCCTTGTACTTGCATACATTTTTTGGAAGTTCACTTGATCAGTTCCAAGCAAATCGTTTGCAGGTTGATAGATAAATTTAAAATCGCCATTCGGATCAGAACCCAAACCCACTTTTAGCGTATCTCCCTTGTGAAATGTGCCGTGTTTCGTAATCAAGGGGCCATCCCACTTGCCGCCCGGAATTTGAGCCAATAATAATTGCGGAATACATAAAAAGATTAAGAGTAAAGTTTTTCTCATGTGATTTAGCTTGGTGACTATAAACTTAGCCATTACCCTAAACTTTTCCAAGTTGACAAACATTACCTAACATACTTGCATGAAGAAATATATTGGGAGCAATTAACAAATTACACGGAGTTTTTTTGAAAAAATCTATTTATTAACTACCCCCCCCTACGCCGACCTCGTAGCCTTCTCAATATCATCCCACATTTCATCCGGTATCATTTCGAGCCCGCTGAACTGACCGGCACCCTGCAGCCACTCTCCCCCATCGATGGTAATCACCTCGCCATTAATGTATCCTGAATAATCGGACACCAAAAAAGCGGCCAGGTTAGCCAGCTCCTGGTGTTCGCCTACACGTTTAAGCGGCACCCTGTTTTTGAAATCAAACTTTTGGGCCATATCTCCGGGCAATAATCTTTCCCATGCGCCTTTGGTAGGAAATGGGCCCGGCGCAATGGCATTGGCACGGATGCCATGCCTGCCCCACTCAACAGCTAAGGACCTGGTCATGGCCAGCACACCGCCTTTTGCACAGGCCGAGGGCACGACGTACGCCGAACCGGTAAAAGCATAAGTGGTAATAATATTCAATATGTTTCCGGGCATTTTCTCCCTGATCCAATATTTGCCCAAAGCCAGCGAACAATTAGCCGAGCCTTTTAAAACAATATCGATAATAGCCGAAAAAGCGTTTGCCGATAAACGCTCGGTAGGCGAAATAAAATTACCTGCCGCGTTATTCAACAGTGCATCAACCTGCCCAAATGTTTCAATAGCTTGCTGCAGCATTGCTTCAACCTCGTCGTACTTCCGCACGTCGCAGGCTATTGGCAATACTTTGCGCCCGGTTTCGGCTTCCATTTCGACAGCGGTTTGTTGCAGCACGTCCAATTTGCGACTGGTAATTACCAGGTTAGCGCCCAAATGCAAAAAGTAAGTCCCCATGGCCTTGCCTAAACCTGTTCCGCCGCCGGTTACAATGATGGTTTTTCCTTTTAAAGCATCATCTCTTAACATTCCACCGGCAGTTACGGCGTTTGGATTTGTAGCATCATTTGAAGTTTTAGGATCTGTCATCATCAATTATTTAACAGCTGTATTCTTTGATTTTAAATTCTGGATCATCATTTGCAGGCCTTGCCTGGTTTCGGGTGCCCACCATTGCTTCAGCATCTTATCGAGCGTGTCGGTTTGGTCGGCTTTTAGTTTCCCTATCAACTCTTTTCGCAAATTCAATTTACTTTCCGTCCAGGTAACAGGGTTCAATTTCATAAAAGCTGTTACTTTTTCTATTGCAGCGTTCATTAACTTATCCGGTGAAACAACTTCATCAATCAGCCCGGCTTCCAGTGCTTCGTTTACCTTAAGCAGCTTACCTTCTATTAAATACTGATAAGCTTTACGTTGACCAAGCCAAAATGCATATAAATTAAAAACACTATCAGGCACAATAATACCAACCGGAACTTCATTTAAGCCGATGATAAATGCTCCTTCTACCATCACCCGGTAATCGCAGCAAATAGCTAATATACAGCCGCCAGCCGGGCTGTGACCACTAATGGCAGCTACCAAAGGTTTCCTGAAAGCGGCTAAAGTATTTTGCAAGGCTAAAAAATCCACCCAAAATTGGCGGCTTTGCGCTTCATCATAATCATAGGCCTCAATCAGGTCGATCCCCGATGAGAAAAAGCCTTCCTTGCCGGTTAAGATAACCCCGCCCACGTTGTCATCATGCTCCAATGTTTTGATACAGGCCGCCAATTCTTTAACCATTTCATGATTAATGGCATTTGAGCGGCCCCTGTCAAGGGAAATTGTAACCAGCCTGCCCTGTATTGTTGTTTGAAAAGTATTCATCGGTTAACTTACAAGAGTTGGATCCTCACTTACTTCGCAGGGATACATTTTATCTATTTCGGTTTTGTATTTTTCGGTGATTACTTTCCGTTTCATTTTACCTGTAGGGGTAAGCTCACCGCTATCTATCGACCATTCGTTGGGAAGCAAGGTTATCTTCTTCACCTGTTCAACATGGTTAAATTCGGGATTATAGTTATTGATAATGGATTGATACAATTCAATCACCTTCGCATTTTTCACCAATTCATTATTGGATGAAAATGTGATGTCATTTTCCTTGCACCAGGGTTTTAAATGAGTGTAGGATGGTACAATGAGCGCCGCGACAAATTTCTTTTCCGCACCAACAACCATCATCTGCTCAATAAAATAATTTTCCTTCATCTTATTTTCGATAGGTAGCGGGGCCACGTATTTACCGCCCGAGGTTTTAAAGATCTCTTTTTTACGGTCTGTTATTTTCAGGAACGAATCCCGGTCCAGTTCGCCTATATCCCCGGTATGGAACCAGCCGTCTTCCAGTACCTCTGCCGTTAGTTCGGGGTTTTTATAATAGCCTAACATCACATTCGGGCCTTTACAAAGGATCTCGCCATCAGCGGCGATCTTCACCTGCACACCGCTCAGCAAACGACCTACGGTACCAAATTTCCTCCCGCTTTTTTCATAACAGTTAACAGCAATTACAGGCGATGTTTCGGTAAGCCCATAACCTTCCATAATCACAATATTGGCAGCGGTAAAAATTCTTTCCAGCTTAATGGGGCAGGCCGAACTGCCGACTACGATGGCTTTTATATTTCCGCCTATAGCAGCACGCCATTTGCTGTAAACCAATTTATCGGCTATGGCCAGTTTGATCTTATACGGCAGGCTGGTATTATTAATTTCATAAGCTTCGGCCAGTTTTACCGACCAGAAAAAGATCTTCCTTTTAATACCGGTTAGTTTCTGCCCCTGCACCATAATCTTCTCAAATACCTTTTCGAGCAAGCGCGGCACGGCGGTAAAAAGTGAAGGCTTTACCTCTTTCATATTTGCGCCTATGGTGTCCATACTTTCGGCGTAATAAATAGAAAAACCGTAGTACAGATAAACATAGGTACACATCTTTTCAAAAATGTGGTTCAGTGGTAAAAAGCTCAAAGCACGTTTTTCTGTAACGGGGATCCGGCTAAGAATGTCGCCGGATGCCGAGGCATTGGTCATGATGTTTTTATGCGTAAGCATTACCCCTTTTGGCCGGCCCGTAGTGCCCGAAGTATAAATGATGGTTGCCACGTCATCTTCGGTGATCTGATCATTGATCTGCTGCATTTTTTGCTGATAACCTTCTGGCAAAGGCTTAAGCAATGTGCCCCAATAATCACAGCCGTCGATATTATCGAAAGTAAATATGCCTTTTAACGAGGGGATATTTAAATGAACTTCTTTAACCTTATCGCATAAATCTTTACTGCTTACAAATACATATTTCACTCCGGCCTCGTTCAGGATCTGCTCAATTTCCTTAGTGCCTGTATTAGGGTATAGCGGGACCAATATGGCGCCTGTTTGCTGTACTGCCAGATCGGTTATGATCCACTCGGGTCTGCCGTTGCTTATCAAACCTATTTTATCGCGGCCTTCAGTAGTGCCGTCACCGCCCGAAACGCCCAGGGCCAACAGGGCTACGGATAGCTGGTTGATCATGGCATGCACTTCTTGGGTGCTGTATGACCTCCAGGAACCATTCTCCTTCGCATTCAAAAGATCCACCTTAGGCTCCTTAGCCTGGGTAATCATGCAATCAAACAATCTTGTCGCCTTTTCCATGCTTGCAATGGTTTAGATAAAGGTAAATTCCTACAACAGTTCAAATACACCCGCCGCGCCCTGTCCGGTGCCTACACACATGGTAACCATGCCATACTTTTTTTCGCGCCTTTTCAATTCGTTAAAAAGCTGAACAGAAAGTTTGGCCCCGGTACAACCAAGCGGATGCCCGAGCGATATAGCCCCTCCGTTTACATTTACAATTTCGGGATTAAGCTCCAGCCCTTTTATTATCGCCAGTGATTGTGAAGCAAAAGCTTCATTCAGTTCTATCAGGTCAATATCCTGCTGTTTCATCCCGGCCATTTTCAACACTTTGGGGATAGCCACCAGCGGGCCTATCCCCATGATCCGCGGCGGCACACCTGCAACGGCGTAATTAACCAGCCGGGCTATGGGTTTAAGGTTGTTCTGTTTCATAAAACGTTCGCTAACCACCATGACAAAGGCCGCCCCATCACTGGTTTGTGACGAATTGCCGGCAGTTACCACGCCCTTTGCATCAAATACCGGTTTAAGCTTTGCCAGCGCGTCAATTGAGGTATCGCTGCGCGGACCTTCATCCGTATCTACCTTAAACTCTCTTTTCGCTTTTTTGCCGCTCTCATCTACATAGGTTTCCACAATATTTACCGGCGCTATTTCATCTTTAAACTTGCCTTCTTTAATAGCGTTGATGGCTTTTTGATGTGAATTGTAGGCAAACTGGTCCTGCTCTTCGCGGCCAATATGATATTCTTTAGCTACAGCTTCGGCAGTAAGGCCCATGCCCCAGTAATAATCGGGATGGGCAAGGGCAATATCGGCGTTAGGAACAATGCGCCAGCCCCCCATCGGGATCAGGCTCATACTTTCCACACCGCCCGCGATAATACAATCGGCAATGCCGCTGTGTATTTTTGCTGATGCTATCGCAATTGTTTCCAACCCCGACGAGCAATAGCGGTTCACCGTCATACCGGGTACTTTATCGGTATCAAGCGCCATTAATGAAATCAGCCTCGCAACATTCAATCCCTGTTCGGCTTCGGGTGTAGCATTGCCTACAATTACATCATCAATCTGCTCTTTATCAACATTAGGCACCGATGCCAGCAGATGCCTGATCACATCTGCCGCAAGCGTATCCGGACGGGTAAACCTAAACCCGCCCCGGGTAGCTTTTCCAACAGCGCTGCGGCTGGCTGCCACTATATATGCGTTCATTTTATTGAGATTTTATACTTAAAAAAATTAGTTCCTTAACACTTTTCCGCCGGTTAAAATGGATTGAATGCGTTCAAGCGTTTTCTTTTCGGTACAAAGCGAAACAAAGGCTTCACGCTCCAACCCCAGCAAATATTCCTCGCTAACCATTGAAGGCTGGGACAGATCGCCGCCTGAAAGCACATAAGCCAGCTTTTGCGAAATTTTCACATCATGTTCGCTGATGTAATTACCGCTGTACATGGTATTGGCCCCTACATAACCCAAACCCAGGGCCTGTTTGCCCAGTACCCTGATATCACCGCGCGGAATAGGCTGTATGTACCCTTCGTTCGCCATCTGCAGGCATTGCTGTTTAGCTTCGGCAAGGAGCCGCTCGCGCGATACTACCACTATGTCCCTGCCCTTTTTAAGATAGCCAAATTCAAATGCCTCATAAGCCGAAGTGGATACTTTGGCCTGGCCGATGGTTAAAAAACGGTCGCGGAAATTATTGAGTTCTACGTCACCTTCCTGTAGTTCGTCTGAAAGGCGCAGGGCAAATTCCTTTGTGCCCCCACCTCCGGGAATCAAGCCAACACCAAACTCAACCAAACCCATGTATAGCTCGGCATGTGCCACTACCTTATCGGCATGCAGGCACATTTCGCAGCCACCACCCAGGGCCATTTGATGAGGTGCTATAACCACCGGGATCGATGAATAACGGATGCGCATCATTGTATTCTGGAAGGCTTTGATCACCATATTGAGCTCGTCAAACTCCTGCTCAACGGCCATCATAAATATCATGCCCACATTGGCCCCTGCGCTAAAATTTGCGCCCTCGTTTGATATAACTAAGCCTTTATAGCTTGCCTCGGCAAGGGTGATGGCTTTATTGATGCCTTCAATCACCTCACCGCCTATTGTATTCATTTTGGTGTGAAACTCAAGGTTCAGGATACCATCACCAATATCGGTAATGGTAGTACCGCTATTTTTCCACACCGTATTTGTTTCCCGGATATTACTGAGCAAAATAAGGCCTTCGGTACCAGGAATCACCTTGTAGCTTTTCGACGGAATATCATAATACAGGCGTTTGCCATCTTCTATTTTATAAAAGCTTTTTACACCTGCCGCAAGCATGTCATATACCCATTGGGCCGGTTTGTTTCCCACGGCTTCCATGGCTTTTACCGTATCTTCAACACCAAGCGCGTCCCATTTTTCAAATGGGCCCAGTTCCCAGCCGAAGCCCGCATTGGTGGCTGCGTCTATTTTATGAAGTTCATCGGCTATTTCGGGGATGCGGTTACTGGCATAGGCAAATAACTGATAAAAGGTAGCCCGGTAAAAATCACCGGCCTTGTCTTTTGCTGCAACCAGGATCCTGAGCCTATCTTTTAAGTTATCAACCGCCTTTGTAGTTTCCAGCGAGGCAAATTTTACTTTTTGAGAGGGCTTGTACTCAAGCGTTTTCAGATCGAGCGCATAAAACTGGTTTCCACCTTCGCCTTTTTCTTTTTTATAAAAACCCTGGCCGGTTTTACTGCCCAGCCAGTTATTTTTTAGCATTCCCTCAACAAATGAAGGAATTTTGAATAACTCCCTTGCCTCATCATCAGGAGCGTTTTTGTAAAGACCGTTGGCAACGTGTACCATCGTATCTAAACCTACCACATCATTGGTGCGGAAGGTGGCCGATTTTGGGTGACCTATTACCGGCCCTGTCAATTTATCAACCTCTTCCACGGTCATGCCGGTTTGCTGCACATAATGCAGCACACTCATAATGCTGAAAACCCCGATGCGGTTACCGATAAACGCCGGCGTATCTTTGGCTAACACTGTAGTTTTTCCCAGGTATTTTGCGCCATAGTCCATCAAAAAATCAACAACGCCCGCTAAAGTGTCTTTTGTGGGAATGATCTCCAGCAATTTTAAATACCGGGGAGGGTTAAAGAAATGGCTACCACAGAAATATTTTTTAAAGTCATCGCTCCTGCCTTCGGCCATTAAATGTATCGGGATACCGGATGTATTGGAAGTGATCAGCGTGCCGGGTTTCCGGTACTTTTCTACTGTTTCAAATACATGTTGTTTAATATCCAGCCGTTCCACAACTACCTCTATCACCCAGTCGCAATCCGCAATTTTGGGCATATCATCTTCAAAATTGCCGGTTGTAATACGTTTTGCGAATGATTTGAGATAGATGGGCGAAGGGTTTGACTTTAACGCGAAGTCCAGCGCGTCATTGACAATTTTATTCCGCGCTTTTTTATCTGCCGGGGCATCCTTGGGTACAATATCAAGCAACAGTACCTGTACGCCGATATTTGCAAAGTGGCAGGCGATACGACTGCCCATTACTCCCGACCCCAATACTGCAACCTTTTTTATAATTCGTTTAGCATTCATTAGTATCTGCTTGTGTTATTAAAACTCTTTATCTTTAATTTACTCTGCCCGCGACCAGGTTGTTGTCCGCCCGAAAAGCGAAATACCAATGTATCCGCGGATATCCAGGGTTTTACCTTTATAGGTCATTTTACAGGAGTACGTTTTGCCGTTATTAGGATCGTAAATTGTTCCGCCCGAGTATTTGTTATCCCCATCTTTCACAAAATCAGCCAGTACGGGTAATCCCAGCCTCGGCCTTGAACGTAATTTTTCGTCGCCATTCATTTCGTCAACTTTCGGCTTCCCATCTTTTAATGGTTCCTTAAGCCATACCACCTTACCATAAAACTTACCGTTGCTTTCTTTAGAGATCTGGATTTTGGCGGTTTTTACGTCGTTGTACCATAAACCTTCAATTTTATCGGTTTGCGCTTTTGCGTTGATGCTGACCGCCACAACGGTTAGCAGGATTAATACAAAACGGGTGAAATGTTTTTTTGATGCTGACATCGCCTTAGGTGTTTTTTATAGTTAAAAACAAGTCGGTTTTTAGGTCTTTGTCGCATTTACCCCATATCAATACGGGTATCAGAAGCCACCTAAAAAGAGACAGAGTAGAATTATAAAATGGTTTATATAAAGCTAAAAGCAGCATGCACAAGGCTTAAAGCTAATAGCCTGGTTATTATTATTTAATTATCTACGTGAATTAATAGATTCTAATCATATCCCCGATACCGGGATGGTTTATAATAACAAATATCTATTTCTGCGGTGCTTTATAAAGGTCTAAACGGCGGAAACATTTGTCAATATTTCGGAATTAAAGTTAGCTGGTTTTATTTGATAATTGCGTTACAAGCTGGATATATTGCTGCATGGCATTATCGGCGGTAGTGCCCTTCTGTTTTAGCCAGGCATCATATTTTGCTTTAGCTACAAAATCAAACATACCCGGAGGGTTTTCTATATTTATATCGCCTTCCGTTGCTTGCTTATATAAACTGTACAGCCGTAATAATGTTTCATTATCAGGTTTTGAGGGTAGTTCCTTACTCTCTTTAACGGCCCTTTCAAAAGTGCCTTTCAGATCGGTCATAGATAAATTATTTAAAGCTAAAAGCAGAAGGCATAAAGCCCAAAGCTTATAAACTGATATTCAACACTATTTAATTATTTCAGGCTGGATTGGCCTCTTCCACATAATCGCTGCTCCGGGGCGCCTTCATAAACATCTGGCTTAGTTTTGAAGGCAATACGGCCAGCTTACGCTTTTCCATATCTATCCATGAACCTTCGGCATTTACGATTGCGGCTTTAACACCATCACCCCGGTACAGCTCATGCCTGATTGCCCAGCGGGAACCATCAGGCCGGGATTTGGTAAGCTGGCAGGTTACCCTGATCTGCTCATTGATCCCGATCTCTCTCAGGTAAATCATTTCTTCCCTGAATAATACAGGCCCTATTTTGTATTCATAAAGTGTAGGCAGTTTTAAACCCAGGTTTTCCAGCATAATTATCCGGGCCTGCGCCGCAAAATCGGCATAAGCAGAATGCCGCATGTGCTGGTTCGAATCTATCTGCGACCACAGCACCTGTCCTTCATAAAAAAACTCCATAACCCTGATTATTTATTGATGATGTTCCTTGAACTTTTTAACAGCTGCTGTTAGTCGAGGCAAAATCTCCAACGCATCACCCACAACACCATAATTGGCGGCTTTAAAAAACGGGGCTTCGGGATCTTTATTGATCACTACAATAGTTTTTGAGCCGTTAACCCCCGCCAGGTGCTGGATAGCCCCGGATATTCCCACTGCGATATACAGATTTGGGCGAACGGTGCCACCTGTTTGGCCCACATGCTCGTGATGCGGTCGCCAGTGCGAATCGGCTACCGGGCGCGAACAGGCCGTAGCAGCGCCCAACTCTTTCGCCAGGTCTTCCAGTATGCCCCAGTTTTCGGGACCTTTTAAACCACAGCCACCCGAAACAACCAGCTCGGCATCGGCAAGCGGAACCTCGCCGGTTACCTTGTTTACCGACTTAACTTTTACACCAAGATCCTTTTCGCTAAAACTTACATCCAGTTGTTCAACAACTGCCTTACCCTCCTCCTTTTTTGGAGGAAAAGTGTTAGGCATCAGCATAATCACCCTTACGTCGCTCAAAATGTTTACATAGGCAAATGCCTTTCCCGAAAACACTGCTTTTTTGATCACAAAGCCTTTTTCCGTATCGGGGTATGAAAGCGCACCGGCTACCAGGCCTGCTTTTAATTTTACAGCTACCCGCGGCGCTACCGCCCTGCCCTTAATATCATGAAGGGTTACAATTACTTTACTATTCTCCTTTCGTGCCGCGGCTATTAAGGCGCCGGCATAGGCCCTTGAATGTAACTCGTCCAACCGGCTATCGGCAACGTGCAGCACTTTTTGAGCACCATACTGGCCAAGGTTTTCCATTTCGGCAACTGCAACGCTGCCTAAAGCAAGCGCGGTTACCGTGGTTCCCATTTTTTTGGCTATCTGAGCGGCATATTGCACGGCCTCAAAACTTTGTTTTTTTATAATTCCTTCGGTATGTTCTACCAATACTATTACAGACATTTTTTATTTTTTTAGTTAGATAAAAAGCTAAAAGCAGAATGCATAAAGCTTAAAGCCAATAATTTGATTATCAAATGCTATTATCACATCCCCTATAAGATGCCCCGCTGCTCACACTATAAGTGTTCGGAAGATTTTTTAATTCCCTCCCTCGGGAGGGGTGCGGCTGGTTGAGCAGTGGCAGGGAGGGG
>JGI24737J22298_10000169_pt1 | contig 21006 bp, 13 predicted proteins | sample KBSCornC3_FD_22298 | JGI IMG/M metagenome (IMG submission 22298) | reverse complement strand
CAGTCGCCAAGCGGCTCGGCCGGCACTGGATCGGGATCGAGCGCGAGCCCGTCTATATCGAGGCGGCCGAGGAACGGATCGCCGCCGCCTTGCCGCTCGACGAATCGGCGCTGACCACGATGCAAAGCCCCAAGGCGGCGCCGCGCGTCGCGTTCGGCGCCCTGATCGAGAACGGCATGCTGGCGCCGGGCACAATGCTGACCGACACCAAGCGGCGCTGGAAGGCGACCGTCGGCGCCGACGGCTCGCTCAAGAGCGATTGCGGCCAGGCAGGGTCGATTCACAAGCTCGGCGCGACCTTGCAGAACGCGCCGGCGTGCAACGGCTGGACTTTCTGGCATTATGAGGCGGTGGACGGGCTCAAGCCGATCGACGCGCTGCGCCAGAATTACCTGCTCGCGACGCAGCCTTAGCATCAGCGGCATCAACGCTTCCCCGGCGAAGGCCGGGGCCCAGTACCCAACGGTAGATTGATCGGGCCGCGCGTTCGGTTACTCATGTCCTCCCTACTGGGCCCCGGCCTTCGCCGGGGAAACGAAAGTTTTCGATGCCGGCGCCACTCCACCTCCGCCCCGTCCAGTTCGTCGATACGCCGATCGGCCGCGATGGCGAGGTCGCGCGGCTGGCCGGCGGCATGCAGTGGTTCGCCGCCTATGAAGTGATCGAAGGCGGCGCCAAGCGAACCGTATCGATCGCCGACTTCGGCCGCACTTTGTGCGCCAGCGACGAGCGCGCGGCGGAACTCCATGCGACGATCACCAGGCCGCGTGCGCCACTGACGCTCGGCGAGCGTATTCTACGCTTCGACCAGCCATCCGTCGCGGGTATCCTCAACGTCACGCCTGACAGCTTTTCCGACGGCGGCGAGCAGGACGATCCCGTCGCCGCGGGCGTGGCGATGGCCGCGGCCGGCGCGGCGCTGATCGACGTCGGCGGCGAATCGACTCGGCCGGGCGCCGAACTCGTCTGGGAAGAGGATGAGAAGAAACGCGTCGAACCGGTCGTGCGCGGGCTGGCGCGCGCCGGGACCTTGGTCTCGGTCGACACGCGCAAGGCGATGGTCATGGAGGCCGCGCTCGCCGCCGGCGCGAGCATCGTCAACGACGTGGCGGCGCTGCTGTGGGACGATCGTGCACTGGATGTGGTGGCAAAGGCCGGGTGCCCGGTCATCCTCATGCACTCGCCCGATCCCGCCAAGGGGCCGCATGGCGGTAGCGGCTATGGCGACGTCCTGACCGAGGTCTATGACTGGCTGGACGCGCGGATCGCGGCAGTCGTCGCGGGCGGAGTCGATCGCGCCAAGATCATCGTCGATCCGGGCATCGGTTTCGGCAAGTCGCTCCAGGACAATCTCTCGCTGCTCAACGGCTTCGCCATGTTCCACGGCCTCGGCTGTCCGTTGATGCTTGGCGCCAGCCGCAAGCGGATGATCGGCGCATTGTCCAACGAGGCTTCCGCCGACCAGCGCCTCGGCGGCTCGATTACGCTGGCGCTCAAGGGCGCGGAGGCGGGCGTCCAATTGCTCCGCGTCCATGACGTGCCCGAGACCGTCCAGGCTCTGAAAGTCTGGCGCGGTCTGCGCGACCAGGCGCTGGTCGGCCGCTGAGCGCATGCTTTAGCGATACCGCAGCTTGACATCGCCCCGCGCAACGCCACGTTTCGACATACGATAACGGGGGCCCGGTCGCATGAGTCGCCAGTTTGTCCGTCGCTTCGTCGCGTTGACAGCAATGCTGTCCGTCAGCCTGTCTCTGGCGGGCTCGGCAGCCGGTCAGGTGACCCGTTCCTATGTCGCGCCCCAGCATATCAGCGGCTGGCCGAGCATGGGCACCGGCGACGATCAGGGAGCGGCGGAGGCCTCGCTCGAACTCGGCCCCGAACTCGAGCGCGACCGATCGCCGGTCTGGATGCTCGCCGACCAACGCCGTCTCGACAAGGCACTCGCCGCGCTCCAGCCGCAAAGGAAGGGCGTGGTCGATGCTTATGTTGTCGTGGTCGGGCTCGACAGCGATCCGATCTTCGGGCGCGAAGCGCGAGAGGCAGGCAGGGTGCTGTCGCGCCGCTACAATGCGGTCGGGCACACGATCGTGCTGGCCGGTACCGACGGGGCCGGCCCGAGCGACTTGCCCAACGGCACGCCCCACGCGCTGGCACTGGCGCTCGCGCGTATCGCCGAACTGATGGATCGGAGCCAGGACGTCCTGATCCTTTACACCGCCGGGCACGGCGCACCGGTCGGGCTGGCCTATCATGACGGCGACGAGGGGTTCGGGATCATCTCGCCAACGCGGATGGCGCGAATGTTCGAAGAACTCGGGATCAGGAACCGCCTGTTGATCCTGTCGGCCTGCTATTCGGGCGTGTTCGTGCCGGCGATGGCGAGCGAGACGACGGCGCTGTTCACCGCGGCTTCGGCCGACCGCACGTCGTTCGGCTGTTCGGCCGACCGCGACTGGACCTTTTTCGGCGACGCGATGATCAACCATGCCCTGCGCCAGCCGGTGCCGCTCGCCAAAGCCGGTCAGGACGCACGCGCGCTGATCGCGCAATGGGAAAAACAGGGCGACGTCACCCCGTCGCAGCCGCAAATCTCGATCGGTAGCGGGGTCGGCAAGTGGCTCGCCCCGCTCGAAGCCCGCATGCCGAAGACCGGGACGGCGATGGTCGGCCGCCCTGCGATCTCGATTCTGAGCGATCCGGCGCGCTGAGCCACCGCGGCTACAGCCAAGCGGACCGACGATCGACCACGCGCTGGAAGCCTGCGGCGAAGGACCGTGCCCGCGCCTTCAGCAGCAACAGCCGCCCGTCCGCAGTGCGCGTGAAGACCAGCCGCGACGAACCGACCTCCGCGAGCCATTGCCGGTGGAAATAGTCTGCCCATTCCTTGCGCTGGCCGATCACAATGGGCACCGCGTGATAGTCTGCGCGGCGACGTGGCCCGAGCCAGCTCCGGCGCACCAATAGATATCGCGGATTCTGTACCGGACCGAGGATATCGGCGATTGCCTCCAGCACCAGCCGTTCAGTCGCGCGTGCGACGTCGTGGATTACGACGTCGCGGCGGCCGTTCAGTCCCGCGCGCAATTCGAAATTACCGCAATTGGCCTCCTGATCGCTGACCAAGCCAGCGTAGCGCAGACTCTCGAGCACGACCTTGCCGACCTGTCCCAGGCTGCGTTCGAGCGATCCGTTCCGATAGAGGAGTCGTCCGGCCAGGAAGAGTCGGGGCAGGGACCCTACCATCGCCGCGCCACCTGCCACTATGAATATCCATCCCATGCCGCCGGTGCCTTGCACTGCGCGCAACTGCTCCGCGGTAGCCATCACCGCGCCCGACCCGGCGCTCACCGTCAGCCAACGCAGCGTGTCGTACCAGGATAGTCCGCTGGGAGCATAATTCGGTGTCGCCACCTCGCAGACATGCGCATGGGGCGCCGCGTCACCTATCGCGCGTGCCCACCGCGCGGCGATGCCGGGGCGATCGCGTGCAATGGCGAAACTGCTCAAGTTGCGTTCGCCGGGACCATCCCCCGCGAAGATGTCGAGACGGGCGAGGCCACTCTCGATCCTGTCGGGGCCGCTATTGGCGATCCCTTCGAAGGCATTGAAACGCCGGGTAAGAAGATCGAAGTCCGATGTGATGCCCTCGCTGCCATGATCGAGCGCTCCCCACTCCATCCGGTTGGCGAGCGTATCGCGCGGCGTCGAGGGCAGGCGATCCACGGTTGCGAGATGCCAGATATTGGCGACCTTGCCCGGCTGGTGCGGGTCGATCCGGATCGCTCGTCCGCGCATCTGGTTGGAGAGCATGAACGCGGCCGAATTGCTGGCCAGCACCAGGCTGTTGATCGCGGGTGCGTCCCAGCCCTCACCCAGCAGCGCCTGCGTTCCGACCAGGATGGTGACATGGCCTGCCTCGAACAGGTCGGTCACGAGTTCGGTGGCGCGGCGGTCGCCTTCGCCGCTCATCATCAGCGCACAATGGTCCGGACAGCCGCCGAGCGGCGTCAGAGTCAAAAGCCCGGGGGCGATGCCACGCGCTACCGCCAGTGAATGGAGCGGAGCGGCTGCGTCGCGCGGCAAGATGATCAAGCTACCGGTCAGCACCGCCAGCCGCTGGCCCGCAATCGACGCGCGGCGCAGGGTTTCGAAAATCGGCACGACCCCGAGCTTGGCCGGGCAATAATCGCCATTTGGCGCACGCGGTAATTCGCCGGCGCGGACATGGTCGGAAAGAATGACCATGCGGAGTTGATTGCCAAGATTGTCGCTCTCCGCCCGTGCGATGGCGATGATGCTGTGGAGCTTGGCCACGCTTCCTGCCATCAGTTCGAAGGTCACACGCCCTTCGCTGAGCCGCACTTGCTTGCCCTCGATCAGGCCATGCGCGTTGAGCGCGGCGCTTAACGCCTTGGTCCGTTCGCTCCCGATCGGGAATATCGTGGGAAAGCGGAACAACAGGCCGTTGAGAAGTACTTCGAACCAGAATGAAGATTGAACGGGGACCTCTCCGCGCGCGACGCCGAGCAACGCGAGCGGGGCGTCAGGCAGCCGTCGGCCAGTCGAGGCGAGCAATACCAGGATCGCCGAAAGCATCTCCGGCGCCTCGAGTATCTCCGTGGTGCAGGCGTATGGATCTGTCAGCCACGGATGCTCTGCGAAGAAATCAAGCAAGGTCGTGTCGGCGCTAACCTCAGCGACGATTTCGGCGACCGCGCGGCGGCGATCGTCGAGTAGCGTGAGCGCGCTCGTTTCTGGCGCCGAGAAGATGACATGGTCTTGGTGCGGGCAAAGGTCGCCGTTGCGCACCAGTTCGGGCACGCCGATTTCCAGATCGGCCGCGCCGCACATCGTCTCGTAGCGCGCCCATTCGACAAAGGACGCGTCGTAAGGCGGGGTTGCCGTCAGCGCGACGATCCGCGCGCCGCCAAGCGCTGTGACCAGCGCCTGGAGCGCACTCCACCACTCGCGCCGTAAATGGTGTGCCTCGTCGAGGATCAACGTAATTGGGCCGATCGCTTTCAGTCGCTCGACCATCGCCGCGAAGGCCGGTGCCGGTTGCTCCGTGCTTCCTGTCCAATGTGCGTGAAGCGCTTGATAAGTCGCGGCGGTCATCGACCCCGGCGCGTCGAGATCGCACGATACTTCGCCGACGACAGGCGGCGTCGGAAGGAACAGCGGCACCAGGCGCGCGGGCCATTGGTCGCGGATCGTGGTGGTCGGAGCGAGGATCAGCGCCGGACGACCTAGGCGGCGCATGATCTCCAACCCGAGCACGGTCTTGCCCGATCCCGGCGCCGCGACGACATGCAGCCGCTCGTCGGCTAGCATGTCGTCGATCTCGTTGAGGACGCGCGCTTGATAATCGCGCCAGGTGCCGGTGAAACACATTGCTGCGATCATTGGCCGACCCGGGATTGCGGTCGGGGCAGCACCCGGCAAACCGGGTGAGATATCGCCGTCAGCCACCGGCCGTTTCGCCCCGCACCTCAGCCACCAGTTCCTTGCGGCTGAGCTTGCCGACCAGGGTCCTGGGCAAGGTCAGCCGCACCACAACCTGATCGACGCGCTCATGATGGCCAAGCTGCGGATTGAGCCACGCCTTGATCTCGTCTCCGATCGCCGTCGCGCCGTCGTTGAGCGTCACGTAAGCACGCGGCTGCTCGCCGCGATAGGTGTCGGGGACGCCGATTACGAGCGCCTCCTTCACCGCGGGATGGCGATAGAGTACGGCTTCGATCTGGCTCGGAAAGACCTTGAACCCGCTGACCGCGATCATGTCCTTCAACCGGTCGACGACATGGATGAAGCCATCCGCATCGATCGCGCCGACATCGCCGGTGCGCAGCCAGGCGCCGCCTTCATCGGGCACGAATACCTTGGCATCGGCGTCGGGCCGGTTCCAATAGCCCTTCATGATCTGCGGCCCGCGCACCAGAATCTCGCCCGGTTGGCCGTCGGGGGCGGGACGCGATGCATCCTCCTTGTCGGCCAGCCGCACTTCGGTCGCCGGGATCGGCTGGCCGATCGTGCCCAATTTGCCCTCGCCCTCGTAAGGGTTGCACGAGACGACGCCCGAACTTTCCGACAGGCCATAGCCTTCGATCACGCGCGCGCCGGTCGCCGCCTCGAACTTGGCCTTGACCTCGGCAGGGAGCGGGGCGCCGCCCGAGATGCAATATTTGAGGCTGGAGAGATCGGCCGAGGCCAGCTTGGGATGGTCGAGCAGCGCCTGGTACATGGTCGGCACGCCGGGCAGCGCGGTCGCCCTGGTCCGCTCGATCGCCGCCAATACCTGCGCACCGTCGAAACGCGGCAGCAGCACGATCATGCCGCCATTGGCGACCGTCCGGTTCATGACGCAGGTATTGGCGAAGACATGGAACAGCGGCAGCACACCGATGATCCGGTCGTCTTCGCCGGGATGTGGGTCCATCGCCTCGACCTGGCGGGCATTGGCCGACAGATTCTGGTGCGACAGCATCGCGCCCTTGGGCGTACCGGTGGTGCCGCCGGTATATTGGATCAGCGCGATCTGGGTAGCGGGGTCGATCGCCTGGAAATCGTGGGCACCGTTATTGGCGATCAGCGCCGAAAAGGCGGCGATGCGGGCATCGTCGGGGCGTTTCGTCACTTCCTTGCCGCGGAACAGGCGATAGAAAAGCGACTTGGTCGCGGGCAGCGCGCCCGCCACCGACCCCACCACCAGCCGCTCGAGTCCGCTCTGGTCGAGCACCTTGAGCGCGGTCGGCAGCAGCGCGCTCGCCGAGAGCGTGAAGAGCAGCCTGGTTCCCGAATCCTCGACCTGGTGCGCCAATTCGCCAGCCGTGTAGAGCGGCGAGAAATTGACCACCGTCGCGCCCAGCTTGAGCACGCCGTAATAAGCGGCGAGGTAATGCGGGACGTTGGGCAGGAACAAGCCGATCCGATCGCCCGGCCCATAGCCCAGCCGCGCCAGCCCGGCGGCGACGCGCGCCGCGCCATCCATCACTTCGGCATAGGAATAACGGCGGCCGAGGAAATCGATCAACGGCCGCTCGGGATAAGTCCGCGCGGTGTTCTCGAACATGTCGACCAGCGACAAGGGCGGAAAATCGGTTGCCCATGGCGTGGGGTGACGATAGGCGGCGCCGCGCCACAGGCTTTCCATCTCTTGTGTCATTGACATGGATGTAAGCGCGCCGCCGGTGCGGCGGCAAGCGAACTCAGCGGGCGATCGCGCTGCCGCTGGTCCAGGTCAGCAGGAATTTGACCGCGACCACGCCCAGATCGACTGCCGCCTGGATACGGTGCGGCGTCGGATCGCCGTCGCGATGGGTCAGGATCTCGATATCGGCGGTCGGATGACGCACGACCGCGGCGAGCGCGAGCAATGCTCCCAACGCGACCATCGCCTTACGCCTACGCATATCCCGCGCCTCCAGCCGCTCACTATAAAGCGCCGGCAGGCACGCAACAAGCGGGGGCAGCGGCGATCCGTCGCAAATTTCGTAACCGAAACGAGTATCAGGCGGCGCGGACGGCGGTCGGCGGCGCGAACCGGGCGCGGTCGCGGCCGGCCTGCTTGGCGTCGAACAGCGCGCGGTCGGCGCGTCGGTACATCACTTTCCAATCGGCTTCGGTGACGAGCGGTCCGGTGCAGGCACCGATACTGGCAGTGACGGTGAGGTCGAACGGCATCCGCGCCGAACGCAATTTGGCGAGCACGGCATCGGGCATGACCGCGCGGTCGGCGGGGCACAGGATGGCGAATTCCTCGCCGCCCATCCGCGCGATCAATGCCCCCGGCGCGGCCTGACGCAGCACGCGAGCGAAGACACGCAGCACCTCATCGCCACCATCATGACCCAAGGTCTCGTTGATCCGCTTGAAATGGTCGATGTCGGTCAGCATCAGCGCCTGATCGGCCTCCCGGCCGATCGCCTGACGCAGAAAGGCGCGGCGGTTGAGCAGGCCGGTCAAGGGATCGGTATCGGCCAGCCGCGCCGCGATGATTTCGCGTTCTATCGCCTCATCGCGTTCGAGCGAGAGCAGGCGGATGCGATAGGCGATGGCCAGGGTCGAGATGACCGCCTCGAACGCCATCGACAAGATGGTCGAGTTGTCGAGCCAGAAGCTCCAGGGGATCAGCGCCAGATTGCCCAAAAGGCGCAGCGCCGCGAACAGGATCGGCGCCGCCCAGGCGACCGCGAACAGCCAGAGATAGGGGCTGCGCTCGGCGCGGGCGCGACGGATGATCGGGAAGACGACGACGATGATCGCCGCGAACGACAGCGAGAAAGCGGTGTCCAGCAACCGCATATGCCACGGCGCGAACAAAGCGACGAACGCGGTCGCGACGACTGAGGCAGCGGTGATCACATTGACAGCCTTGCCGACCCAGCCGGCGGTTACCGCGGGCACGAAGAAAAAGCGCGCGAAGGTCAGCGCGGTCGCCGCCCCGGTACACAGCAAGACGTAATTGAGCCGCAAGCGATCGTTGTTGAGCATCGTCGGATTGAGCCAGGCGAGCGTCCCCGAAGAGGTCAGCGCGTAGAGCATCAGCGCCGCGACCATCGCGCAATAAGCGAGCTGGAACGGGTGGCGCAGCGCTCCCCACATGGCGAAATTATAGATCAGCAATGCCAGGCACAGTCCCTCGAACCCGGCATAGATCGCCGCCATCTCCAGATTCGCCTGGCTCGACTCGGACGGCGTCGCGATCGTCGGCGAGATCAGGATGCCGCGCAAATTGGGCGATCCCTCGACGTGCCACATCAGCCGCACCGGCGGGCCGATATCGGCTGGAAGCGGCCATTCGATCATCGCACCCAATTGCAGGTGGCGGCTCGCCTGGCGGCCGTCGAACCGCCAACCGCGGATTTTGCCGTCTGGATAGAGCGCATAGAGCGTCACAGCCTCCTGCCACAGGCTGCCGATGCGGACGCGCGATCGGTTCTGCGCGTCGGGGACAGTGTTCAGCGGCTGGGAAATCACCCAATAATCGCCCGAGCCGAACCCGGTCTGGCGACGTGTGCAATCGTATCGCGCAGCCGCGCCGAACATGACCCCCGGCCGGTCGCCTGTGCGCGCGGGGGCGACGCAGGTGGACAGAGGCGCACCGACGACGGCACTACGCGCCTGCGCAGGCAAAACCCATAGCGAAGACACGACCAGCAATAGGGCCGCCATCAGCAACGCGGGTAGGCCAGTGAAGCGCATGTCGCCGACTAACCCAACGACCCCAAATTATTGGTAAATCACGGACAAAGTATCTCGATCTGCCGTCTCCATCAACAGGGCTTGAACCCGCCCAGCGTGATCCGCGGCTTGCACTTCTTCTTCGGTGGCTGGTTGCCGTCATTGCCGTTGGCGGCACCGCCGTCATTGTCGCCCATGTCGTCCATTCCCGGCATGCCGAGCATCACCGTGGTATTCGAGCGATAGCGGACCTTCGCGGTCCAGTCGGGCTTCCATGCCAGGCGCGGATTGGCCGGGCGCGGCGGATAGGCGAAATTGCGTTCGGGGCCATAGGCATAGAGCTGGGTCATCATGAAGCCGCCGGCCGCGCGTTTCACTTCGGTCGGGATCTGGCAGCTCGTCTGGCTGGGCGGCATCACGATCTTTCGGGCGATCAGGCCGGGAACGACGTCGGGCGCGATCCAGTCGGCCAGGCCGCCACCGAACTGCTTGCCGCTGGCGGAGGTCCACCACACCATGTCCGCATTGTCGCCGCCCGACCCCTGCGCGCCGATCAGCCAGGCATAATAGCCGGTTGCCAGCGGGACGGAATTCCAGCTCAGCATTTGCGATCCGTCGGATTGCTCGCTGCCGCGCGCGGTCAGCGGCGCCATGAAATCCTGATCGAGCGCGAACTTGATCTCGGGCGAATAATTGCCCGCGACGCGATGATCGCCGATCAGCGAGGATCCGGGCTTGGCCGACTTGTTGGATTGGCCATTGGGCCATTCGCCATAGGTACGCGACGTGCCCGCGGTCGGGCCGCGGTCGACCGGCACGTCGGCGGTGAACAGGCCCGGCGGAAATTGCTGCTGGCCCAGTTTGGCAAAATCGACCACCACCGGCTGGCCGGGGCCGACATGCGTGCCGCAGCCCCAGAAGATCAGCAAGCGGCCCTTGGGCCGGCGCATCTCGCCCGGCATTCCCTCGGTCGGGGTCGATTGGGGAGAGGCCAGCGGAACCGATGGGCCCAGCTGCATCCCCGCGGGCATGAAGTGATCGGCCTGTGGCGCACCGCCGGCCGGCGCCAGCGTCGACCCTAGCCGCAGGATCAGCGTGTGCGCGACCGAGCCGCCACGTCCGCCACCGAACATCATCTTCATCGGATTGGCGCCGCCCGCGCCGAAGCCCGACGTTGTCGCGACATCCATCTGATAGCGAGCCTTTGGCGGTGCCGCCGGCGGTGCCGAATAGCTGATACTCACGATCGTCGCGATGGCAGCGGCACCGGCCGCTAACGGAATCAATTGGCGTCGCATGGATGTACCCCCCGCTTTGGTTCGCGCCGCCAGATAGCATGAGGGTCGAGTCCCCAGATTGGACGAACGCGACGGGCAGCTTGCTTGACTCGCGGAACCATCGGGGTCGTTATGCGATCGGAACGTGGTTAACGGATGAGGGCGTAATGACCCGATCGCTTATTGTCGTGGCCTTGCCGGTCGTCATGTCGGCCACCGCGCTGATCGTGCCGGCGGCGACCGCTTCCGATTATTATGATCGCGACGTCCAGACGACGGTGATCAGCGTCGCCGATCTCGATTTGTCGACCGGCTGGGGGATGGATCGCCTGATCAAGCGGCTGCGCGGTCGGATCGACGAGATGTGCAGCTGGGATGAGGATTGCCGCGACGAAGCCTGGCTGAGCGCCGACTGGCAAGTCGCCCGTGCGGTTACGCGCGACCAGTGGCGTCGCCGAATTGCGTTCGAGCGCGAAGCCGATCGGCGCTATTACCGGATGCGGCGTTTCGCGCCGCCAGCACCGCCGCCTCCGCCGGTCATGGTCGAGCCGCTGCCGCGGATCGCTTATGTGCCGATTCCCGCGCCGCCCGCGCAGCTCGTGTCGAAGACGACCAAGGTCACCACGACCGTCACCAAGACGACGACCATCACGCTGACCTATCGCACCCCGCCGGCCACCTTCCGCCCGGCGTGGAAGCCGCGCTGCGCCTGCGTGGAATAGGGCGGTCGGAGATCACGTTTGGGGGCGGTCGGTGGATGTCGGTTTTGCGCCCCAATATGGTCATTGAACACCGGCGGCGCCGATCCCGAAAGCGGCCATCCGCGCGATACACACAGGAAGGGCTGCTGTGGGGTGGAAGCGGTCATTTATTGGGATTCACTTAGAGCCGATAAACCACCCCAGTTTAATCGGGATCAGGCCGGTCGATGCGCCAACCTTTGACGGCTCTAAATGGATCGCCAGAATACGGGTCATATAAGAAAACGCTAGTACGCTGACACCAGCGAACTTTACCGAATCCACATTGATCAACGAGATATGTGCATTCAGCTTTGCCCTTGCCTATTGGCTTACAAGTCGCGCTGCGAACACGAATGCGTGATGCCCGGTTGAAGGCTTGGAAGTCGGTAGGTAGGCCGACACTCTGCAGACCATTTAACACCGACAATGCCGTTTCGAGGCGTTCGACCGTACGCCGGCTCGGTACCTGCGGCGCGCTATCGGCGGTGGCTGACAACAGTAAAAAGGCGAGTAGGAGCATTTCGGACTTCCTGCGCCGATTTGTTATTATTGACCACGAGATATAGAGCGTGGCGACCGCGATGTCCGCAACTGGCTCAGGAGCGGCCAGAAGACATTCATGACTCATGGTGGCGGGAATGCGCCCCAATATCGGTCATTCGGCCAGAGTTCTACGATCCCGAAGGCGGACGTGGCGCAACTTGGCAGAGAGCGGATTCTGGGCAGGAATATCTGATTGTGGCGATTAATGCTGCGCGCCAGTCCTTCGAAGATATGAGCTCGGCAGATGCCCACATTTAATCCGGAGCCTATGTAGAAACATCGCTCCAATGTGGGCCATGTTCGCTATAGCTTTTCTTTCAATAGGAAATATGATGCCGCCGGGGTGATGGGCAAGTCATATACAAGCGCAAAAACGAAGCCGCTGTCGCAACGTTGCCAATTTCTGTCCGGGTTGAGTTTCGCTGAATGAGCTGTTTTTGGGAGCTGGCTAAATATGCGGTGGATCAACATACGTGTTTGTTACGTCTTTTTGGTCGTAATGATGATCACCACCAACGCGCCGGCGTGTTTTGCGCAAGCCGATAGTAGCAGTGCGCGCACTGCCGCCAATACGACGGCAGCTACTAGTCAACCCCTCGTAACCGCCAATGAAGCGGCGGAAGACACGGGCGCTTGGTTCACTTTGGACCACTTTGTCTCACTGACGCAGATCGTTAGTAATCTCGGTGTGGTACTAGCTTTGGTTCTGACGCTTAGGCAGTTGAGCAGTACCGTACGCTTAGCGTCAGACTCAGCGGTTCAGAGTAACGCACATGCGATCAACGAATTTTACATGGCGCTTGCGACCAGCGATGATTTAGCACGCATTTACCGCGAGGGGCGCGCTGACCCTTCGACATTGAACCCAACAGAAGCGGCTAAGTTTTTTTACACGTGTGTCGCGTGGTTTGCACATCACGAGCAAGCGTTTGGCCAAGTGCAGTCTGGTCTGCTTTCCAAACAATTTTTTGACGGGTGGGAAGCTGCGTTGCGGGATGATCTGGTGGACCTTGGGTTCCAGCAGTTTTGGCAGGCCGAGCGTAGCTATTTTGATCAGCCCTTTCGTGACCTGATCGACGGCATCATCGTTGGTATCAACGCAGCGCCGTCGTCAGCTGCCCCGTCTACACCGCCGCCTCCCGCTGCACCTGCTGCCCCATGAAAATGATGGGGGCTGTGCGCCCACAGGTTTCCCTCAACGACTTTGTGCAGTCGCATGCATTTTTGCATGATGACAGCACACCTGCCGCCGCGTTTGACGAATACTCTCTTCACCCCGTCCTGTTGGGCGCGGCTGTCGTTGTGACCAATTCGGCGCGGTATTGTGGTCCTCGATATCGCAAGCACCTCGGTGCCCTCGGGGCATGGCCGGGCCAAGTTATTGAACCACATGAAATATCATTGTCGCCAACAAGCAATATGGTCAACGACGCTAGGGCGCTCGATACGCTCGCATCGGCGATGAAACGTGGCAGTTTGGAACTATCCACATTCTATCATGATACGCCCCACCTCCCGCAGCTTGCTGCGCTCTTAGAACAACGTGGCGTTCAAGCAGCAGTCCACCCGACGCCGGGTCTCCCTTCAAAGTGCGCAGCGCGCTCAGACGCCATGGCGCTGCTACAGCAATACGGCGTCCCAACATTGCCCGGCGCAGCATGCAACCAATCCCAGGACATCGCGCATATGGCTGGTCGCTTTGGTCGCGTATTGATCAAGGAAGATGGCGGGGTACCAATACTGTACAACGCAGGGGATTTTTGCCCGACGCCGCGAGCCTTTCCGGTCTACGTCGAACAGTTTGTCCAAGTTCGGTCTTCGCCAAATATACAATGGATGAGCGGTCGGGGCATAGGCGCCCTCGTCGTTTGCGACCAAATCGTTACCGACTTCAAGCATGTCGGCAATCGCGCGATGGACGTTCATGCCGTAGGTGAGCAACTCAAAGCCGTCGAAACGGGGCTCGCTGCCATTTGCGCCGCGTTTGATTTTATCGGGCCGATTGGGCTCGATGCCGTTATCGACGATGCGGGGAAGCTTTTTATTGTCGATATCAACGCACGGTTTAATAGCTGCACGTATCCGCAGTTTTTCTTGCGCTCATTAGGAATGGCCTCTGCGCCATTTATTTACGAGTCAGTCGAACTTCGTACTCAGTTGCTCGATGACGTTTTTTTTGATAACCGTTTTATCCGATTTGATCACGAGGGCGCCGGCTCGCTTCTGGTCGGTCCTGCCGCCGCAAGCGTTGGCGGCCCCACGCAAAGTGCGTTTCTCTTGACCGCGGCTGATGATCCGGAAGAAGCTGGAGAGATCCATCATAAGAACAGCGTGACCCTTAAACTATGGCGATGACGAAAGCCCTTACCCCAATCGCGATAGGTCCGCTCACTGCGAAAAACAGGATTGCCGTATCGGCACACTCTTCTGGCTTGATGTGCCTTGGCGGTGATTCATCGAAGTTGAATTCTTATGTTGAAGCGCGCGCCTTTGGGGGCGTTGGCTTGTTCATCTTAGGAGAGACGCTTGTTCATGACGGCGCAGAACGGGCGGGAGAGGCTTGGGGCCTTGCTGTGTCGCAGCCCGGCATTACGGCAGTGTATCGGACGCTGGCAGCGACGGCGCGTCAACACGGCATGCTGCTGCTCGACCAATTGTCGCATTTAGGTGGGCAGGTCTGGTCCACGCACGGCGCGCAAGCCTTTGCACCCTCTCCCATCGCTCAAATGATCTCAGGCGTCACGCCAGCGGCCTTGGACGATGATCAAATCGAACGCGTCGAGGCGGCTTATGTTGAAGCTGCGCGGCGGGCTGTCGACGGCGGCTTGGATGGGGTAGAGATTAAGTGCGATCAGGGCAAGCTGCTCCATCAGTTCCTGTCATCAAACTTCAATCAAAGACGCGACCAATATGGCGGTGACGTCGGAGCCCGCGTGTCATTTCCGCTGCGTATTGCCAGAGCGATCCGCAACGCTGTGCCCGAAGGATTTGTTATGGGCGTACGGGTAACGTTTCATGATTATGCTTCAGACGAGGAGGCTCGAGACACGACCGCTGCGTTCCTCCATGCTGCGAAGTTTGATTATGTAAGTCTCTCTGCCGCTACGAATTCCACTTACACTGGTTATGTGAGCGGTCACGGTGATGAAGGAGCGGCATTCCTGTCGCTTGATGACGAAAGGGCTATCATCCGGACCGTCACGAGTGTCCCGTTGATGCTCGCGGGGAAAATACAGACGCTTGACCAGGCCAATACGATCATTGGGGCGGGCCAAGCTGATCTTGTGGCAATGACCCGCGCGCACATCGCTGACCCGGAAATCGTGCGAAAATATCATGCAGGGCAAAGTGCACGTATTCGCCCCTGTATCGCCTGTAATCAAAGTTGCGTTGGCAATACGTGGGAGGGGCGGGAAGTCCGGTGCATTCACAATATCGGTGCCGGGCGCGAAGACGAATTTTCGGACCGTAGCATCGGTAAGACGTCCGCGCCTGGCCGCTTGGTGATCATCGGCGGCGGACCGGCGGGAATGGAGGCGGCGAGGGTCGCTGGATTGCGGGGTCACCAAGTCAGCTTGTATGAAGCTGAACAAACGCTGGGCGGACAGTTACTGAGCGCGCGCCTGCGCCCCGGAGCGTCACGCATCATTGACGTCGTGGCGCACCTCGAACAAGAACTCCGTCGCTTGCCCAACGTGCACATTCATCTTGGGACAAGAGTGGGTGAGCAAGCGCTCGCGGGGTTCCGCGACGTCGATCGGTTGTTTGTCGCGATTGGAAGCGCAGACGAGGTGCCTACGATCGACCATGGCGTTCGACTGTTGTCGGCGCAGGACGCGCTTACGTCGACGTTTCAGCCCGGTGATCGCGTACTCGTTGCCGATGAGGACTGGATACAGAACGGCTTGGGCATTTCGGTCGCGTTGCTGGATAAGGGTGCGATACCGGAGATTATTACAACGCGAGAGGCGGTGGGGCTGGGGCTCAACGTCGTCACGCTGATTTCTCAAACGGCCAAGCTTCGAGATGCTAATGTTGCTATGTCACCACTGACGGCATTTGCGGGCGTCAAAAGCGACGGCAGTGTGCGTACCGTTGACCTATGTACGGGACGGGAAAAACAGGCTGGCGGCTATGCAGCTGTCGTACTCGTGAAAAATCGAAAACCGTTACGTCTCGACCTGAGTCCCGATGTGCGATGTGCCTCGGTCATGCTTGGCGACTGCGTTTTTCCGCGCGGGCTCGAATACGCCATTCGCGACGGTAATTTTAACGCTAGGTTTTGAAGGGAGCAACTGATGGGCCAGGTTACGATCACAGAATTGGAAGCGTTGGTCACGCGCGCATGGGAAAAGGTCACGGAGGCGGACAATGCCGCATACATCGCTCAAGCAGTCGTGCGTGCAACGCTTCAAAAGGACGATCGGTTGAACCCGATCGCCAGTACGCTCAAGGATATTGCAGCCCTTGCCGCAGCCAAGACCTGCGAGATGACGAGGGTCGAGGCCCATGCTGCTAACGCTGTATATGACTTGAACGGTTGCCCTGGCATCGCCTTCATGCGCACGATTCAAAATGAGGCTGAGACGATGGCGCGTGCAAGTGGCATTAGCGCCATTGGCTTTCGTAACAGCTCGGGTGTTCATGAGCTGAGCTCCTGGGTCGAGCTACCACCAACACGCGGCTTCATCGCTATTTTTGCTTGGAACGGCGGTTCATATACGACTGTGCCACATGGCGGCCGAGAACCTTTTTTTGGCACCAACCCAATCGCCTACGGTATTCCCACCAGCGATGGGCCTATCGTGCTGGACATGTCGACCTCAGAGATTCCGTTTGTCTCACTGAACACGGCCATGAGCCGCGGCACGACTATACCGACCGGTGCCGGCTTAAACCCAGCGGGCGAAGTCACCACTGATCCCAACGAGGTTTATCAGCCCTCGGTAAATGAGGATGTTCGGCTCTTGCCTATGGGTGGCGGGTATAAGGGCAGCGCAATCATGCTACTCCTAGAGGTGCTCACGGGCGCCCTCGTGGGTGCGAAGATGTCACGGGAAGCGACAGACGATCCATGGATCCCAGAAGAGTTTGGTGGCTTGTATATTTGCATCGATCCAAGCTGCTTTACCGCCTATGAGAAGTTCCTCTCGAGCGTCACAACGATGGCTCAGGCGATTAGGCAGTCGTTGCCTGCTGCTGGCTTTGACAAAGTTACTTTGCCTGGCGATGGCTCGAAGGAGCGTGAACGCCAAGCTCGGCAGCTGGCGTCGCTTGAGCTATCGGATGAACTGTTTAGCAAACTCAATGGTGCGCCGTGACATTACCACGTTTTAATCATGACTGAAGTCATGATCGTGGGCGGCGGTGTTGCCGGCATGGCAGCGGCCGATCGTCTCACGCAAGCCGACATCTCCTGGTCGCTAGTGGAAGCCCGTGATCGACTGGGTGGTCGGATTTGGTCTGCCGACCACGGCGTTGAGCTGGGCGCAGAATTTCTGCACGGGAAAAACTCGGTAATTTGGAAATATCTCGAGCGCGTTGGTCTAAATGCGGTGCCTTATCCTGGCGACCACACCATTGGTAGGCTGTATGCCTATGATAATGAACTCATTGATAATGATGACTTTTGCGTATTAGTCGACAAAATTGTCGACCAATTGGAGCACTATCGCGGACCCGAGGCTACAGTTGAGAAAATCATGTCACGTTTGTCGGCTACAATAGATCCGCGAGTTAGTTTTTTTGCACTTGATCGTATTGCGCGACTAGAAGGCGCCGACACATCAAGGCTTTCAGCAAAAGCCTTAGGCATCGAGCGGCATGTTAACACCGCGGGCTGGGACAATTTTCGCATAGAGGGCGGGTACGAACAACTTCTCAGGGCCTTCAACGTTGATGGCGACGTACGGTTGAACACTCCCGTAACCCGCATAAAATGGAACGCTAAAGGGGTCAGAGCCTTTGAAGGCAGGAACGAGCTTGCCAGCGCTCGGCGTGCGCTTATCACTGTTCCGCTCAGCATTCTAAAAGACAGCAAAGTCGAATTTGATCCGCCTCTTCCGAAGAGAAAACGGCATGCGATTGCCGGGCTGGAAATGGGAGATGTCACCAAGGTCGTGTTGCGCTTCAAGCGCCCCGTAACCCCGCCATTTTCTTACCTCTCTACCAATGGACTGGTTAGGGTGTGGTGGCGCTATGAATCGGGAGATGAGACTATACTGGTCGGCTATACGGGTGGACGCGCTGTTGCTGATAAGTTGGCGTCCTTGGGCAATCTTGCGATCGCGGGCGCGCTTCGGGAGCTGAAGGCGCTTTTTGGCAGCCGTGTTTCTGACAACTATATCCACGGCAGAGTGATCGATTGGGCGGATGAGCCCTGGGTACTCGGCGCCTATTCCTACACGCCAGTTCGCGCACTTCATCACCGTGAAGCTTTGGCGGCGCCCATAAGGCGGCTACTTTTCTTCGCCGGTGAAGCGACATCAACAACTGGGCACGTGGGCACCGTGACTGGCGCAATCGAAAGTGCTTTGAAAGCCGTTGAGCAAATTATTCGCGCGGATTAACTTTGGCAAAATAAGTGTGTCGGCAACTCGCTGCCAATACCGCGATCCCCACTCCAACAATGATGCTCCGCAAGCTAGATCAACTGTAGCGCCAAAGTGTAATTCCTTCAAGCTCAACGGCCTGATGCCGTAGGTTCGTGCCCTTGCAGTGACGTCCGGTTTTGCGATGAAGCTGCCGACTGGCCGCCGGTCCGCAACCGGCCCAACAGCTGCCGTCGCCCGTCAGACCCCACCTCGAACCGCACGAAACAAAAAAAACAAGCCGGGGTCGCTCCCCGGCCCGCTCGTGTTTCCGGCTGGTGCCGCTTCTTACTTCGCCTCGGCCTTGACCGCCTTCCCGCCCTTCTTGCCGGGCTTCTTGGGCGCGGCGGGGGTGATCTCGAAGGCCAGCGCGCCGTCCTTCATCTTCACCACCACTTCGCCGCCATGGACGAGCTTGCCGAACAGCAATTCCTCGGCGAGCGGCTGCTTGATCTTTTCCTGGATCAGGCGGCCCATCGGGCGGGCCCCGTAGAGCTTGTCATAGCCCTTGGTGGTCAGCCACTTCTTCGATTCGTCATCCAGGCTGATATGGACGTTGCGGTCCGCCAGCTGCAGTTCGAGCTGCAGGATGAACTTCTCGACCACGCGGGCGACGACTTCGGGCGGCAGATAGCCGAACGGCACGATCGCATCGAGGCGGTTGCGGAATTCCGGCGTGAACATCCGCTGCACCGCCTGCTCGTCCTCACCCTCGCGAGTCAGATTGCCGAAGCCCACCGTCTCGCGCGCCATGTCGGACGCGCCGGCATTGGTCGTCATGATCAGGATGGTGTTGCGGAAATCGACCGTCTTGCCGTGGTGATCGGTCAGCTTGCCGTTGTCCATCACCTGCAACAGGATGTTGAACAGGTCGGGATGCGCCTTCTCGATCTCGTCGAGCAACAGCACCGAATGCGGCTGCTGGTCGACCGCNTCGGTCAGCAACCCGCCCTGGTCGTAGCCGACATAGCCNGGAGGGGCACCGATCAGCCGGCTGACCGAGTGACGCTCCATATATTCGGACATGTCGAACCGCTGCAGCGGAATGCCCATGATCGAAGCGAGCTGGCGCGCGACTTCGGTCTTGCCGACACCGGTCGGGCCGGTGAACAGGTAATTGCCGATCGGCTTGTCGGGATCGCGGAGACCAGCGCGGCTGAGCTTGATCGCCGAGGCGAGCTTCTCGATCGCGTCATTCTGCCCGAACACGACGCGCTTCAGATCGGTTTCGAGCGTCGCCAGCGCTTGCGTGTCGTCCTTCGACACCGATTTCGGCGGGATGCGCGCCATCGTCGCGATCACCGCCTCGATCTCGCGCGTGGTGATCGTCTTCTTGCGGCGGCTCGGCGGCACCAGCATCTGCATCGCGCCGACCTCATCGATCACGTCGATCGCCTTGTCGGGCAGCTTGCGGTCGTTGATGTAGCGCGCGCTGAGTTCGACCGCCGACTTGATCGCGTCGGGCGTGTACTTGACCTGATGATGCTCCTCGAACGCCGAGCGCAGGCCGGCCAGGATCTTGACCGTATCCTCGATCGTCGGTTCGTTGACGTCGATCTTCTGGAACCGGCGCAGCAACGCGCGATCCTTTTCGAAGTGATTGCGGAACTCCTTGTAGGTGGTCGATCCGATGCAGCGGATCGTGCCGCCCGACAGAGCCGGCTTGAGCAGATTCGACGCGTCCATCGCGCCGCCGCTGGTAGCACCAGCACCGATCACGGTGTGAATCTCGTCGATGAACAGGATCGCGTCGGGCATCTTTTCGAGCTCGGTGACGACCTGCTTGAGCCGCTCCTCGAAATCGCCGCGATAGCGTGTGCCGGCGAGCAGCGCGCCCATGTCGAGCGAATAGATCACCGCGGGCTTGAGCACATCGGGCACGTCGCCCTCGACGATTTTGCGCGCCAAGCCCTCCGCGATCGCCGTCTTGCCGACGCCGGGATCGCCGACATAGAGCGGGTTGTTCTTCGACCGGCGGCACAGGATCTGCACCGTGCGATCGACCTCCGCCATGCGGCCGATCAGCGGGTCGACCTTGCCGTTCTTGGCCTTTTCGTTCAGGTCGACGGTGAATTGCTTGAGCGCGCTTTCGTTCTTGCCCTTGTCGCTCTTGGTCGACTTCTCTTCCTCGGCGCCCTTGGGAGTGGATGTCTCGACCGGCGCACCGCCCTTTCCGACACCGTGCGAGATGAAGCTGACCGCGTCGAGGCGGCTCATATCCTGCTGCTGCAGGAAATAGACCGCATAGGATTCGCGCTCGCTGAACAAGGCGACCAGCACGTTGGCGCCGGTCACTTCATCGCGGCCCGACGACTGGACGTGGAGGATCGCGCGCTGGACCACGCGCTGGAACCCGCTGGTCGGCGATGGATCGGTCGCCTTGTCGACCTTGAGCGCGTCGAGCTCGGTGTCGAGATATTGCGCGACGGTCATCTTGAGCTCGTCGAGATCGACGCCGCACGACGCCATCACCTTGGAGGCGTGTTCGTCATCGACCAGCGCAAGCAGCAAATGCTCGAGCGTCGCATATTCGTGGCGGCGCGACGAAGCGGCTTCGAGCGCCTTGTGGAGAGTGGTTTCGAGCGCGGAGGCGAAACTCGGCATTAGACTATTACTCCTGACGGGCCGCATGGACGCACGGCCCTTTTCCCTAATGTCGGGACGGGAGGGCCC
>JGI24737J22298_10000166_pt1 | contig 21128 bp, 24 predicted proteins | sample KBSCornC3_FD_22298 | JGI IMG/M metagenome (IMG submission 22298) | reverse complement strand
ATTCCAGCCATTCGTGAGGTCATAAGTTCGCCTGCCGGTAATCATAGCACCGGTGTTGTCTGGAGTAATTTCGTTACGTTGGGTGTGGTCCCAGCCCATAATCCGGCCGCCTCCGTGCTCCCCCAAACCATGCTCGGGGCTGTCGTTAGGACCCGCTACATAGCCATCTAAAGACATTGCTATATCTATAACTACTTTTGTCATGATTGCTATTATACAGCTATACCGCCGTTTTTACCTCACCATCCCGGGCGTAGCTAGCCAGCACAATGCCGCTCGGTGTCACTACTGACTCGGTCAGTTTCCAGGCAGCCGGTCGTACGCCGTCTTCCCATAGTTTTTGACCCTCGCCCAATGTCACAGGGAAAGTGCGCAGCCACAATTCATCTACCAGGTCGTTCGCGAGCAGCGTTTGCACTAGCCGGCCGCTGCCATGTACCTGTAGCATCGGGCCATCGCCTTCTTTAAGTTTACGTAATTCGGCCACCACATCACCGGTAATCACTACTGTTTTGTCCCATTCAGCGGCTACCGTGCCGTCGGCTGATACAACGTACTTAGTGGCTTTATTAAAGCTGTCCGCAATCGTTCCTGACTGTTTGGGCCAGTACCCTGCAAAAAATTCATATGTCCTGCGGCCGAGCAGCATGTCAAAAGGCTGGCTAATCTGTTCGTCCATGACTTTCAAGCCGACTTCATCCCAATATGGCATGGCCCAACCCTCGTATGTAAAGCCATCTTCGGGGCCCGGGGCGTGCATGACACCGTCCAGGGTAATCATGGTTATAACAACTATTTTCCTCATATACAGCATCCTTTTTATATTCTACTTCCACTATACCAAGCTGAGGCATAGCAGGCATTGGATATTTTGGACATGTTCGAAGGGCTATTCTTGCTGTCGAGTACCTTAGAAGACTCCTCCTCCAACACCGATCTCTTGACCCGTTATCCACCGGGCTTCAGGGCTCGCCAGAAAGGCCACCGCATCAGCGATGTCGTCAGGTTCGCCAACTCGATTAAAAGGCGAAGCGCCTGCGGCCACTTTTCGGTCACGTTCGGGCAGAAGATCAGTGTGTGTATAACCGGGTAAGACAGCGTTGACGGTAATATTACGCTCACCTACTTCCTGCGCTGTCGTCCGTACAAACTGGTCAAGCGCTCCTTTACTGCCGAGATAGAGCGCATTACCCGGAATGAGCATTTTGACCCCGCCAGTGGTAATAACAATTATGCGGCCGTTGTTACGCAAGCGCTTGACGGCTTGTTGCATCGTAAAAAACACCCCCTTTGTATTGGTATCGAATACCGTATCATAATCTTTTTCATTAAATTCGCCCATCGCTTTGATCACTGCGGTTCCCGCATTTGCAACGACAATATCTATCGGCCCGAACGCTTCTTCTGTCTCGTCGAATAACCGGGCGATCTCGGCCGGCTGGGCAACATCCGCCCGTATGGCGACCGCATTGCCACCAGCCGATGAGATTGCCGTAACGGTATCGTGGGCTGCCTGCTCATTGTGAAGATAGTTAATAATCACGTTGGCGCCATCACGAGCTAAGCGTTCGGCTATGCCGCGGCCAATACCACGTGAGCTTCCTGTTACGATTGCTGTCTTACCTTTAAAATCGTATGCCATACCCTGCCTTTCGTTACACTATGTAATGCATTAATGTTACACAGTGTAACGAAACTAGGCAAGTAGGTTATAATGGGCATATGGATAATCCATCTGTTGACCTATCACCGCTCAAGACCGGCCGACCGCGTAACTATACTTTACGCTTAAAGATATTACAGATTGCACGCGATTTAGCCATACAGAATGGCTATCGTCAGGTCTCGCTTCAAAAAATTGCAGCTGCCGCGAATGTCGGTCGCCCCACTATCTACAGATGGTGGCCAGATAAGATTGCATTGTATCTTGATATCATAAAGGCAGAATTTGACACTCGTCGAGCAACCATTAGTGTTAACGCACCCGACGGCTTCAGGCAATACATAGGCACGACTTGCGATATCGGCAGTGGGCCTTTTGGCGGTCTCTGTATAGATATCTTAATAGATGTAAGTGATCACATAGATGAGCACCAAGAAATGTATCAGGCATACATTACGGATAGCCGTAAACGTATCAAAGCTCTGCTTACAACTTTCGCAGACCAACAGAATAGTCGATTTAGCGTACCTATTGATATCGTAACCGACATGGTAATCGGCATCATGTGGTATCGTTTAATCCATAAAAACTTGCCGCTTAACCGGGCTGTTGCCGAAGATATCTATAAAGCGACGCTAAGTCTGCTCGATAAAAAGTAGCCTACGCCTACCCTGATAGCTGTAAACGTTTTACACGACAATGATACTTACCTCGTGTACAATACATTAGCTAAGGAGGAGTAAACTATGAGTAAAGCGATTTTTGTAAACCTACCTGTTAAAGATGTAAGTGCTGCGCGTACATTTTATGTGAATATGGGCTTTGCTATTAAAGAAGAATATAGTAACGATCAAGCTGCGTTCGTGATTATCGAAGACAACATTCATATCATTCTGCTAGCTAAAGACGTCTTTCAGCAGAGCGCTCTGCGTGATGCCGCCGATACCGGCAGTGCCCGCGAAGTCAGCGTCGCCATTCAGCTTGACGACCGTGAAGCCGTCGATAAAATGGTGGATGCCGCCGTTGCTGCAGGCGCCACTGAAGAAGGTGACGTTATGGACGACGAAATTATCTATTCTCGCGGCGTAAGTGACCTCGACGGCCACCGTCTTGATATCAACTACCTAAAGAAATAGCGCCGTAGCGGACAGACCGGTGCAGATCCGACTACCGACTATGGCCACCAATAAAATAGAGTCCGAATTTCGCGGACTCTATTTGTATGTATGTGTTGGCGTTTGTCGCTAAAGCTCGATCGTACTAAGCTTGATGTCGCCGTTACGGGCGTAGCGATTCATGGTTACACCATTTGGCGTTACGGTGCTGTGGGTCAGTTTGAAAGCGGCTGGCTTGGTTCCTTCACCGAACAGCCTCTTGCCTTCACCCAGCGTGACAGGGATAATCTTAAGCCACAGTTCATCTACCAGGTCGTTCTCTAATAGCAGCTGAACGAGCACGCTGCTTCCCCACACCTGCAGATCGGCACCCTCTGATTCTTTGATCTTTTTGATTTGCCCGAGGATGCCGTCACCGGTAATGAGCTGTGTGTTCTTCCAGCCAAGTTCTGTTTGCCGGTCCGAAACGACATATTTCATGCCGTTGCCGATAGCAGGCCAAAACTCAGGATGTTGCGGCCAGTAACCAGCAAAGATTTCGTAGGTTTTGTAGCCCAAAAGGTAATCAGATGGTGCTAATTCTTTAGCGAACTCTTCGTTAAAGACGTCGTCGCCAAATGACCCAGCCCAACCACCGAGCTGGAAGCCGTTTGAAGTGTCTTCTTTTGGACCGCCCGGTCCCTGCATGACACCGTCTAATGAAATGGTTGTAGTAACAATTATGTTTCTCATATGTGTAGTCCTTTCCGTATGACTATTACAATAGTAAGTATATAGAGCTAGCCAAGATATATATTGGATATTTTGGACAGTTATTCGGCCATCGGCGCTTCTCCTGTCGCTTTGCGTGGCATCAGGGCGACGAATGGCAGACTAAGAACCGTAAGTACGATCACAGCGATAAGGGCAGTTTTTATCGCTTGAGCAAATCCCGATGTTACAGCTTGGAAAAAGATCGAGCTAACTGCGGCTACACCTATGGCTGATGCAAGTTGCTGCATTGTACTGAAAGCGCCGCTGGCGCATCGAGGGCGTCGGCGATCAGCACGAGTCCTAAGATTGCCCACGCCATATACTTCGATAGCTTAGGTTTATGTATTGCTTGGTTCATTTCTTCTTTACTCCTAATGGCAGCTGCGTGCCCGTCCTCAGTTCACCGGACTTTTTATAATTGGCTATGATGACACCGTTGGACAAAGCCCCGGTCTCTATCAGTTCAAAGGTGGCAGGCATCGTACCCTCAGCAAACAAGCGCTTACCCGTGCCGATCGTAACGGGAAACGTCCTTAAGCGTAGCTCGTCAATAAGATCGTTTTTGAGCAATGTCTGGATCAGGTTGCCGCTGCCCCATACTTGCAGCATCGGGCCGTCTCCTTGCTTCAGGGCTTTGATCTTCGCCACGGCATCACCGTCGATAAGCACCGACTTTTGCCAGGTAAGCTCAACAGGCTCATGAGACACAACATATTTTGTAGCTTTGTTAAATGCGTCCGCTATACTGCCGGTCTCTTTCGGCCACGACGGTGCGAATATATCGCTGTACGTCTTGGCGCCAAGCAACAGATCAAACGGCTCATCTATTTCTTTGTCGATGATGTCACGCAGCGATCCGTCTGCAAAAGGCGGCGTCCAGCCCCCATAGGTAAAACCTTGTGAATTGTCTTCGTTTGGTCCGCCCGGTGACTGCATGACACCATCCAGGCTGATCATCGTGAAGACTACTATCTTTCTCATAATCTATCCTTTTATAACGTTATGGCGCCTACTATAACGAGCAAAAAACGATAAATATTGGATATTTTAGACATCTTCTTTGGGTTTTTGCGGTAGTCCAAGGAGTTCCTTGGGGGTATGGCCGAGGAATTGTTTAGCTGCGCGGCTTAAGTGTGCCTGGTCAACAAAGCCCAGTTCAAAGGCGACATCGGTGGCGGGCATGCCGTGCTTCAATAAATGTAGGGCCTCGTGTATACGTTGCAGTTGTTGCAGTTTGTAGGGCGAGAGGCCAGTACTGCGCTTAACAAGCCTGGAGTAGCTCTTGGACGATATACCTTGCGTGGGAAATGCTTGGCCGTCTAATGCCCTACCACTTATAAAACCAGCGTCACGCATCTGTTCGATCAGCAGTTCGGCGTGTGTAAAATCCGGAAACTGCAGCCAGGTACCTTCGAATTGAAATCGTGCGTCAGTATCGGACGGCAGTATCAAAAAACGATCAGTAAGTTGCTCGACTGGATAGTGTTTTAGCCGCACACCCGGCTGTAGCCGGATAGCCGTCCAGGTATATCCGGGCAGAAGGACTTCATGCCGCGGTTTGGTTTCAGGGCCACGCAGTATTACCTCCGAGCTATGTGCACTTTGTACGTGAATAATAGACGTACACGGATCAGCAAGCACCGTACGCGACGTCTCTTCGGCCACCGTACATGTCCATACGGAAGCGATGACCTCTGCATCCGAGGTACGCTCCCGCCACATAAGCTCGCTTTGATTCATGAGCTTAATTATATCTTTTTAACTGGCGATAGAGAATAATGATAAAAATATCAATTGCGATAACAACTGAAAGCTGTGTACGTACCAGTACATTTGCCTGCAGCGTATAATAACCAGTATGACATACGAAGCACTACAGAAACGAGCAGTTGAGATTAGAAAAAAATACGACAAGCTAAACGCGGCAAAAAGAAATATCGAGTGGAACGAGCAGCAGCTTATGGCAGGTTTTGTCGGTGACGTCGGGGACTTATCTAAGATTATTATGGCTAAGCATGGCCTGCGTGACATGGATGACATCGATGACAAACTGGCCCATGAACTCTCTGACTGCTTGTGGTCCGTCCTTGTGCTGGCCGCCAAATACGATGTTGACCTGGCATCTGCATTTATGGAAACGATGGATCGCCTGGAGGCTAGTATTGTTAAAGAGCTTCACATACTGCAGACTACATAAAAATTTACATATCATTATTAAAATGTCAGAGCATACTCATGGACACGCCTTTCGAACAAGCATATAAAAACGCGCAGAGTCAAAGATGGCATGAAGCCGCCGATGCCTTAGCCAACAGACCGAGTGCCGTCCAAGCTAATCTTCCACATGAAGAGGCGTACAGAGCAATCGCAATTTTTAACTTGCGGTATGCTGTGAGTCCGCTTATAGGTAATCCGTCTGGATTGTATACGCCCGTCAGCCTTATTACGCCGACGGATTTTTTTGAGACTGCTGAATCTATTGACACACTGCTTACGCACGGCGATGCGCCACAGGTCCGAACGGCAGCGACATTTGCCGTCGAGCTCGCCGACATATTACCTATCTCTGCTGAATCAGAACAGAAGCGTACTATCCTGGCTAACGTACTCGGTATCGAACTGCCTTCTGACATACCGGTAGCACAGCAATTAGTGGAACAACGACTTATGCCAGATCGTCCCATCGAAGAGCAGATGGGCCTAGCCGCTATGATCAGCGTCAACGCACGCACGTTGTAGAGCACGCGAACAAGCCCTGTAAAAAGCATGAAGCCTGTGTATACTGTAGGGATGCAAAATCACCCAATATTCACTTTTGACCTTGATGGCGTCATCACTGACCCCGCCGACAGCTCCGTTGACGAACGCACTATTGCCCATATACACAACCTATTGGAATCCGGCCTGCTCGTGGCCGTAAATACCGGGCGATCGTATGTATGGGTCAAGCAACATCTTCTGCAAAGATTGGAAGCCATGGGCGGTCTGAGCGCCTTTAACCGGGTTTTTATCGTCTGTGAGAAAGGCGGAGAAAGCATTACCTGGACAGGCAATAGTTTTGAAGTCCAGCCGAGCCGTTTCGCGTTAGAAGCGGACGTGCACCACCAGTGCCATCAGCTTTTTGAAAGTCATGCGTCCAAGCTACAAACGATGTTTTGGGATGACACCAAACAAACTATGGCAACGATCGAAAAACATCCGCATGCCGACCTGCAACATTTTAAAGATGAGCAGGTATTTTTAGCCAAGGGTTTGCGGGATTTACTAGCCAATCATGAGGAGGTAAAGGTCGACGCCACCACCATCGCAATCGATGTTGAATCCATACTGGCAGGTAAGCATGCCGGTGCTGAACTTATCTACGAATGGGCGGTCAATCATACCGGCGACCCGACCGCACCTTTTATCAGCCTTGGCGACAGTCGCAGCGACTACGAAATGGCCCGGTACTTTGCCCAGCAAGGCAATGACTCGACATTCGTATTTGTAGGTGCAAAATCCGACGCTTTTGATGAAGACCCACGTGTCACATTAATAAGGACCGAAGCCACATACGCGGCAGGAACAAACGAATACTTCGATAAAAGAACTATCGCCTAAACGGCGCGCCGTTTAGGTTCCTGGCGCGAGTCGTATCCGTCATCTTCTGGATCAATTTCTTCTTCGTCCTCACGTCCGCTGCCCTCACCATCAAATTTTTCAACTCCTATTTTTTCAGGATCAATAACTTTTATTTTTCCGACCGCCTGATGATACCTTGCAACCCAATCACGGCCTTGGGTATCTACCCTGCACTCTCCATATTCAATAAACGGCTCGAAACCATCGCTGGTCTTCTTAAACCCAATGAGTGCCTTGCATCCTAATTCCACTCGGCACGGAAGCTGATTGGCCATAAGACTGCCATCTTCTTTTATATAGTTCTGTGGATTCGCTCTGGCCCACTCGACTTCACACGTTCCCGATACAGGGCATCGTGGCGCAGCCACTGAACCGTTAGGCAACAGCGCAGCCCTGCCCTCACACATAGTGCAGGCGCTTGATACTACATCAAATGTAATAGGTGTCTCGACTTCACTGACGTAGGCACTGCCCTCTCCCAGATCGGCGCCTTCTGGCTGCAACTCACTCGTGGCTTCTTCATACTCGCGACGGGCGTCCTTGTTAATAGCCTCGTCAACATATCGCAAGTACGGTGCAGCAGCACAACCAGGCTGTTGTACACCATCCATAGGTGAGCCTTCCATAATATACCTAGTATATCATTAGCCAGTCGTTTTGGCAGCCTTAACCAGCGCCAGCAGTTTGGTTACCGTGCCCCAACTGCGGATCGTCATAGACTTGTACATAGGCGATGCGACGATACTGCTCAGGCGACTTTTAGTACGTAACGCGGCTAAACGCTGCGAGTACACGACGCCGTCGCCAGACCACACTTTGTCAACGCCTTCACGGGGGTTAAATATGGGCATCGCCTGCACACTGGTAATATCCATCAAAAAGACAACGTCGCTATAATATTCGTCCGGTAATTTCCCAAAGCCTCTCGGTTTGTTGTCGACAACAGCCTGCAACTGCGCCTGGGACAATACCAATACTTTAATAAGTTCGCTGTCCAGCTTGAATACTTTAGGCAAGGCTGCTTCTATATCTTGTCTTACTTCTTGTGCGCCTTGATCGGAAGCAAGAATGACATTGCCACTGGCGATGTATGTCATAACATTACTAAAACCGAGATTTTCCAGGCATTTCTTGAGGTCTGCCATGGGAACCTTGTTCTTGCCGCCCACATTAATGCCACGCAAAAGGATAAGATATGTCGTCATGCCTTTAGTATACCCGATCGGCTGACATGCCGACGGTTCTTATTAGGTAGTCATCAGGCGTTCGTTTTAACCATGGCCAGCCGCGCAATGGTGATTTGCCAAACCATAATAGCAACAATCTCAACACGGTTCATGTAGCCGATGACATCACCAGGCCCCACGTTTCCACCTGCAGCTGCGCCCGATCCCATAAATAGTACGTGGCCGACTAATGGCAAAGCCATAGCCACGAGCACAATGGTTCGTGATGACCTCCAGGCGGCATTTTTTCGCACAAGATTCAGTGATATTAGCAGTGCGGCTATTGGCGCACCCCAAATTTCCAGGCCAGCACCTACGGCATGTAACTGGCCGCTGGAAGTCATAGCACTTTGCGGCGTGTTAAGTGGATCAGAAACACCGAGACCGCCCATAATGCCGCCAATACCAGCGATAAGCAGGATGATAAGCCCTATTTTGCCATAACGGCTTTTTACCTGATTCTTAAGCGCGGTAAAAAGCGTTAAATGAGTAATACCAAGCAAACAGTAGGCCACCTGACCGATCCAACCCCAGTTACCCCGAGAGTAAATGCTGAGCGTCTGCCAAGCTGGCGTCACCTCTGGCTTTATGATGTGTAACAGCACCAGCATAACGAGGTATGCCGCACAGACTGCGATACTCACTTTAGCTGCTGTTGCCGTTCGTCCCTGTAATGTTGACATAACGTGCTCCTTACTATTATGTAATACTTAACCTAGTGGTTAACCTAATTAACTCACGTATGCTCCTGAAAGACTTGTAAAAAAGCGCAACTATTAACTCTTGCTTCCCGGAAGGTACTATTAACAATATTACGTTTATGTGGTATTATATGTAACTTATGACAGAAATCAGTGGCGGAGCCCAGCTCCCTTTTTATGGTGAAGTCCCTGCCGAAAACGTTACATCGACACTGGAGAATTACCAGCCTAACGACGAGCATCAGCAATATGCGCTAGATTTAGCTCGGACATTCGTAGAAACCGACCAGACACCTGCCGGATTGCTACTGACAGGTGCCCCCGGTAACGGTAAAACACATCTGGCTGTAGGAATAGGCCGAGCTGCGGCAGAACGGGGTAATCGAGCTGCATTTATACGTTTCAATGATGGACTGCCTAGCTTTGACGCAATCGCCAGTATCCCAAACGCCCCTATTGGTGGATGGTGGGATAGAATTCCTAAGTTAACAAATAGTATCGATGTGCTGATAGTAGATGACGTACCAGGCTCAATGGCGCCAGGCGCACGTGGCTACCTGCAGCAATTAGTACTTGCCTACAACGAGAGTGGTAAAAAACTCGTCATGACGTCAAACCAGTCTCCCACTCACCTTGTTACCCAAATATCCGAACGAGCCAAGGACAGTATAATTACCACCGACAAATCTACCGCTGTCGCGGAACGCATTTTGCAGACCTACAAAACAGTGGAATTTACCGGCCTCTCGTATCGTGACCGCCAACCAAAATGGTGGGATGGTGTTGAGCCCCCAGTAGCCGCGCCTCAGTCAACCAGTGAGAGCCAATTAGGGGCTGACACAGACATTACCCAATTGTTTGGAAGAGTAATTCTACAGATCGCAGAAGCTGCAGGTGTCCAAACAACCGAAGTAGAACGACTAGCTGAATTCCTGGTGCGCGAACAAAACACATAGTCCCCAAAAACTGCTATGATAACCTCATGAAGCAGTTTGACCATCCAGCCCTTGGTGTACAAGCCGACAAACCTCTCGTGTACACCGCCATGTCTAAGCATCTGTTTTACTACCGCATGTTTATCTCGGTATTCGTACTCGAACATGGCGGCGTGCCGCTTAATCCTTTTATGGTGTTCGATTACTTTTTATTAGATGCCGTCGACCGTAATTTGGTGCGCGAGGGCAACAACAACCTCGTTAAACGCTGCGATGAAATCTGGGTATTCGGAGAGGTAAGTAATGGCGTTCTGGCAGAAGTCCAAATCGGCAAAGCCCAAGGCAAACCCATCCGTTATTTTGCGATCGAAAAACCTCATAAAATTGTTGAAACCACCAAGCAACACGTCGCCCTCGAGGACGAGGTAGCTGACATGCGCGATCTGTTATAACCCAGCTACGTGCGTTTTTTTAATATTTAATTCATTTTCGTCATATACAGTAATGAAGCTAATTAATGTAATCTCCCTCTGTTTTGCAAGTTAGAATAGGGACAACAATAGGAGGCCTATGACACAAAAAAGCTACATAATGCGCGGTTTATTTGTCGCACTGGCGGCGATAACAACTCTGGTGAGCGGAGCGCCGCTTGTTTCGGCGGCATCCCCTTCTTCGGGCGTTCAACCTAATATCGTTGGTGGTCAGAATGCGACACAGCCGTGGGCCGTATCTTTGCAAAGTGTTAATACGACCGGTAATCGGCATGAATGCGGCGGCACGCTGATTGCCCCCCAATGGGTAATGACAGCCGCGCACTGTGCACCATATATTGCCGGTCAGGCACGTATTGGTTCGCTTAACTGGAAGCAGGGTGGAGAAATCCTTACCGTCACTCAAGTCATCAGCAAGCCTGACTTCGATCCAGTAGGAGATTTCGGTAACGACATCGCCCTCGTCAAGCTTATTAAGCCTGCCCGCACACAGCCTATCCCAATCGGTTACGCTGGCCCTGCCGGCTCAACGGGCATTGCGCAAGGTTGGGGTATCACATGTGACACCGACGTCAATGCGCCAGGCTGTGGCGACCAAGTCCCTGACATGCTTAAACAACTCGGCATGACTCGGGCGCCTCAAAATATTGGCGGCGACCACTACTGTGACCTCAAGGACGATACAGGCCTCCAGCTAAACGACACCTCAACTATGATGTGTCTGATCACTTTGGACGGTTCTCATGCCGGTATCTGTTTTGGAGATTCGGGTTCGCCGTTCCTCCAGACCATCAACAACCAGCGTGCCGTAACGGGCATCATTATCGCACTGATGAACAACACTGTAGCAACGCCACATGTTTGCTCGCAGACGCCTACTGGTGGGCCTAACCGTGACGCGGCCACCAATGTTTCTACGCAATTATCCTGGATTATCGATACGCTTCTGGAAAATGACTACAACGCTGCTATTTATGTACGCGACCACGTAGTGCATAACTAGCCACTAGCACATACTTAAAAAAGAGAGGCTACATCCTCTCTTTTTTAGTGCCTTTTGTATGATTTTTAGCATACCGATTTTTTTACTTTTTCTATACTCATCCAGGAGGGCAAAAAATGAAAAAAATCTTATCTATTGCGGCCGCTACTGGCATCTTACTATCTATAGGTGCATCTCATATCGCAGCTGCGGCACCAACACACACGAACGGAACATGTAACGAGGTAGCCATTCCCGTTTCAGCATCCGAAACAGATACGGAAAAACTCTCTGTCAGCGCAACGTTTTGCGTGCCTACGACCTGGCAGCCCGGTGAAAAGACCGTCGACATTATGGTGTCGGGTGCAACCTATAACCAGACGTACTGGGATTGGCCGCAGGATACACCCCGCTACTCATATGTTGATAAAACATTGCAATCAGGACGCGGCACGCTTACGTTTGACCGTTTAGGCACAGGCCGAAGCAGCCGTTTGCCAAGCGGTGGGCTTGCACAAACGATCACTACCGACGCATCCGTACTACACCAACTCGTAACATGGACACGAAATCAAGGCTATGCTCGAGTTAACGGCGTAGGACACTCGCTTGGCTCAATCGTGCTTACGAAAGAGGCCGCGCTCTATAACGACATGGACAAAATCGTTGTCACCGGTATTTTACATCTGCCCAATATTGGCTTGAACGCCCCCAATTTTGCAACGAGCCTGTATCCAGCACCGCTAGATCCTGCCTTTGCGGACAAGGGTTACGACGCCAGCTACCTAACTTCATTGCCCGGCCGTCGCGGTTCAACTTTTTACGACCCTCATACCGCTGACCCTGCCGTAATCGCTTACGACGAGGCGCATAAAGACGTCTCGACGGCTGGTGAACTGACATCCAGCATCGTAGAACTAGAAACACCCGCACCCTTAAACAGTACGCAGCAAATAAGCGTACCGGTACTCCTTGTCATGGGCCAGACGGATAACATCTTTTGCAATACGCTCGTTGATTGCTCGTCTGCCGATGCCGTTGCTGCTAGCGAGCGACCATATTATGCGCACGCCGCCGAATTCACTGCTGTTACAATCCCTGATACGGCGCACAACCTGACGCTTCACCCTTCGGCGGATGCATCGTTCCAAAAAATCAACGCATGGCTCCGGTAATACTTCGTCATAAAACATACCCGGAAATCCGGGTATGTTAGCGCGTTGCTTATGTGGCACTACTTATTTATAAGCAATCTCGTATACAACAACGTGGTTTTGAGAGTTCTCAAGTGAACGAACGTCTTTTAGCTTAAGGGCTAGCTTAGGATCATCGTAGTTGATAGCTTCATCAAACATTTGTGTACCGTCAGGGCCGAGCACGACGTTACCAACGACAAAGTGCAGCTCGTCGATAAGGCCATGAGCCAAAAGATCGTTCCAGAGCTTACGGCTTGCAAAAATAACGATATCTTTGCCGTCCTCTGCCTTGTATTCTTTGATCTTGTTGTAAATGCTGTCGCCACCGATAAAAGTCGTAGTCTCTTGCCATTGCTCAGCCAGGTCTTCTTTTTTAAGCTTGTTCGACACAACTATCTTAGGGACAACATTGTACAATTCAGAAAACTTGCGGTTTGTAGGCGAAGCATCCGGATTAGTCGCCATACCAGGCCAGAAGCTGTTGAACAGGCCGCATGATTTTTCGCCGAGCAAAATAGCTCCTGCATTTTCCATTCTCTCCAGATTGTACGAATCAAATCCTTCGTCCATTGGCATGGCCATAACATTTGCGCCAGGGCCTTCAAAACATCCATCCAGTGAAATGATATTAGTAACGATTAGTTTGCGCATCGAGTGCTCCTTTTATTAATACCCCTATTACATCACAGCCGTAGATGGGATTATTGCAAAAAAGCGCAGTTACCAATCCTGAGATATTTTGGTGTGCTGCCGGGGAGTTGCACCCGTAAAATATCTGAGTGAATTGCTCATATGTGACTGGTCGGTAAAACCCACTTCGTGCGCAACAGATATGATCGACGCACCCTGTTGCAACAACTGTGATGCTTTTTCGGCACGTTGTATCTGAGAAAGATATTTGCGGCTGAGGCCCACAGTATGGCTGAAGTGCTGTTGCACAGAGCGCAGACTATGGCCACGTATGGGTCCCGATAAGGCCTGCCCCACAACAGCGTCTGCTTCCAGGATGCCCTTTGCCATCAAAGTATCAATGCATGTTTCGGCATTATTAAAGTTAGGTGCCGTAATCACATCTGTCCCAAACCAAAAAGCCTGTTGGCTGGCGTGCGACAGATATATATCGGCATCAACCATCTGTTTGGCCGTCGTCGCGGTCCACCGTACACCTGGCCGCAGCCTGATATTAAACACCTCATCACCTGCAAGATATGAGACGGTACGGGCCTTCGACGTCGGGCCGGAAATCAGAAAAGTAGATGCTCCATTGCGTCGGACGATCGTAAAATCGAGGTTGCCATCTGCTGCCGATATCTGCGTTCCGTCACGAAGCGCTACGCCCATCCATATCCAATGAACATACGGCGAATCAGACAGTCGTTTCCGACCGAAAAAATCATTGGCGTAACCTTGCGAGACGTTATTCATATATCAAATACGTAGGACTGTTCTTCTGTCATACTCACTCGCAATTATACCTGATATAATAACCAGATGAAAAAAGCGCTTCTTCTTCACAGCACCGATGGCAATGCACAAAGTAACTGGCTACCCTGGCTTAAAACCGAGCTGGAGCAAGTGGGCTGGTCAGTATGGGTACCTGATTTGCCGGGCGCACACGAGCCCAATATCAAGCGCTATAACACCTACCTGCTTGAGCACCAGCCATGGGCGTTCGACGGCGACACCGTTATCGTCGGCCATTCTTCAGGAGCTATGGCCGCACTCGGTCTATTGCAAATACTTCCTGACGATACCAAGGTTAAACAGACCATACTCATCGGTTCTTTCAAAGACGACCTTGGCTGGCCAAACCTCAGCGGCTTATTCGAAGAACCATATGATTTTGCACGCATCAAGCGTCACGCCCGCGATTTTCTATTTATCCACTCTGACGATGATCCCTACTGTCCACTCGACCACGCAAGATATTTATCTCAGCAGCTTGATGCTCCGCTAAAAGTAGTATCCGGACAAAAACACTTCAGTGCTGAAACAGATCCAAAGTATACGACCTTTCCGTTGCTTAAGCAGCTGCTCCTCGAAACTAACGATTAATGCCTGTTACGACCGGTCATGCAACCGGCAAATCAGTCGACTGCCAGTCGAGAAGCTACGGAACAAGCTTTTCCTGGCGGGCTCGCTGGTAATCTATATTCCAGACGTAATCATTCTTTAGTTTAGTATGGGCAGCGTCAAATATGCCTGAGTCTGCATCGTACACTTTGATTTCGGGTTTTAGCGGCGCCGTACGGTATGCGGATGCAAAATCAAGGTTCATCGTCTGCAACTGTGCAACGATATGCCCAAGCAGCACCTCTGATGCCGTCCGATTCATGTGTTCGCCATTTTGCAGCTCGATCGCGAACAGCAAGTGCTTGTGCGATTGTTCGTCTTCGTAACTAACCAAGCGGAAATTCTTGATAACTTGGTCGTATTGTCTGTTGGCAGTAATAATCTGTTTGATCTCCTCCGGCCCGACGACTGCACCGTTATAGTCAACCGATAGATCACTGCGGCCATAATGGAATAGTACTGCAAAATCCAGTTCAGCCAGCGCCACAAGGTCGGACCGTCCGAGCTGCTTAAGTTTTTTCTTAAGCCCATAAAATTGTTCGACATGTCCGAGGTCGTGTATGTTGTAACGGATACGGGGACTCAGGTTTTCGAGACGGCAGATAGTAACGAGCAGCTCGCCTTTATCATTGGTCTCAAATAGATAGTCATACGGATTGTACTGAAACACCATCGGGATAATTCCACGGTTTTGCTGAAGAAGAGCGGTTCGTAGTGATTCGTCCTCAATCAATGCTTTGCGCAACGCAATCGTAAACGGTGATTCGTGGGCAATATTAATTTCAAGGTCTGACGCACCGTACGATCCGATGACATTTGAATACCGCGTCAGCAATGACGAACGCATCGATTCGCTAATTCCCTCGCCGCCGTAAATTGCAGATATGTGGTACTGTTTCCAGTCGATGTCTTTGCTGTCTGCAACTTGTTTTAAAAATGGCGGGTATCCAGTAATGACGTACTCGAAGTCACTGCCTAATTCGCGCAGCGTATTGATCACCTTGGTAATGTCCGGCCCCGTAGACTTTACGCGGCTGACCCCGACAAGACACAGCGTGGTATTGAGCCCGGTCGCCCACGCACCCATCGAGAAGGTATTGATGACGATCGGTTGCTTATCCTCGATATAATGTCTGAAGGAAACCTGCATAATGCGCTGGGTAAAGCGTCGCTCCTTGCGGCCGCGCACCCAGCTTGTTGGCACACCACTGCTGCCGGAAGACTCATCAAACATAACGCCTGCCGTAGGAAGCTCGCCATCCATAAGCTTGTCGAGCAAACTGTACTTTTTTATGTAACGCGCTTTATCCATTTCCGGCACGTCTCCAAGCGTGGCTCCTGTCAATGTAATCCGTGGCCCTTTGTGATGATGCTTGGCTACATATTGCTTATAGGCCGGTACCCGTCGCATCGCATGACGATACAGGCGTACCGCCCGGATCCTGCCAAGGCCTTCACGGAACGTACCTACTTGTGGCGCCAAAAATACTTTATGCACGGATGGGCCGACATCAATCGTCCAAATAATCTTATCTAAAAGTGCCACGAATGCTATGTATATTTTTTCTACCATAATTACTCCGTTACTAGATGCTCTTGATAAGGGATGCGCAAGCTTCGCACCGGTGCCGCAGACTTTCCGCATCTGAAAATAAATACCAGATAGGCGTGTTGTCGTGTTTCGTTCGTGATGCCAGCGAGCTTGATAAAGTCAGCATGAGCCTGGGCGCTACTCATGATCGTTCCGAACGGATGGATATACCGGCCACTTTCAGCAATCGCGCGCCACACCTTCATGATCGTCACACCGACGTTAAAGGCGTTTAACGGCGTAGCAAAAGGAGCCTGCATATAGAAGACATCGCTATTGTCGGTCATCGTCCGCAGATAATACCTGCGGAGCAAACGCGACACACCAGGCAGATGCAGCACGCTAGGATGATTGACGATGTATTTCATGAGCGTGCCGTTCAACTCCATGCAGTCGTACGCTAAGCCATCCTTAGCCGTCTGTTTTTGCGTTTGGGTATAGCGAAGCCAATGGTCTAATTCCTGGCGTACAGGTTCATCAAACATATCATCAAAAACGGCACGTTGGTTAAGCCAAATCGCTTCTTTGGCTTGGTCGGGAGACAGCCTGTTGAGCACGGTGTGTCCGGCGGCCGCTATCGTTGCGATATCTTTTGCCAGCGTCTCTCCGGCGCCTTCGGTATATTTTTTACGTGACGTTTGCCGAAACAATAAAGCTTGTTGCAGCCGTGAGTCTGCCGGTCGCGTGTTCCAATCTAGGCGACACGTCGCAAATGATACGCTACCCTCGCCGTGTAAGTCTGCCTCTGTCGGTAAATCAAGGTGATAGCTGAACCGATGGCCGAGCGCACGCGCACAAAGGTGCATATGTTCGATAAAAATACCCATCGATACGAAGCTGAAGATATATGATATGTTTGTCGCCTGTAAGCCTCGCTGGCGCTCAAAATATACCGTAAAGGTGGTATCGGTATCCTGTCGAAGCCGTACCGGTTGTCCGTTGTGTGGCGACGGGTATGTGTTAACAAGCTCTAAAAATGCAGCAAGTATTTGTTTTTGGGTAGCCATCTACTTATATGAACTGTATAACTGTCGCTTTATGCTTTATACGGTGTTAGCCTTTATGGTTTTATTATACGCTACCGAAGAGTGGATACAATGGATTATTGTGCCTGGTCCGTAAGGAGTACGTCATCGATATACAAGGTGCTACCTGCTATGCCAGAGTCACTGATAAGTTCAAGATAAGCGTTGGCCGCGCCGGCAGGCGCTGTTACGTTAGCTACACCTTGTTGCCATGAACCAGTAAGTGAACTGATGGGCAATGTGTCCGTTTGCAGTAAGGACTGGCTAGCATCAAACCACGTGAGCCGAAGGGTAACATTGCTAATGGACCCGGGGCCTTGCTTAGCACAATAGCTGAGCCGTTTGGTGCCAGGAGTAACATTATAACCAGGCCAGTTAGCGAGCTGTGCTCCCCAGCCCCAAGGATCAGTCACCGTCACTTTCATACTGCCAGCGCCGCGGTATGCGGCTTCGGTAGTTGGCGCAACCGTTGCTGAATACCAGTCTTGCCATTGACCTAATGAGCCCTCGAACGTACCAGAAGCACCCGTGACCGCATTAGGCGCATTCCCCACTACCATATCATCAAGATACAAGAAATCTCCGGGATTGCCTGAACCGCTAAGGGAAACGAGCGCAGTTGCGGTGCCCACAGGAGCATCCACAAGCACCGCTACCTTCTGCCAGTTGTTCGTAAGGGCTGGCAAGCTAACTTGATTTGTTTGTAGCACGGCATAGTTCTCGTCCATCCACTTTACCGTCATAGTGGGTTGCACATTTCCAGCCCCAACCTTACCCCATAAACTTAAAACTTTTGTACCTGGTGAGCTTTGGAAACCCGGCCAATTAGAGAGTTGGACGGCCCAGCCCCAAGGATCAGTGACGTCAACCTTAAGACTATGCGTACCGGAGTGGGCCTCCGTCGCCGATTGTGACACGGCCTCAGAATACCAATCTTGCCATGCACCAGTGTCCGGTCCTTCGAGGGTTGCCGTAGCTTGGTCCAGATCATTAGTTGCATCAGCAGGAGGCGTACTTGATCCGCCGCCAGCACCACCCGCGCTTGGGTCATCTGTAAACGTACTTCCCGCATCTTGGTTAAACGGAGCCGCCTGCCAGGAGTTAAATGACATCGTTTCGCCGAAGCCTTTAGCAAATCGCCAGTTTCCAAAATAGGCATTGTCGTGGAAATGATTGTTATTATTAAACATGACCTCGTTTTGTATACCCAAGACCGTGTATGGTGACCAGCTCATATTATCAGCACCTGTTGCGTACAAGGCCTGGACGCCACAGTATGTACCGGCACAAGGTACGACAGTGTCGTCAAAATGGAATTCGTTGTTATTTACCTCTATGTTTTGGGAATGCCATCGGCAATCGGTCCTATATGGCTGGCTATTGACTCCGGTATAGCATGGATGTTCGGTGCTAATCGGATCGGGATAGTTATAACTGCGGTTTTCATCTGGAAGCAGCGTAGGGCTAACGAATGGCGTGCAGTAACCCTTGCTGGTATTGCCGTTTGAATCACAGAAGCGATTTGCATTTTCGTAGATAGACACACCCGAAAAGTTATCAGTAAAATTATTGTCGTATACCCGTATTTTGGCAGCACCGCTTACGGCTGTTGCCAGTCGCGCATCACCGCCAGACTCGGACAAATAAATGGCAGAACCGGGAGAGCCAGTATTGCCCTGACCGACCACCCAGGCATTGCGGGTAATGGTATTGTTGCGAATCGTCGCATTATAGCTAATCTCGTACCAAATACCTTCGCCCCCATTGTGATCGATGTAGTTACCTTCAAATAAGAAATCAATATTATTGGTATCAGCCCATAGACCAGTGCCCTTGTTATCATGCACATAGTTATTAGTCACGGTAGCTCCATTAACGTCCCAGAATTTACCGCCGCCAGTGCAACCGCAGCCTTCGATCTGGCTTTCCCAGTTATCCTGGTTATTGCCGCTGATTTCGTTGTGGTCCAGCGTGATGTTTTTAATGGCAGAATCGCCTTCTACCGGTGATTTGAACATACTGAAGCCATACTGGCCGTTATCCTGGAGACAGTTGTTGCTAACGACAGTATCGGTACCCAGAAACACGCCCGCACCGTCGTTGTCGCGTATGGTGTTATTGCTTACAATCCAGTGCGTACCGGAGTCATGGTTGACCACACCTTCGTTATTATTGTCGTTGCCTCGTCCAAAATTTTGAATCGTAAGGTACTTAACGGTCACGTTTGCGACATCGCCAGTGAATGCATAGAGATTCTTGTGTTGGCCATCCAGTGCTGCGCCCGGTGCTCCAATATAGGTGGTATTAGGGCGTGCAATGATTTGACTGTACAGGTCGTCGCCAAGGGTATGCGAACCGGCTTCAAACCAAAAGGTTGCGCCGGGCTGGTTAAAATTAAAGCCCGCATTGTCACCGGCTGGCACAATTATCGCATTTTCTGGCGCAGTAACAGGGCCACTATTCAGCACTCCTGGGTTGCCACAAATAGCCGCAGGATAAGTACTCGGCCATGGTGTTTCATCAGCATAGACAGAGATAGGGGCGGCCGCCCCTATGGTGAAGACTGAGACTAGCAGCAAGTTTGCCGCCGTCCGTAGTGAATTGAGTGTCGACGGTATAAAACTTGCTCGCATGGTATCCTTACCCTTCCTATGACTAACGTAATCAGAAGCTGACTATCTAATCGGATATTTACACGTCAAGCGAGCAATGTCAATCACAATTGTTAAATATATATGAACAAATTGCATGTATATTTGTAATTAAAAGCGAATTATGATCCATTGACAAGAAGTGCCGCACTACGTATCATATTTAACCATATGGTTAATGGTAAGCTTGATGACGTCTTCGGATCTTTGTCTGATGTAACACGACGCGATATTCTGCGCCGCCTGTCTTATGGTGAGCTTTCTGTTTCTGATATCGCCGATACGTATAGTATGTCCCTTCCGGCAATCTCTAAGCATGTACGAGTACTCGAACGTTCCCGGCTTATACATAAAGAAAAGCGCGGCCGACAATATTTTGTACGTTTGGCGCCAGCAGCGTTTGATGACGCGAACGAACATCTGCAATACTACGAAATGGTGCTACATAACCGCCTCGATGCTTTCAGTACCTATGTCCACAATCCTTCCCGGCCACTTGATACAGCAACGAAGAAGGCAACCCGGCCTTCGGACAATGAAGAAATCGTCGTCCGTACCATTGTCGATAAAGATCTCGAAAGCACCTGGAAGGCCTACACCGACCCTGAGAGCATCCGTAAGTGGTGGGGACCTAAAGGCGCCGTAATCACTTCTTGCGAAAATGACGTACGACCCGGTGGCGCATGGCGCTTTGCATTACGCGGCAAAGACGATAATGAATACGTGTTTAGCGGTGTGTACTCGAAAGTTTCAAAGCCGACGTTACTGCAATACTCCGACGGCATCGGTGAACCGGGCAATGCCCGTCCCGAATCACATGTTTCCGTCTCCTTCGAGGTACTCGACGAGAATAAAACGCTCATAGTAAAGCGGACGTCCGCCACTCCGGCAATCCATCAACTGTTGGCAGCTTGGCTCAAGGTGGCGCACGAAGCAGCGTAACAGTAGCAAAATTATCTCTATCGTTTTTATCAGTTTGGTATAGGCCATATTTTGTACCTCTTACCAATAAAAGAGGCCTGCACCCCTGAGAGCATGGACCACGTTTCGCGCAGACAGTCTGCTTGACTGTCTGGCTGCACTGGGCGGTCACGATCCATGCTCT
>JGI24737J22298_10000160_pt1 | contig 21252 bp, 25 predicted proteins | sample KBSCornC3_FD_22298 | JGI IMG/M metagenome (IMG submission 22298) | reverse complement strand
TGTTACTGAAACATGACCTGGTAGACGAGCTTTGGCTTAAAATATACCCGGTACTGCTTGGCAAAGGAAAAACCATATTCAGTGAGGACACCGTGCCTACTACTTTGGAGGTAACAGAAAGCACCGTTACACCAAGCGGAGTGATCTTTGTTAATTACAAACGCGCCGGGGAGGTTAAGACCGGTAATATGGGAGCTTAAAAGATTTTGGAGGGAGTTGCTCATTCCCCAAAAAGGATCCGCGTCATTTCCTCATAATTATTCAGGAAATGTTTGGTAACCATATAATGCTCCGTTTCTTCGTAACGAATCTGTTTTATGCCCGAATCGTCTAACTGGTAAATGGTCGCACCCGGGTAGGCTAATAAAATGGGGGAGTGGGTGGCTATAATGAACTGTGAGTTTTCATTCACGAGCGTATTGATGAGCGAGAGTGCCGCCATCTGCCTGTTTGGCGATAATGCGGCCTCTGGCTCATCAAATATGTAAAGCCCGTTGCCGGTAAGCCTATTGGTTAGCGTAGCCATGAACGATTCGCCGTGTGAGCATTCATGAAGCGACCTTACTCCGTATTGCCGTTCAAACCTGCCTTTGTCGTTTTCATAAACATTTTCCATATAGGTGGCTACGTTATAAAAGCTTTCGGCCCGAAGAAAGAAATGATCGGTTGGCTTTTTGTAGCTTTTTATACCGGTTAAATAATTGAAAAGTTGCGACGAATTATTATGCGTTTGAAACTGCGCGTTTTTTGAGCCTCCCTCGATACTGAAACCCATATGCAAAGCGATGGCCTCTACCAGCGTTGATTTCCCCGAACCATTTTCGCCAATGATAAAAGTAATATCGCGATGGAACTTTAATGACTTTAGGCTTCTGATGGAAGGGATGTGAAATGGATAGGCATCAAAAGATGGTACCGTATCGCGTTTCAGTTGGATCTCCTGGAGAAAAGGTTTGGCTTCCATAGTAGGGTAAAGATAGGGGTTTGGGTGGGGATTAACTATGCGGGTAGACACAGTCTACATGCATAGTTAATCCGTAGTCGGAGACTACGGATAGCAGGTTTATTCACTTGCAAATCTGTCCATATTTTTTTATTCATGCTAAGTTGGTTAATAACGAACAAGATACGAGATTATAAATTATCCTTATGCGGTCTTTTAAAGTATCGATTTAATGTAGCTTTGCCATTTCAAAACTATTAAGGATGAGCGAAAGATTATACAATGGCATTTATGATTACGAAGCGTTGCCGCAAACATTTGATGGAAAAAAAATTGATATTTATAACCAAAGCCTTTTGGAGCAGTTCTCCCTATTAACCAAAAATTGGAATGACGAATTAAATACAGAATGGATTGCAAGGCACTACATGGCATCGAAAATAATCATGTCGGCAACATTGATGCTCAACTCCGTTGCACATGCCAATCAAAAGAATTTAAGGATTGTAGAGCCATATCTTCTGTACTATGCCTTATTTAGTTCGTGCCGCGCTTTGGTGCTGACCATACCACAGTTAAAATGGGAAGATGGTAACGTTATGGAATACACCCATCAAAAAGTGATTAACATCGCCGTTAATACCATTAAGCTATTTGACAAGTCTTACGGCGGCGAGGTAAACAAAACCCTGATGCGGGCTAAAGATTACAGGGAATTATTTTCATACAAATTTCCCTCGAATGGGATTATCAGTTTGCCCGGAGAAGTTACAGTAAGTTTAGAAGAGACAACAGACTTATGCCGGCTACTTGTTGAGATCGCGCAATTTAACAGCGAGAAGTTGGAGCAATCTTTTGCTAAGAATTGTAAAGCCCAAGCATTTGGGTTTAAAGAAGCAATTTTGGAGAAATGTATCTGGTACCGCACCGACGATTATACTTTCGTAGATGATGAGGACTATTACCGCATTGGTAGAATTGTCGTAAAGGAAAAGAAACCGGCCAGTATTTATTTGACCATGAATAGCGGCATGGTTGATGATTTTTTTGGCGCCTGGATCAGCGAGGAAGATTCGGACGAGGGTGCATTTGATCCAGACTTAAACATCAGAATTATTTATGACTTTCAATGAGCTACATAAAATACAAAATAGCGAATGTGTCCCTTCCGAAAGCCTAAAGCCGTTTATAACAAGTCGAATGATCAATTTGCGAAAAGTAGTGAGCCGTTTGGAGTAAAAAAAGTGGTCACGGTACGTCTAATCCAGTGATCACTTTTTGAATAATCCCAATCCTAAAAATATCTGTTTTAATTAAGGCTTACAGCCAGGCTGTAAGCTTCCATGACAAGTCCTATAACATGATGAACCAAGACTGTATCGATCAAGGAAAGTGTATAGTCACGATCGATTGGCAACATATCCGGTGCTAACCTTGCTGTCCTTAGACTCTGTGTACGAATATCCTATGCTCCCGCAAGCGCCCTCGCTTGTGGGCATTATGCTAAGCAAACCGGCTCTCCATGTAGATAACCTAAACGCAGGCAACAAGTGAGGACACTTGGGGCCTGCGTTTAGAAATTTAATTAAAAATCTGACTTTCGACTTTAAACTCCCAACTTAAGACTCTTCTCCTAATCCTCCGGCTTTTCCTTAGCATCAGCCATCCGCACTATCCTCGGCTGAAAGCTCGCCAGTACATCAACCAGATCATGCTGGGCGGCCATTACAGCGTGAATATCTTTGTATACCATCGGTGCCTCGTCAAGGTCGCTTCCCATCAGGGTGATGCGTTTATCTACGAGATTAGCAGCTACCGCTTTAGGGTCGACAGTTTTGAAGGCAGCGCTTCGGCTCATTAAACGGCCTGCGCCATGCGATGCTGAGTTGATGGATGCAGCGTCGCCTTTACCGCGCACTACAAAGCCAGGTGTGCTCATACTGCCGGGAATGATCCCTAATACACCTTCGCCTGCCGGAGTAGCACCTTTCCGGTGAACCATTACTTCGGTACCATCGGCAAGCTGCTCTTTCCAGGCAAAGTTGTGATGGTTCTCGATCATCAAAACCGGTTTAAGGTTAAGCGCACGTGCAATTTTATTATGGATCTCGTGGTGGTTGGCACTGGCATAATCGCCGGCAAGGTTCATGGCAATCCAGTATTCCTGCCCCTCGTCATTATCTAAATTTAACCATGCCAAATGTTTGGCTTCCTGCGGAAGCTTGGTTTTGCTCATGGCAATTTTTGAGTAATGATCAGCAATGCTCCCTCCAAATCCGCGTGAGCCCGAGTGCGATAATAAAGCCAGGTAACTACCTGCCGGGATGCCTTCAAGAGCGCCTTCCGCAATGGTAAGCTCACCCCATTCAACAAAATGGTTGCCGGTACCTGACGTACCCAGTTGTGAATAGGCTTTATTCTTAAGGTTCCGGATCACCTTGGTTTCACTCCATGTAGAGCGGTCGAACAGCGAAGTATCAAAATGCGTTTTGGTAACCCCGCCAATCCCAAAGTTAGTATGATCAAGCAAAAGGCCTTTAAGCATGTCGGTTTCGGTATCAACCACGCCGGCAGGCAAATCAAAAATGCTCAGGCACATCCGGCAGGCAATATCTACACCAACCGCGAAGGGGATGATGGTATTTGCAGTTGTTGCCAGCACACCGCCAATCGGTAACCCATAACCCTGGTGCGCATCGGGCATTAAAGCGCCTGCTACGGCTATGGGTAATTTAACCGCGGTTTTCATTTGCGCAAGCGCACCCACTTCAATATGCTCAAGGCCGTAAACCGGAAAATCGGCAATTTCCTGTTTCAGTGCGAAGTTGGTTCGCGGCTGTTTCAAAAATTTCCCTTCTTTTCGTAAGCCGATTACCGCTTCGGCCAGGTTCTTGAACTTACCGCCTTTTTTAAGGGCGTAAGGCATCGGGTCGTCAATAAGGGCTTCCAGGTTGGCCAGGATCTGCTCCTTATCCATTACACCGTGTTTTAACAGGCCATTGGCCACACGGCTAAAGTTCTCTAATATCTTTACGTCGTTAATACCTAATGAGGTTAATTCGTTGTTGCTTATTTTTATCTTTTCCATAGCGCTCTTAAACCTCCGCCAATTGGCGGAGGGGTTTCTTGTTTAGCTGCTTTTGTTATTTAACGATACAAAGTAAAATTTCAACTGCGCAATGTATTTGCGCAGTAAAAAATAATTTAATAATATTATAAAAAAATGAGGGGTTGGTATTTAATCCGCTATTCATTTATTAAGACCGTCATTGCGAGGTACGAAGCAATCCTCAATAGGTAGAGCAGCTATGCAGATCTCCCTGTAAAGTTTGGGATTGCTTCGTACCTCGCAATGACGGGTGTTGACAAACATCCTAAATCCGAAATCAAAATATGCCTGTAAACCGCAATGCACTTATCCGTTACCGAACCATTGACAGTTGCCTGCAAAACCGCCGCAGGCAATGGAGGCTTGACGACCTGATTGAAGCCTGCTCCGAAGCTTTGTACGAGTACCAGGGGATAGACAGCGGGGTGAGCCGCCGCACCGTACAGGCCGATATTGAAATGATGCGCAGTAATAAGCTGGGGTACGAAGCGCCTATTGTAGTGGTTGATAAAAAGTATTACACCTACTCCGACAAGAATTACAGCATCAATAACATCCCCCTCAATAACCAGGACATGCAGGTGTTGAGCGAGGTAGCCGGTTTGCTGGGCCAGTTTAAAGGCCTGGGGCATTTTGCCGACCTTAACGAAATGGTAACCAAACTGGAAGACAAGATCTACAGCCAGAAGACGCACAGCACACCGGTGGTTGATTTTGAAAAAAACGATAACCTGAAAGGTTTGGAATGGATTGAGATCATCCGCAAGGCTATTGTAGCTAAAAACACGCTGTGTGTTAGCTACCAGTCGTTTAAGGCCAGGGAGGCCAGTACATTTTGTTTCAGCGCTTATTTGTTGAAGGAGTACCGTAACCGATGGTTTGCGCTGGGCGTATCACACGTAAGGAATAAACCACTGCTTACCCTGGCGCTCGACAGGATTCAGACTGTGGAGGTACATATTGACGAGTACATTGAAAACACCCGGATCAATCTCGCTACTTATTATAATGATGTGCTTGGCGTTACCAAATCGCCGGGTCAGCGCGATAATGAAGTCATATTTTGGGTAGATGATAAAAATGCCCCGTATGTTATTACCAAACCATTGCACCACACGCAAAAAATATTAAAAGTTACGGCAGACGGAACAATATTCAGCATTAGGGTGATCATGAACTTCGAGCTGGAGCGTGAATTGCTCGGTTTCGGGCCTAAACTGAAAGTGCTTGGTCCGCGGATCCTGGTTAAACAAATGAAGGATCTGTACCGAAAATCACTGGAGCATTATGCTGGGGATAGCCCTGTACCGCAGGGAAAGAATTTGAGCAGTTTGTTAAATTCGTGACGTAAAGCATTTATATTAGTGCTAATGATAAGCGAAAAAGAAACTACCGGCCTAAGCAAATTTTTAAGCCTGGTATTACGTCATCAGCCCGAAGTAATAAATATTAAACTTGATGAGCAGGGCTGGGTAGCCGTTGATGAGTTGCTGCTGAAAGCGGCTGCGCATGGTAAAGCCATAACTCTTGAAATACTGAACCACATAGTTGAAACTAACGCCAAAAAGCGTTTCGCATTTGATGATGCCCGGCAGAAGATCCGCGCCAGCCAGGGGCATTCGGTTGAGGTTGAGCTGGGTTATGAGCACAAATACCACCGGAAGTGCTATATCACGGCACAGGGAGCCAGTCGGTTGATGCGATTTTGCAAACCGGGCTCGAAAAGCGGAGCCGGCAACATGTACACCTAAGCAACGACTTGGAAACGGCTGTTAAGGTTGGTCAACGCCATGGTAAACCTGTGGTGTTAACCGTTGCAGCAGGCAAAATGCACCGGCTGGGCCATAAATTCTACCTGTCGGAAAACAAGGTGTGGCTTACCGATTTTGTACCGACAGATTTTATCGGAAAATATTCTTCTCAGGCAGGATAGATCGGAAATCGAACATCCGAATTCCGAAATTGGAAAATGACATTTTTTTGACTTTTGTACCAAATTAGTCGAAACTTTATTTTAAAAAACGCTTGCAGGTTAAGTAGCAAACCTGTTACATTTAGGAAATTATAAACTGAAATGCCAAAGCACATCCTAATTATTTACGTATTGGTTGCCTGTTGTATCCTGGTTATTATGGTCAACTCATTTGTTAAAAACAGGTTAAACAAAAAAGCTGAAGACCGGCGGATCCTGAAACCCGTTAACCGTTCTTAACTATTTTTTAAATCCATTAAGAAGGCCGGCCCTGTGATCAAAGCGGGGCTGGTTCTGAAAAGCATCGAGATCTCCTGATGCTTATATGTATTGTTTATCACCCGTCGTTTTTTTGAAGTTTAAACAAGCCGGTATTAAAATATACGTTGAGGAATTTTTTTTCGCTAAGACGCAAAGATTTTTTTGCCTTTGCGTCTCAGTGCGCTTATTTAATCGCTGACGTTTGCTATTCTGCTAAAATCCATCAAAAACAAAAGTTTCGTTTACAAGCGGTTTCCTTGGCAGCATTTCAGGTCGGATACTGGCCTGGTACACAAACGAGGCTACGATGATGGCGGCCTGTTTCAGATCGTCTATCATCAGGTGGTCGTAGTCGTCCATATTGCTGTGATGTGTGCGGGTTTCATAATCAATAGGGTCTTGCACAAACTGGAAACCCGGTATGCCAGCCCAATCAAATGCCAGGTGATCGGTTGACCCGGTATTGGCCATAGTTACCGTTGTGGCGCCAAGGTCATTAAAGGGTTTTAGCCACTGTTCAAATATCGGTTTCATTTTTTCGTTGTTTTGCGCAAAAATCCCCCTGATTTTTCCGGTACCATTATCCAGGTTAAAATAGGCCGATACTTTAGCCTGCTCGGGCTTTACAGTAAATTTAACGCCATCCCTGAAATGTTTTTTAACGTAGCCGAATGAACCGAGCAAACCCTGCTCTTCGCCGCTCCAAAGTGCAATGCGAATGGTGCGTTTTGGTTTAAGCCCAAGCGAATCGAGCAGGCGAACGGCCTCCAGCATTACAATGCAGCCTGCCGCGTTATCGGTTGCACCGGTAGCTGCCTGCCATGAATCAAGATGGCCGCCCAGCATCACCAGCTGCGATTTTAGCTTGGGGTCGGTGCCGGGGATTTCACCTACTACGTTGTAGCCGTTTGTATCTTCGGTAGATGTTTTGCCCGTAAAACTCATGGCCAGCTCTACTTTTTGGCCCGATTGGATCAGCCGTTTGATTTTCTGCCCATCCTCCGAAGCCATGGTAACTTGTGGTACGGTTTCCGGATCAGTTAATTTATAGCCGTAGCGGCCTTGTACAAAAACGGTTCCGTTAACATTACTGCGGCCCGCGCTAATGAATGCCAGCGCACCGGAGTTTTTCAGTATCCGGTCTGCTGTTTTAAAGATCTTCAGGTATTTAGTAGTATACATGTCGATCATGGAGCGGGATACCATATAAGTATCCTTCAGGTTGGCTAATGAGGTGTCGGCCAATCTTTCGGCCGATGGCTCAAAGTCCTTTTTGTAATCAGCCGCATCACCGGTAACCAGCACAAATTTGCCTTTAATCCCGGCAGCGTGACTATTCAGATAAGTAGTATCTATAGCCTGTGCCGATGTAATTACCATAACTTCACCTTGCAGCAGGCCGTTGCTGCCGGAGCTCCATGGATTGGGGTAAGCCCTGATCTGTGCATTATAGGGTGCGCGCATCATCATGCTGAAATCCTGCACTTCCCATTGTTTGCCAAAAGTGCCCCAGGGCTCGGTTGCAGCATTGCTCATTCCCCATTTTTTCATGGTGGCAACCGCCCAGCTTGCTGCGCGGGCATAACCCGGCGAATTGGTTAAACGCGGACCGGATACATCGGTTAAATAATGCGCTATCTGCGGAATTTGGGAACTGCTAAGCTCTGCCTTGCGGATGCGACTGAAAGCTGCAGTATCAATAACCTCCTGCTGGGCGTAGCTACCGGTACCGGCAAGCAACAACGCGCCGAAAATAAAATTGCGTTTTATATATTTCATAGTGAGGGTTTTAGATTTGAATATAAGGCTTTTAGTTTGAAAAACATAAATAAGAGAGGGTAAAACCTGAACTAAGCCGTGCAGTTAACACAATAAATATTGGTAATACCGCTGATATTCATTAAATAACGTAAAACCCGCATCCCGAAAGCGTATAAACACTATGTTACCCGGGTGTTTTTATCGTCAATTTTATCTTCTCTAATTAAAGCCATTTAACCCAGAGGCTATTTGCAGTTTTCTGAATCAGCAAATAGTTGAAGCAATAGTATTTATAGTGTTCGGGCCGCCTGTATATGGCTTTAAATGTTTGTGAACCAACAATCAAATTATATAAACTTAAAACTACAACCTATGTCTTTTTTATCAAAAATGTGGGATCATGTAAAATCCCTGTTCCACAACGCTTCAGACGTTGTACATGAAATCATTACCGTAGCCGACAAAGTTGCTAACGGACTCAAAAACCTTGAAGCAAGCCAGGCTGGCCAGTTTTTGGAAACGACACTGGAAACCCTGGTGCCGGCATCAGCAGTAATTGTGAATGGCATTAAATTATGGCTGCCCAAAGTGGTTACCGATTTAAACTGGGCAGTACAGGAAGATGGCAAAACAGATGCGCAAAAAATAGCCGATGCGGTGGCTTATTTAGCAAAACTGAAAGGCGCCAATCCTGATGCTTATGCCAGCCAGCTGAACACGTTAAATGCACTGATTCAAAAATGGATGTCGGACCAGCAGGGTGCCGGGCTCAACATTCAGCAGGCCCTCACCATTAGCCAGGTAAACCATAATCCCGACCTGGTTTCGGCCCAATGATATTAAATTGCTGAGTACTGCACACCAGGGGCCGCATCATAAAACAAATGATGCGGCCTTCTTTTTTATAATTATTTTAATGATATGACTGGTCTTTCTTTTAAAGGTTGAGAGCGCTTCGCCTGTATGTAACAATATGCTATCATGTTCAATTTAGTTTGTTTTATTAAGCTTCATAATAAGATATTTATAATGTTGAGTAGGAGCCGGTTTTCCGCCAACCTGACGTTTGTAAACCTTTTTTATTGAAGATAAAAATGATGAAACGGATATTGTTTTGTTTACTTATGCTGATGACTTGTTTAGGAAACAAGGACGCGAGGGCACAGGCGGTAAATGGTAATTTGCCGCGGTTACTCATCAGGCTGGATGATATCGGCATGAACCATTCTGTAAATATGGCTTTGCTTAAGGCTGCTCAAACAGGCATGCCGCTTTCGGCTTCGGTGCAGTTTGCATGCCCCTGGTACCAGGAAGCAGTTGAAATACTAAAGCAATATCCTAATGTTACGATTGGGGTCCATCTTACATTGACCTCCGAATGGAAAAATTATCGCTGGGGGCCTGTAACCGGCCGTACGGCTGTTCCGAGCCTGGTTGATTCAAACGGGTATTTTCCGCAATCAACGCGGGCGTTTGCTAAAAACGGCTATAAACTTAGCGAAATTGAAACCTAGTTGTCGGCCCAGATTGAAAGGGCGCAGGCATCAGGATTAAAAATAACCTATATCGATCCGCATATGGGCATAGCGCTTTCAACGCCCGAATTGCGTGCCCTTACCGAAAAACTGGCTCGTAAATATAACCTGGCCATATCAACCTTAAGCAGCATAACTTATTTCGGCGAAACCTATAAAGAAATGTGGGGTGAACCTATCGCTACAAAAAAAGCGGCGTTTTTAGCTTATGTAGGTAAGCTTAATCCCGATAAGCCAAATATGATGGTGCTGCATACCGCTACTCCGAGCCCCGAGATGGATGTGCTGGTAGATATGAACAGTAACATGATGAACTCAAAAGAGGGTAAGCCCCTTACCAGTTTGCACCGCCAAACCGAACTTAATGCCTTGCTCTCGCCCGAGTTTGCAGCAATGACGGGCAAAAAGTTTCAGATGATCAATTATCAGCAACTGATTGCCGGTAAGGATATTAGCGTACTTAAAGCGGCAGATAATAAATAAGTACCTATTTTTTTGAAGTAGCAACTACGACAATACCGCCTATAACTAATAATCCACCAAGGTAGGGCGGCCAGTTAACGGTTTTTTCCCTGTCGGCCGATACCTGTATAGGGCCGGCATCAATGATCTTTTCTTTTTTGGTGTAAGTAAAGCCTGTCCAAATGAGCATGGCCGCGCCTACAATAATGAGTACGATCCCTATGGCTTTGTTCATGGTTATATAATTTGGTTATTTTATAATAAATAGCTTTTAGTTACTATTTGTTTTACGCTTGTCGTTCAGATTGACATATTAAGTTTTTTTGCTTTCAACTTTTCTTTAGATTAGAAGCCTGGATCCGGGGTGAATGGTTTTCCAATAACATCCTGAAAATTAATTACCGTAGATGCGAGATGATCTGATACTGGAAACCATATCGGTTACCAAAAACTTTTTTGGGGATAAGTCTTCTGGGGTTAATAACGTTACCATTTTTATTCCGAAAGGAAAGATAACAGCGATAGTAGGTGAAAGCGGCAGCGGGAAAACCACTTTGCTTAACCTGTTATATGGTACCCTGGAGCCCGACCATGGTGAGGTGTTTTTTAAGGAGGAGCAGGTATTAAGCAGGCAAAAAGGTATTCAGCATGCCCACAAGGTTATGCGGATGGTAGCGCAGCACGATAACGATCTTGATCCGCGAATATCGGTATGGGACACCATATGTGAAGGTTTGCCGGCCGAAGATCAAAGTCAGGCTATCCATCATGTTACCGAAGCTTTGAACCTTTTAAATATCTACACCATTAGGGAAATGCCCTTTGGTAAATTAAGCGGTGGTGAAAAGCAGCGCGTAACCATTGCCAAAGCATTGATTAGCCGCCCGGAAGTTTTACTGCTTGATGAACCCTTTAACCAGGTAGATGCCACCTATCGGGAAGGTTTACAGCACGATATCAGGTATGTTGTAAAGGAATGGGGAGTTACAGTAGTATTGGTATCGCATGACCCTGCCGAAATTCTTTCTATGGCCGATGAGCTGATTGTACTTAAAGAAGGCGAAATAGTGGAAAATGGCAGTCCCGAACAGTTATATCATTCGCCTAAATTAATGTACACAGCGCAAATACTAGCCAGCTGCACCCGGCTAACATCGGCCCAGGCAAAAATTTGCGGCATAAAAAGTAAACGCAGCGTAGTAGTGGTTTACGCGGAGCACATTAAAATAAGTAGCCTGGGCAGCAAATGGCTGGTGAAAATGGTGTTGTTCAAAGGCTTTTTTGAGGAATTGATTGTTGAAAAAGATGGTTTAACACTGCGGGTACTCAATTACGACAGGCGTAAGTACCCCGTTGGTAGTAAAGTGAGCATCAGCATCAGCAAATATTTTGAGTTTGGGAAGTGGGAGAGTTGATTTATACTTTTGTCTCTTTGGGACTTTTTAATAAAAATGTTGTTGCGAGGAGGAACGACGAAGCAATCTCGTAGCTATGCAAGCCGGCCATGTATTGGCTGCGAGATTGCCGCGCTGCGCAATGACAAGTTTTTATTTTTTTTCGTTCCGGCGCTTGTCGTCACTTCGCTACCTCTAATTCTCCTGTTTTCGCCTTTCTGTATTTTGATAGATTGATCAGCAACACACTGCTCAATATTACAACCAGCCCAATAACCTGGACCAGCGTTACATGTTCGCCTGCAAAAATTACCCCCAATAATACGGCTATCACCGGGTTAACATAGGCATAAGTACCAACCTGGGTGGCCGGCCTCACCTGTAAAAGCCATACATAAGCGCTAAATGCCGCTATCGATCCAAATATAATGAGATAAGCCAGAGCATACCAGCTTTGTGCCGGTATAGCGTGCCATTGTACGGTTTGTACCTCGTTGTCAAAAAAACTTGCAGGAATAAAAAATATGCCGGCTCCAAGCATTTGCCAGGCCGTATTTACCGATACGGAGCCTTTGTTGTTATAATGTTTTGAATATAATGATCCGGAAGCCCAACCCAGTGTACCAAGTAAAAGCAATATCATTCCTGGTAGTTTTGATGGACCTGCCGATGATCCCAATACGTCCGCGATCTGATCCCGGAATAAAAGTATCACACCTATAAAGCCAATGACGAGGCCGACAATGGTGCTTTTGCTTTTAAAGTTGGTGCTCCAGTTGGGTTTATCAAGCAGCACGAACCAAATTGGCGGCGATGTTACCATAATGGCCACCATAGCGCTTGGTAAAGTTTGTTCGGCCCATATTACTGCACCGTTACCTATTACCAGCAACAGGAAACCGCTTACTGCTGCATGTAATATGTTTTGTTTTACAAAAATCTTTTCACCCTTAATTGCACACCACGCCATTAACAGCAAACCCGCTGTGAAGAAGCGCAGCGCACCCAACAGCAGCGGCGGAAAACCGCCTACTGCAATTTTTATAAAAAAGTAGGTAGAGCCCCACACTATATAAACAGTGGCGAAAGCTATAATAACTAATATGGGCGAAGTGGATTTTGCAGTAGTAGGTGCCATGATATATTATTTTTCGGGTATAACCAATTGTTGTTGTTCTTTTTTGGTTTCGAGCACTATGGTGGTGCGGGTGCTCAAAATATTGGGTATTTTACTGAAGTGAGTGCGCATTAAATTCATTAGCGAGGCGGAGTCATAAGTACGCACTTTTATTAAATAGCAATCGTCGCCGGCTATGTGGTGCACTTCCTGTACTTCGGGTATCTTGGCTAGCTCGCCTGATGTAGCATCGCTTCCTGGCCCATCGGCCGCTTTCATAAATATAAAAGCAAGCATTTTTTGCTGCAGGGCCGCCGGATTGATGCGCGTTGTATATTGTTGGATCACATTTTTTTGTTCCAGTTTTTTTACGCGCTCAAGTATGCCGGATGGCGCCATGCCAAGCTCACGGGCCAGGTCAGCATTAGAGATCCGGGCGTTTTCCTGCATCAATCGCAAAATATGCAGGTCGGTTTTATCTAAAATAATTTCCGGTTCGTTAATCATACAGTAATATTCGATATAAATTGGATAAAGTTCAAATATTTTTAATTAAAATGAATTTAATTCGACAAAACTATCTTTATGATGTTTAAACATCAGTTGCTTAAGCCGCTTCTGCAATCAAATAAATACTGTTTTAGCTGTCTGAAATGGCTTTTTGACAGGCAATAGATTTTTTTGAAAAAAAATTAAAATGTTTTTAAATCACAATCGTCTTTATCTTTAAAAAGGATAAAGAAATTGACAACAGCGATAATGCCCCAGGACAAAAACAGCCACATCATACAAACAATTGCTTCGTATGGTAAAAGCCTGTTGGGATTTATTCGCCGGAGGGTAAAAAACGATGCCGACGCCGAGGATATACTCCAGGATGTTTGGTACCAGTTTAGCGCTGTTATTAATTCTGAACCGATTGAACAAACCAGCGCCTGGCTATACCGGGTGGCCCGGAACAAAATAACTGATAAGCATAAAAAAAAGACGGAAACCCTGCTTGATGATATGCTGGCCGATGATGAGGATTATGACGATGAGGCACCGGACTTTAAAGCCATACTCCTTACCGAAGCTACCACTCCCGAAACCGAGTATTTGCGCAACCTTTTTTGGGAGCAGTTATTTTTTGCGCTGGATGAATTGCCCGAAGAACAAAAACAGGTATTTGTTTGGCATGAGCTTGAGGATATCCCCTTTGAGGAAATTGCCAAACGTACCGGGCTAAATACCAACACGCTGGTATCAAGGAAACGTTACGCCGTACTACACTTGCGCAAACGGCTTGCCCAGCTTTACACGGAAATTACTGAATATTAAAAATTAAGACATTATATATCATGAAAACATTTTTTTATAAAAGGCGATTTTTTTTCATCCCGCTTGGGGTGCTCGCTTGCCTGGCCGTCATCAGCTTTGTGGTAATGCAGCTGTGGAATAATTTATTGCCGGATATTTTACATGTAACAACTATTACTTACTGGCAGGCCGTTGGCATATTTATTTTATGCAAGATTTTGTTTGGTTTTGGGAAAGGCGGCCCTAAAGGCGGAGGAGGTGCCCCTTGGATGCGCGGACGCATGGCCGAGCGTTTTAAAAATATGAGCCCAGAAGACAGAGATAAATTCCGCGCTCAGTGGGAGGACCGCATGTGCGGATGGAAAGGCCACGGGCATGGCAGGTTTAGCCGTGACTGGGACGATTTTAAGACTACCACAAACGAAGAAAAGAAGGCTGAGTAAGCAATCAGCATGTCCGGCTTTAAGCTTTGTGCATTCCGCTTTCAGCTTTATAAATAAATATTTATCTACCTCAAATAACATAACAATGGATGTACTGGTATTTGCAACAAGTGTACGGCAGAGACGGCAGGTGAGCCGGGTACAAAATTTATTAACCAAAATACCTGCCATAGCCCAATGGAACTTTGACCTGGAAGACTGCGATAATATTTTACGGGTGGAGGCTGAGGATCTTTCACCACGTTATATCGAATCGTTGTTACAAAAGGCCGGCATCCATTGCCAGGAGCTTGATTATTAATACCTGTTTACAATGACAGCCTCGCTTGAACGTAAGCTGATCCGATGGGTCCATATCTTGTTAAGCATCCCAGTTGTAGGGTATATTTATGGCCCGGTGGCTCAAATTCCTAACGCGGCTGCGGCGGTAAAATGGGTATTCTTCCCAATAATAGTACTTTCGGGCTTCTGGCTGTGGAAAGGCTATTGGTTTAAAAAGAAATACAAAAATTTAGTTAAGTGATTGTTTGGCAGCCCGGCTTATTTTTTAGCCGGGCTGTTTATTTCAATCCAGTAGCCGTCCGGATCCTGGAAATATAGTTGTAGTACGCCATCGGCCCGGTAGGTAGGTTCTTTACTGTCGCCTTTCCAGTTTGAGTAGGGGATATTCATTTGATCAAGCGTTTTTGCAAACTCTTTTACCGACGAAACAGTGAAGCAAAGGTGTACGCCTTTAACCTGTTTTTCGTTACGTTCGGCCTGTATAACGTGTAGTTTTACATTATTGCCAAGACTATACCATTGGTGTACGGTATCGGCAAAGGGGTTGTCAACTTTTTTAAGGTGTAATACTTTGGTATAAAATTCGGTGCTTTTTTTAAGGTTACCGGTAGTAATGGCGATATGATCAATTACCGGTGAGATATCGGTACCGTTTTGCGCTTTGCAAACCACAGGTAAAAGCACAGTTATTGCCAGCAGCAACGTGGTTAGTTTGGCTGTTTTAAAAATTATTGATAAAGATCTCATTGTTAGGATTAGTAATTTAAATGCCTAAAGATATAGGTTTAGCATTATGGTTAAAGTAATGCACAAATAAATTACACAAGCATTCAATGAAAACTGAATATCAATCTTTCGTCCAGGGGATTAACACAATTGATATTGTGTAAATTCCAGTCATTAATATCAATAAGGCCCGCATCGGTCCTGTAATGACTGTCATCAACAGGGCATTTTACTACATATCCAATATCTTTAATCAGCACAATTATTGGTCTTGCACCGCAAACCTTGCAGCAGTTACAATCAACCGATCCTGGTATATTTACATAGCCCCTCATACTTCATCCGGCGTTTAATTAGTTTTTAATTGCGATTAGTTATCAGGTCAATCAACTTTGTTGAAGTACTCGTATTTTATCCTAAAAAATTAAAAAAATGCTAATTGAGAATAAAATCCTCCATAAAAATATAATACGTATGAAACTGAATTTATGTTACTGCCCTTTGCAGATTATTATTTATTTAAGAGAATAATAATAGTTGGTTTGTATTTTACGGTACCGTTTTATATTAATTTAACGCTGCAAACAGCTATGGAGCAATATCATTATTGATGCTTATAACCTTTCTGGCTATCGGTTTTTTGTTTGTTTGGATTAACCGGGCCATGGCGCGACGGAGTTCCTGAGTTGTCGCTTGAAATAGTTGTCGACTGATGATGATCCTACTGTAACATTCCTTTTACGGCTTTGTTGCCGCACTCTTATGGCATGATAACTGTTTGGCCATAGCTTATCTATCGAAAACTAATAAATCATTTGCTATGAAAACTACTGTTTCACGCTCAATTTCATTATTAATATTAGCAGCAATGGGCTTTACAAGCTGTTCGGCCGAATACCGGGAACGACACAGGCGACGACATGACGAAAGGGTTCGTGTACACGAACGGGTAGTTATACATAATTAAACAGGTAAATACAGCAAAACAGGCCGTGCTTCATCAGCACGGCCTGTTTTGTTTATGGCGTTTAAAAACCGGGATTATTTATGGTAAAATCAATCGTTCCAGAGGTGCCGTGAATGAAGCCTGCCTTCCAGTTTGTTTTTAATCATAAGGTCGTCTTTATGCAAAATGCAATCGCCCTGATTGATGTCTTCTTCGGCAGTAACTTTGATGATGCTGCCTGATATCTGTTCAACTATACTTGATAAAGTAAAGATCTCTGAGTCGGGTATTTGTACGGTTAATATTGCCATGGGTAGATGATGTTATTTTTAATAATTCAAAAATATGGTAATAAAATTTACCCAATGTTTTATGAAAGTAAAATTTAAATAACCTTTATTTTACAAATGTATCAACAATATTAATTCACGGTTTTAGTTATCAGTACCCAGTCTACAATGGTTTTGGCATCTCCGGTTTTGATTTTGTTAACTGTATTTTCTGATAAACCATGATAGGGTTTGGTAACCTTGTTAACACCACCGGGATAACCCCCGCCTAATGCAAAATTAAGGATGATGAATTTTTTGTTATCAAAAGCCCAGCGGCCATATTTTTCAACCATTGCTTTTGTTACCGTATAGGTGATTTTGCCATCAACCTTAAAAACAAGGCTCTCAGGCAACCAGTCTACCGAATATACATGCCACTGGGTAACATCAATGCCTGCCGGGAAAAATACCCGTTTTGCAAGCGGCGTATCGCCAAAATAGCCGGGGCCATGTAAAGCATGGCTTACCCAACTTGAGTCGCCTACGGTTTCCATTACGTCAATTTCGCCGCAATTGGGCCATTTACCGTTTCCAAGCAGCCAAAAGGCTGGCCATAAGCCTGCGCCTGCCGCCATTTTCATTCTGCATGAGGCCGTGCCATATGTAAACTCCATTTTAGCACGGGTATTAATGCGGCCTGAAATGAAATCATATTTACGCTGCTGTTTACTGGTAAAGCCGGGTTTAAATAAAGCCTTTAAAACAAGTGCGCCGTTTTCGGCACCTTCGGCTTTACCATCTATCATATAAATGGTAGCCGCCGAATCAACATAGGCCTGCTGCTCGTCATTAACAGTGTTGCCCGTAACTTCAACATTCCATCTGCTCCTGTTGAGGGCAGGGTTGTTAAAATCTTCGAAGAAAACAGTATCGGTTTTAGTGTTAGTTTGAGCGAACGCCTGTAACGTTAATAAAAGCGGAACTGATAGCAGCAGGTGTTTTAGTTTCATTAGTGGTGTGTGAGATAAGGGTTTAAAGGTAGATAAATTGAATGACAGGAATTTAGTCTTTACCAATTGCGATCATAATTTTACAGTTGTGTCCCGGTTTGAAACTAAAATACATTGACAAATAAACAGATGAAGAATCTCTGCTTACATTGTTATATTTGTGTAATACTCATCTTAAGGTTATGGGTAATAACACAACAAACTTATATTTCAGGTCGAAACAGGTTTCATTAATAATGTTGGCGGTAACGGCTATCATTTGCTCCAGGCTGTTGTTCTTTCTTTTTAATGACTCTGAAGGCCCAAATCTTTTAATAGTTGGAGGCTTGGCACTGGCTTTATTTTTGCTATCCTGGGCGGTATATGTATTGGGCCCATTCAAAATAAATGGCTTTAAACGACTTTTCGCGGCAATTTGTATCCAACTACTATTAGTTATTGGTCTCTATTTTTACATGAAGTAAGTTCCTGTCTTTCCCCAAATTTTTGAACCTGGCCTGCATCTGCAATTTTACCCTCTAATTACCTTTACTTTTTTAAATTGCAAACTTATATGGATTCATATGCACAGTAGTGGTTTTTTGAAGGTATTCGCAATTATTGCGTTGATTAGTTTGTTGTTTGATTGGTACATCCATTCCGGCCTTAAAACCTTAACTGCCGACTGGCAATCAAACCTGTGGCGCAATGTTGTTTTATGGGGGTATCTGATCATATCTGTAGGCGTAACTGCTTTGTTTTTACTTGGCTTTGGCGCTTTTAGTACGGCGAGCGGCATGCGCCCGTTTCATGAGTGGATGCTAAGCCTGTTCCTGACGTTTTTTATTACCAAATTGGTTTTCATAATCGTATTATCTCTTGGCGATCTCGGGCGGTTTTTCGTAGGTGTATTCAATTTGATCAGTGGTTCGGGCAGGGTTGCCGGGCAGCCGGCTTTTCCAGGCCGGCGTAAGTTCATCAGTGAAATAGCGGTACTGGCGGCTGCCGTGCCTTTTACTTCGTTTTTTTATGCCATGCTTAAAGGTAAATACGATTATAAGCTGCATAAAACCACTCTTTATTTTGATGATTTGCCCGATGCCTTCGATGGCTTTACCATCACCCAGCTTTCTGACATCCATTCCGGAAGTTTTGATAATACCGAGGCTATGCAACGCGGTATCGACCTGGCTAAAGCGCAAAAAAGCGACCTGTTTGTTTTTACCGGCGACCTTGTGAATAATGCAGCATCGGAAATTGAGCCTTATATTGGCAGGTTTGGGGAGATCAAAGCGCCTTACGGACAGTTTTCCATTTTAGGTAACCACGATTATGGTGACTATATCCATTGGGATAACATGCAGGAAAAGGCAGCCAATCTCGATAAACTTAAACAATATCACAAAGCCTTAGGCTACCGTTTGCTGCTGGATGAAAATGTAACCATTGAAAAAGGCGGACAAAAGATCTCCCTCATCGGGGTCCAAAACTGGGGCAGAGGTTTCATTCAGGTAGGCGATTTGAATAAGGCGCTTCAGGGCGTACCTCCGGATGCCTTTAAAATACTGCTTTCGCATGATCCTACCCATTGGGAAGAACAGGTTCGTTATAACCCAACAACCATCCATCTTACCTTATCGGGCCATACCCATGGCGCACAGTTTGGTGTAGAGATCCCCGGCTTTAGGTGGAGCCCGGTAAAATACCGCTATGTTGACTGGGCCGGCCTAGCTAATGAAAAGAACCGTTACCTGTACGTAAACCGTGGTTTTGGTTTCCTGGCATTTTCGGGAAGATTAGGTATTTGGCCCGAGGTTACGGTTATTGAGCTGAAGAAAAAGGTAGTGTAACGTTATAAAATACGGATTTGATTTATCGGGCCTGATTTGTGGCAAGGTTTTTATGCTTTTTATATGAAGCATTAAAACTAAGATTATGGCAACAAACGATATAAAAAGGATTGGCAAACACGGCCCCGAGGTACAGCATCAGCATAGCAATGCCTGGCAAGTGATGAAGCCTTTTGTGCATTTTGGTGTGAAAGCTATAAGCGCAATAGCCCATACACTTATCTACATTATAAAACATATTCCCAAACCTGATTCGCCTAAACCTTCCGGGCAAAAAGGCGGTAAGATCATCAAAATATGAAATAGTAAGCCCGGTATATTCATATCGGGCTTTTTTGTAATCCAGTACTGGTTATCTACCGTTATTAAACGGAATAAAATACCGTGTTTTCACGGGTTGCGGGACCGTTTTTAAATGGCGAGATTTAAGCGTTGATTAAATCATGCAAAACAAGAACTGCCATTACCTATCACAGGTTGCTAATATTCCCTTCAATAATAATTGATATAATATTAAAAACCTAAACCTTAACTTTAACCTTGTCTTGACACCCGTCAGTTTGATGGGTGTTTTTTGTTTTATACCAGTTCAAATTCATAAGCGTTCAGTAAGTAGCTTGTTGTTTAAATTACAATTTGTACTTACTTTCACCCTCAATGAATCATCTGTTTACCGGTTGCAAAACGCTTCAAAAATTAATACTTCCGGCGCTGTTACTTTCTGCTACATTATCAAAAGCGCAGGTGTTTGGCGGTAACCCGCCATCTATAAAGTGGAAACAGGTAAACACACCACCCGCGCGGGTAATATTCCCGGCTGGGTTGGATTCGGCGGGATTAAGGGTTGCCAATATCGTGCAGCAAATGAACGGCCTGATCCGGCCAACAATCGGTTTTAAGCAAAAACAAATCAGTATTGTATTGCAAAATCAAACTACTGTAGCCAACGGTTATGTAGGATTGGCCCCCTTCAGGAGCGAGTTTTTTTTAACTCCCGAACAAAATAGCTTTGATATAGGCAGCCTGCCATGGCCGCAGCAACTGGCTATTCACGAGTACAGGCATGTGCAGCAGTACAATAATTTTAATGTAGGCCTGTCGCATTTACTCCGTATAATTTTTGGTGAGGGCGGGCAGGCGTTGGGTAACGATCTGGCTGTACCCAACTGGTTTTTTGAGGGAGACGCTGTTTTTAACGAAACCCTGGTGAGCGAACAGGGCAGGGGCCGGTTGCCTTATTTTTTTACCGGTTACCGTGCGCTGTGGGCGGCGGATAAAAACTACAGCTATATGAAGCTTCGCAATGGCTCGTACCGCGATTATGTGCCCGATCATTACCCGCTCGGCTACATGATGGTAGCATACGGCCGCGAAAAATATGGCAGCGAACTTTGGAAAAACGTAACACATGACGCCGCGGCTTATCGCGGTGACTTTTATCCTTTTCAATGGGCTGTTAAAAAATACACCGGCGAAAGTTTCAAAACCTTTTCCAATAACGGGTTTGCTTATTTCAAACAGCAATTTGCCGAAGATAACAATCAGCCCGTTGCCGACCGGAAGAAACATTTTGAGGCCAACCGGCAATACCCGGCTTTTGTGAACGATAGTACGCTCATCTATGCAAAAAATACTTACGATCATTTGCCCGCCTTTGTTATTAAAACCGGTGATAAAGAGGTAAAACTCAGCACCCGTTCCTATTCATTGGATAGTTATTTTGATTATCACAACGGTAAAATAATTTATACATCCTATCGGCCGGATTTACGCTGGGGCTACCGTAATTATAGTGAACTGATGCTGCTTGATACAAAAACGGGGCAGGAACACCGGATCACATCAAAAGCAAAATACTTTTCGCCTGCTTTTAGTGCCGATGGCCAAAGTA
>JGI24737J22298_10000159_pt1 | contig 21262 bp, 14 predicted proteins | sample KBSCornC3_FD_22298 | JGI IMG/M metagenome (IMG submission 22298) | reverse complement strand
TTTATAAAACGAAGAAGCGATCACTATTTTATGAACCAGTTGCGGATGCCTGATGGCTATTTGCATGGCGGTATTACCTCCGTTGCTAAAACCCATAATATCGGCCTGTTTTATATCCAAATGCTTGAGCAAAGCGGCTACGTCATCAGCATCCTGCTCAAAAGAGGTAGGTACGCCCCTGTCCGGCGTACGCCCGTGTGCCTGCAAATCAACCCCTATTACCTGGTGATTTTTCGCAAAGCCCGACAATACCCTGCCAAAAGTAACGCCGATATCTGAACCGCCGCCATGGATTAATACCAGCGGGAAACCCTCGCCGTGAATTTCATAATACATTTTCAGGCCGTTAACAACGGCATAGTTACCCCCAATATTTGTTTGTGCCATATCCATAGGTTTTAATTTCAATACAAACTTAGCAGTATGAAGATAAGGCGCCGGGTAGTAAATATGACAATTTGAGGTATAAAAAATGACAGCTCCGAATTATTGCTGCACAGCCATAGCGGTAACGGCCTGCAAATACCAGGCGGCATGAGGTAACCATTGTTCTGTCCAACGCCATTCGTTGCCGTTGTCTTTTATTTTAAAATCGATACCGCTGCCGTCGGGATTTTCCTTTTTACCGGTGATTCCGTTGGAAATCCCACCCTTGCCCGATCCATGGCCGAAATTTGAACTCATGTAAGGCACGTTGTTTTTACCATACTGGTACATAAAGCACATTTGGTAAGGGTTACAACCTAATATCCAGGCTATCTGGTGCGATGCATACCCGGCCAGTTCTCTTTTTATGCCCCAGCCTCCTTTTTCGGGATATACTAACCGCCCGCCTACTAATGCCGCCGCTGCCAGCGAGCCCAGGCGCGCATTTTCACCTTGCCACCACCAGCCGGTTTCATTTTCATGCGGGATAAAAAAGCCATCTTTTACAGCACCCCTAAACTTAAAAGATTGGCGGGCATAGCCAAACGGATTATCCACATTAGCGGTTACCTCCAGGTTATAATCCAGTGCTTTTTTTATGGTTGATAATGCATCGGACCGCTGATCAGCTTCTTGCTCCTTATCCAGGTACCTGCATAAAGCAATAACGGGTAAGCCGGCATCTGCTGCGTGCCAGAAAGGCCTGTCGCCGTCGTCAGCAATAAAATACCCCGCGGGGCTCATTCGCTTGTTCAAACTTAGCGCACGTTTTCGGGCTTCATCACGATAAAGGGAACTATCGGTAGCAATCCACAATTCGGTAGCAGCCATCAGGGCACAATAGTCGTCAATGATATTTTCCTTGCCGTCGTCATCATATTGGGTATTGTTTGCCAGCAAGTGCGCGAAAGCCCGTTTGGCAGCGGCAAGATATTCCGCCGACTTAAAGTCACCGTCTTTTTTCAGTTGCGAGATTCGCGCCAACGATGCAATAGCCATCCCACCTCCTTCTCGAAAAGCAGCCTGGTACTCATCTGTTGTAACGCTGTTTGCTTTTAGTCCTACAACACGCCTGGCTTTAGGATCTTTATTAAAATAGCTGAATACGATCATGTAAAAATAATCGTCTGTTGACAGGGCGCGCATCATGTAGTCGGCCCCCCAAAGTGCTTCATTCATCATGCCATCATAAATCCCCAGTTTATTTAACAAACCCGGCGCGGTTTGCACTGTATTGACCATTGACCAGGTTACGAGGGGTATTTGCTGGGGCGACATAAAATTAGCATAAGCCAAATGCGAAAAGTATTTGCTTACATCGCCCGACGCATCACACCAGCCGCCATGCAGATCAACTGTTTTATCGCTGCCATAAAGCTGAACGGCTGCGTCGGCCTGCAGCTCCGTTGGTGTGTTAGCCCGCTGCTTATTGTAATAACTCAATACCGATGGGATGGTAGTTACTGCCAACGCGTTTTCCTTGATCTGAAACCAATCGGATTGAGAATGAAAATCTTTAGTACCAATGTAAATCCTGTATTTCCCCTCCGCTTTGAATTCCGAAAAATCGGCCTGGTAAAAATATCCGTCCTTGTCCCATTCCTCAACCTTTAACGGGCTATTTAACGGAGCGATATACACAGCATTACCATTTGAGTTTTGTAACGCGAAAAGTATACCCGGCACAAGTTTGGTGTCGCAACGCACAACAACAGTTTTTGCTCCCCGGGCATCATACCCTACCTGGTTCATGTAAAAAACAGGATTCGCTTTACACGGATAGCAAAACAGCGAAAAAAAAGCTGACAGGATAATTCGGCGAACAAATGAATTCATGTAAATGCAGTTTAAAGATCAATGCAATTTACAGTATTTATAAACCGACAGTTAGTAACCCTGGCCTAAAAAGCGGCAACCATACCCCTAATTTACCACTACAATTTATCCAAAAAACGTTTTATAATTTAATGGGGTATTAAAACAAACTATAACATGCTGCCTGTTTACCCGTTTTATTTAGGTAACTTTGAAACTTATAAAAATTGGCCGTTACATTAAGCTGATTTATTGAGAACTATTAATGCCGGGAGGTGTAACAACCTCTTTAACCCGATAACCGAAGCCCTTGTATAAATACTTTACGAGGGCTTTCGCTTTTACAAACACTATTATGGACGAAAGAAATTATTTAAGCACGTGGCAAAAGTACATGCCTGTAATACGCCTGCACTTGAAAAGAAGTCTGCAAGACGAGCAGCAGTTTAAGTTAAATATAACTGATTTTGAAGCGGCCGGCAGCAAGGGGAAATCCGGTTATACCTTTAATATCAATATCGAAAACGGCAAGGTCACCAACAACATCAGCGGATCGGCAGTGGCGCGCGATTTGTACGAACTCCTTAAAGCCGATGAAGCTGTTAAAGCGATTTTAAAGGATAAAAATGTAAAGATAAGCGTTGGCAAATCGTTTGTCCTCAGTATTAAAACTACGCACTTATCTTCGTACAGATAATAATATCCGGAAGTAACTTCAAAAAGGAAATAACCTGTCAGGGGCTTATTTCCTTTTTTTATGAGATGATTTTTTGCTTTTACCTGAAGAAGAAGACTTTTTTGAAGATGATGACTTCTTAGAGGACGAATGCTTTGATGAAGAAGAATGCTTTGATGAATGAGAGGTTCTTTTTGAAGACTTTCCATGTCTTCTCCTCGGGCGGTATCCTTCATCTTCTATATTCTGATCTGCCGGTCTCTCCATTTTCCTGATCTTAGGGCCAAAATCAATAGCCTCATCATGGAAAAACTTATCAAAAGGATTAAAATAATAGATGTTAGCTGCATCGTAGATCTTGATGCTCGCTTTTAAACGGTTATTGAACGCTTCTTCATCTTTGAGTTCAGGAGCAGTCCAGCCTGCTTCGGCCAAACCAGCTATGCGGGGAAATAACATAAAATCAAGGCGCTTTTCAGAACCTATCATTTCAGTCCAGACATTGGCCTGTACACCAATGATCTGCTTTGACTGCAGGTCTTCGTTATTCTGCATCTGCCTTTCAGGGAAACCATAAACACTACCTACGGTATTATACACACCTTTCCACCTGCGGCCCAAGATATGATCAGCATCCTGCACAAAATCAAAATACATAGGCAGGCGCGGACAAAGCACTACCTGGTAACCTTTTTGTACTGCTAAATGCAGCTGGCCCGGTAAATTTTGCCTCCACCAAAAAATAATGGTTTTATCAGCCGGCAGGTTTGTTCCGGTTGCTTCATCCCAGGCCAGTACTTTATTACCTGCATTTATGGCGGTGTCGGCTACGCGCTTAAAGAAATAACGTTCCAGCTCGCCTACATCGGCAAAGTTATTCTTCTGCATAAACCCGGCTATTGAAGGGTTAAGCGACCAGGCCTTAACACCCAAAGCCACTTCATCGCCTCCCAAATGGATCATTTTAGAAGGAAAAAGCGTGCTGGTTTCCTTAATGATGTTACCAAGAAACTGGTATGTGCTATCGATTGAAGGATTAAAAGTAAAATTAGGATAGCCTTCAACACTGCCGCCGCTAAACTGCGGATACGCTTTGTTGGCCGCTGTAGCATGACCCGGCATATCTATTTCGGGGATCACGGTTATAAACCTTTCCGCGGCATAAGCGATGATCTCTTTGATCTGGGTTTGGGTATAATATTGAGGATCGGCAATTGAATCACTGTAATTACCGATTCCGCCAATCAGTGTTAGCTTAGGATATTTTTTTATCTCCAAACGCCAGCCCTGGGCATCTGTTAAATGCCAGTGAAATTTATTAAGCTTATAGTAAGCCATCCAGTCAAGGATTTGCTTAACTTTTTCCATCCCGAAGAAATGACGGGATTCGTCGAGCATCAGACCCCGCCATTGATAGCGCGGAGTATCGGCAATGGTTAAAGACGTTAAGCTAATGGTTTCGCCCCTGGGCTGATCTTTGATCATTTGCAGCAAGGAAATCATCCCATAAAACACCCCATCACGGTTAGACGAAGAAATGGTGATTTCATTGGCAACAATTTTCAAGGAATATGCCCCCGCGGTGGGATCGCCGTTGGTTAACAACAAATGAATAACACTGCCTGCATCTTTATTATCAACGGCAAGCATAAAACCAGCCGACAGGCTTACCTGTTTTTGGAAGTAACGAGCTATTGGCAACAACGAAGCATCATTTACACCAACGGTGCTGTGATTACTAAAAGTAAACTGCCCTGTACCATTAACAACAGACTTGGGCTGCGGGATTATATTGACATTTTGCGCCCGTACGTATCCGGAAAACAAAATAAATACAAGTACGATCTTAAATTTCATTTAAAAAACAACTCAAATAGTTTGGGGCTGCTATGATATGAATTTTCTTTGAAAAACCGGGTAATTTGTTTGTAACAAAGTGTTTAACCCCTACAACCGGGCAGGTTGTTATCCGTAAGGTCATGAAATCACCTGTCAATGCACTCAGGGAGTTGTATAAATTGTTTCACAATTTTTGAGATACGATTGCGGAGTTAGCTATAACAACATGTAAAGCGTTACTAAAATTACCACAGCGCGAAGAACAATCGCAAAACGAGCGTTCTGAATAAATTGCAAATTACTAAATTACAGCAGCTTACATCAACAAAGGTATTGTATCCTATGAACCAGGCTCGCATCAAAGGAGCGGGAAGGAATATTTCTGGCCTGTTATTCCGCAACAGATATTTCGTGATTGCTTCAGTAGTAGTTGTTGTTTTAGCAGCTTCAGTTTATTCACTTTTTTCATCTCCTAAATACAAAGTGAGCATAGAGTTGGCTGCTTCCGGCGATTGGGAATTACTAACGACAGCAATTAAGGAGCTGCGCTCTGAAACCACGATAGAAAAAGCGGTCAACGCGTTAGGGCTCCAGGTAAGTTATTATCGTAAGGGAACTTTTACAACAAAAGAGATTTACGGGGATTCATTACCCATTAAGCTTATACCTGGAAAGAGCAACTTCTATACTGCTCCTGTTGAGATCACCATCAATTTAATTAATGGCAACGTTTGCAGGATCGATCAGGATAATGTACTCACAGATGTACCTCTATACCACCCGGTTAAACACGGATCTTTACGCTATACCATAATAAAAGGGCCTGCCTTTAAACCCATACAACTACCGCTGATTGTAAAACTCACTTCCTCCGCCGATTTAACTGAACAATTTGGCAATAGTATGCGTGCGAAAATTTTGAGCGGTAGCATTTTTGAATTGAGCATAAACGTGAATAATGCTCAAAAGGGGCATGATTTTTTGAATAAGCTTGTAGAAATTATCAATGCCCAATATGCCAAGCCCAGTTCAAACACTAAACCGGCAGTTGATACTGCATTGCTTCTTAAATTAAACGATAGTATAACCTACTATAAAGCAATGGCAGATAAATATCACGAGCAGCAAGCCATACTGAACAACATCAAAAAACCAAGGCAAATGCCAAAGCCGAGAGCTGTTCCGATACTGATGACGGTGAAGACTGCATTGACTGAAAAAGAAAGAGCCGGCTTAAATGCACTTACTGCCGTTAAAACATACGCCTTGAAACCTAATGACGCTTTTGTTATCATACCGGATAATCATCAGGTTAGCGATTACCGTATCGAAGCACTCATAAAGGATTTTAATAAAGCGCAACTCAATAAACAGCGGGTAATGCAGGATTCGGACAATGCTGATGCAAGCGTTTACGCTTTCAAACTCGAACTTAATTCAATAAAAGAAGCACTTGTTAACAGCATAACGGTAAAAGAACAAAAAATCAGAAATGCTCATCAAATTAAAGATGTCCGCCAACTTAAGTACATTGACCAACCAAAAGATGTTGAGCAACCTCAAGATAGTGTGCAACCAAAAGATGTGGATCAACCAAAAGATTCAAAATCAATAGCATCATTTTTATCGCTGCAATTGAATGATTCTATCGCCCAAATAAACACTATAATTGAAAGTAAGCAACAACAGTATAACAGGCTGTTACATGGATCAGGCAGGCAAAATCCCGGGCCAAGGCTCATTATAAATGAAACGTGGCACACGCGGGAATCAATGATCTCCAAATCATTATTAGTATATTTTTTTGCATTACTGACGGGTTTGCTGCTGCCCGTTTTATTGCTGATTATAAATGAATATATAACATCAGTCAAAAAAAGGCAGGCGTAATAAAATGCAGGGAAAGACAAACCCCTAACATGCAAAACGGCCGATCAGGATTTCTGATCAGCCGTTTTCCGTTTTCACAGGGGTAGATAAAGCTTATTTCCAGCCGCCGCCTAATGAGCGATAAAGCTCAGCGTTGGCACTAAGTTGAGCCATTTTAATAGATGCTAATTCAAGCTCACCTTGCAATACATTACCCTGCGCAGTAATCACCTCAAGATAGGTAGCAAGACCGTTTTTAAACAACATGCTCGCATTGCTTGTAGCTTGTTGCAATGTTTTAACGCGGTTAGCTGCGATAGCTTGTTGCTCTTTAAGCTTTTGGAGCCTTACCAAAGCGTCAGATACTTCACCAACCGCATTTAATACAGATTGACGGAATTGGATCACTGTTTTTTCGCGGTCAACTTTGGCAACTTCGTATTGAGTACGCAATTGTTTGTGTTGCAACAAAGGCTGAGCAATACCACCGGCAACAGTACCAAATAATGAAGCCGGAATATTAAACCAGTTGCTTGATTTAAATGAGTTTAAACCACCCTGACCGGTTATAGTTAATGAAGGGTAAAGCTGGGCTTTAGCGATACCAACCCTCGCGTTAGCAATATTTAAAGCCAACTCCGAACTGCGTACATCGGGCCTGCGGCTCACCATTGCTGATGGTACGCCTGCCGAAAGTGTTTCGGGGAAAGTAATATCATTAAGTTTAGCGCTACGTTCAATGGCGTCAGGTAACCTGCCTGCCAATATGCTCAAGCCATTCTCCTGAACATTGATATCGCGTTCAAACTGAGGAACCAATTGCGCAGCAGCTTCTAACTGGGCCTGTGCCTGCTGAACACCTAAAAGCGTCACCTGGCCGGCATCGTACTGCAATTTGATGATGCGTAATGTACTGTCATTCAGTTTTACGTTTTTCTTAGCTATTTCCAGTTGCTCGTCGAGCATCAGCAAGTTATAGTAACCTTGTGATACACTTGATACGATGTTGGTTTGGATAGCCCTTTTAGCTTCGTTAGTTTGCAGGTACTGGGCCAAAGCTTCACGGTTTTGGCTGCGGATTTTACCCCAGATATCAGCCTCCCATGAAAGTGCCAGGTTAGCATTATAATCTTCGACATGTTTAGTACCAATGTTAAACTGTTTAATGCTTAGCCCGGTAACGCTATTATCAGACGGACGGTTGCTGCTTGCCGTAACATTTAAACCAACAGATGGTACATAGTTCCATTTAACTTGTTTAAACTGTAATTGCGCAGCTTCGATATTTTTTACGGCCACTTGCATATCGTAATTTTTAACGATGGCACTGTCAATCAGATTTTGAAGAGCAGCATCGGTAAAAAAGTTTTTCCATTGCAAGTCGGCAATGCTGCTGGTATCGCCGGTGGTAACCGCGTTCCTGAAAGCTTCAGGTTGCGCGTCCTTTGGCGTAGCAACATCTTTTGAAACTTTACAGCCTGCCAGCACTACCAGTGCTAAAGCCAAACTGCCTATTATATTTTTCATTGTTATATCTTTTTTAAACTATCACGGATTTTAAAGGCCGTGATAGTTTTAGTTGATGTTTGATTGATTAAGCTGAATATTCGTTTTCTAAAACTACAGCATCTTTACCATGGTCGCCGGCAGCGGCAAGCGGCTTAGGTTTGCCACTAATGCGTTCCTGCAAGCCCTGGAATATCACGTATAGTACGGGTATGATAAACAAACCTAACAGTACGCCTGAAACCATCCCGCCTGCTGCACCAATACTGATAGAGTGGTTACCCTGTGCAGATGGACCGGTTGCGATACTCATCGGGAATAAACCGAATACGAAGGCCATGGAGGTCATGATGATTGGACGAATACGGAGCTGAGCAGCTTCGATAGCCGACTGAACCAGCCCATGCCCTGCCCTTCGCCGTTGTACCGCGAACTCTACGATCAGGATGGCGTTCTTGGCCAGCAAGCCGATGAGCATGATCAGCGCAACCTGTACATAGATGTTGTTTTCGATACCGGTTAAGCCTAACACAATGAATACCCCGAATAAACCTGTAGGTATCGAAAGTATTACCGCCAATGGCAGGATATAACTTTCATACTGTGCAGACAGCAGGAAGTATACAAACACCAAACATAACAGGAAGATCACAGTCGACTGACCACTTGAAGAAATCTCCTCGCGGGTTTGGCCGGTAAACTCATAGGCAAAACCTTGCGGCAATTGCTCCTTAGCTGTTTCCTCAATCGCTTTGATGGCATCACCAGAGCTGTAGCCTGGTTTAGGGATAGCATTGATTTCGATAGAGTTGAACAAGTTGTAACGTGAAGCAGTTTCTGAGCCATACACACGGGTTAATTTAACCAGGGTGTTGATAGGCACATTTTCGCCCGATTTGTTTTTAACAAATACACGGTCAATTGCCGATGGATCTGTCCTGTCGGCAATATCAGCCTGAACAACCACGCGGTAGTATTTGCCAAAGCGGTTAAAGTCTGATGCCTGTGCGGTACCAAAGTAAGCCTGCATGGTTGACAGGATGTCTTTAACACTTACACCCAACTGGTTGGCTTTTTCGTCATCAACTTCTAATTGTAACTGAGGATAATCAGCTTTGTATGAGGTAAAGGCGAAAGCAACAGCCGGCTTTTGCATCAGTTTCATGATAAAGTTATTGGCAACACCGCTAAATTTATCCAGCCTGCCGTTGGTTTTATCCTGCAGCATTACGTCAAGCGCTTCCACGTTGCTGAAACCAGGAACGGTTGGGAAACTGAACACGAAGAACGTACCACCTGGTATGCCTGCTAATTTGCCCCTAACAATATTCTGGATAGCATCAATATTTTTAACTTCTCCCCTTTCTTCAGTAGGCTTCAACAACAGGAAGATAACACCTGCCGATGGGCTGCTGGATTGTGTTAAGAAGTTAAAACCAGAAAGCGCGGTAACAAATCGTGCAGACGGCAATGTTTTCAACTGATCTTCAGCCAGTTTAAAGGTTTTGTTAGTTCCTGCTAATGAAGTACCTGATGGTGTATTTACTGCTATAGCCACAAAGCCCTGGTCCTCGGTAGGAATAAAGCCTGTTTTGGTTTTGTTTACCATGTAAACTGTAGCAACAACTACTAAGGCAAGGCCGGCCATACTGATCCATTTATTACGGATCAGAACTTTCAAGCCGCCAACATACCTGTTGGTCATATAATTGAAGCCACCATTAAAGCCCGCGTAAAATTTCTCTACAAAGCTTTTCTTAGGTGCGTCATGACCGTTTCCGCTATGTTTATTCTTTAAGAATAGCGCAGCCAAAGCCGGACTTAAAGTTAACGCGTTAACAGCCGATATAATGATAGATATAGCCATAGTTAAGGCAAACTGGCGATAGAAGATACCAGTTGAGCCTGTCATGAAACTCACCGGTAAAAATACCGCAGCCATAACCAGGGTAATGGATATAATTGCACCTGTAATTTCGTGCATAGCCTCAGTAGTTGCCGCTTTAGGAGTAAGACTTGGGTCATGCTCCATTTTGGCATGTACCGCCTCCACCACCACAATGGCATCATCCACCACAATACCGATGGCCAATACCAACGCGAACAGTGTCAACAAGTTAACCGAGAACCCAAACAGGTTCATGAAGAAGAACGTACCGATAATAGCAACCGGAACCGCTATAGCCGGGATCAATGTTGATCTGAAATCCTGCAGGAATATAAATACTACAATAAATACAAGGATGAAGGCCTCAACTAATGTATGCTCAACCTGGTTGATAGATTCATCAAGGTCGGTTTTAGTACGATAGAACTGGTTGTATTTAATCCCGACAGGGAAATCTTTAGACAATTTCACCATCAGGTTGTCGATAGCGATCTGGATTTCGTTGGCATTTGAACCTGACAATTGGATAATACCGATGATAATACCATCGTGGCCGTTCAGGTTACTAACGCTATTATATGAGTATGCACCCAGTTCAACACGTGCTACGTCTTTCAAACGCAATACAGAACCATCTGCATTAGCACGGATGGCGATGTTCTGGTACTCCTCTGGTTTGGTAAGTTTACCTTTATATTTAATTACATACTCAAATGCTTCGTTGCTGCGCTCGCCAAATTTACCTGGTGCTGCTTCAAGGTTTTTGTCCTGTATAGCTGCGGTTACTTCGGCCGGTGTAACATTGTAAGTTGCCATTTGGGTAGGATTTAACCAAACACGCATTGAATAATCCTTAATACCACCAAAAATACTGGCAGAACCTACACCCGGGATACGTTTAATTTCCGGAACGATATTGATCTGCGCATAGTTGGCTACAAAGGTTTGATCGTATTTTTTGGGGTCTTCAGAGTAGATGGCCATAGCACCGATAAAGCTGTTTTGCTGTTTGGTAGTTGTAATACCATATTGCAAAACCTCGGCTGGTAACTGGCTTGAAGCCTGTGAAACACGGTTTTGAACGTTTACCGCTGCCTGATCGGGGTTAGTACCCTGTTTAAAGTAAACGGTAATACCTAATGTACCGTCATTACTGGCGGTAGAGGTCATATAGGTCATATTTTCCACCCCGTTAATCGCTTCTTCTAACGAAGGCGTAACGGAACGTAAAATAGTTTCGGCATTGGCGCCCGGATACACGGCTGATACTAATACCGACGGAGGGGCAATATTAGGAAACCGCTCTAAGGGCAGTTTTGTTAAACCAAGCACACCCACTATCACCAGCAATATGGAGATAACAGTTGAGAGTACCGGTCTTTCTATAAATTTCTGAAACATGACTTTAAAGTTTAAGTGTATGTATTATTTCTTAACTACAGCGGCTACTTTATCTGCAGCTTTTTGAGGCTGGATAACCATGCCTTCCTGTAATTTATCAATGCCCTCTAACACGATCTGGTCGCCGGCTTTAATGGCTTCTTTATCTTTAACCAGGTAGTGATCGCCTGATTTACCAATTATGTCGATAGGTTGTTTTTTCACTTTGCTGCTATCGCCAACTACAAATACAAATACTTTATCCTGCATTTCGATAGTTGAAGCTTCCGGAACGATCAAAGCATCTTTATGGCTCAGGCTTAAACGGATCTTGCCGGTATTACCAGAGCGTAAAAGACCGTCAGGGTTTGAGAAATTTGCCCTTAAAGTGATAGCGCCGGTGTTTTTATCAAACTGACCGTCTACAATATCAATTTTACCTTGTTTAGCATATTCTGTATTATCAGCTAACAATAATGATACTGATGGTACATTTTTCAATTTATCTTTCAGGTTAGCGCCGGGATATTGTTCTTTAAAGGCAACAAAATCTTTTTCGCCCAATGAAAAGTAAACGTGTACATCATGAACATCTGATAATTGAGTTAGTGGAGCAACATCCGCAGGAGCAACAAGGCTACCTTGTTTCTTAGCAAGCAGACCGATATAACCGCTTACGGGAGCTTTTATTAAGGTGTAACCCAAATTGATCTGCGCGGTAGCTACGTTAGCTTTAGCCGATTCGATGTTGGCTTTCGCTACATCAGCTGCTGCTTTAGCCGTTTTTAGCTGGTAGTCAGAAACTACTTTATTAGCTACAAGCGGAGTTAATTTTTCAACTTCCAGTTGCGCATTTACATGTGCTGCTTCGGCGGCGTGTAAGCTTGCTAATGCGTTATTTAAAGCCGCACGGTATGGTTGTTCGTTAATTTTAAATATTGGCTGCCCGGCAGATACGAAAGCGCCTTCGTCAACAAATACTTTATCTAAAGTACCGCTTACCTGTGGCCTGATCTCTACGTTAACGGCACCTTCAATTGAAGCAGGATATTCCTGGTAAGTAGTTTCGGTACCTGATACTATAGAAGCAACCGGTAAGGCTGGCGGTGGAGGTGCTGTTGGAGCCTGCGGTGCAGATGAACATCCGTATAATGTTAAAGCTGCAACTGCTGCTAAAAGGAGTGTTTTCATGAGTGATGATTTTAAGAGTGGTGAATGAATAGGATTAGAAAAAGCCGTTGGGCTTGTGATATATGATGATTTGATTGTTTTCATTGTTTTATTGTTGCCGATCATTTTCAATTGAGATGCCAGCTATATACTCAGCTGACTATCAATTATTTATATTTATAATATTTAATTTCCAATGCCTTATATCGTTATTTTCACGATTTTTCATGACGATATACCGAAACGATGTACGCTAATTACAGCAATTGCATAAATTAGATGTTACAACACCGTTAAATCGTTTAACACTGTTAAATAGATTGCGAGGGTTGTGAGTGAGCTTTTTCATTGTATTAAGAGTTTGTTTTAAAAGTGCTTAACAATTGCCTAACACTGTAAGGTAATTTAACAGTGTAGTTTTCAAGCCGCAGAAAGAATTAATCTTTCATCGACCTGATGATACCGCCTATGGTATCTTTCAAAACCTGGCGGTTAACTTCGTCAGAGAATCCCCTGCTCAGTAAGTTAATGGATACCAACCCGTGTACAACCGACCAAAAGGTATAGTATTTGGTGCAGATCATTTCGTCATTGATATCCTTTATATCCATCAGTTGCATGATAGCCTCGCTAACCATAGTGGTAGGGAGCTGGGCTTCGGGCATTGATTTTACCATTTCGCAGCAACAGTTCATCTGTACGCCAAACATAACCTGGTAAAGTTCCTTATTGTCAAAAGCAAAGTTCCAGTAAGCAAGCCACATGGCCTCCAATTGCTTTTCGGGCAGGCGGTGCTTTTCTTTGGCTTCCTCCATGTCCTTTGCTAATATCAAATAGCCTTTGCGGGTAAGTTCCATTAATATAGCATCCTTATTTGCAAAGTATTCATATATAATGGGCGCGGTGTACTCAATTACATCGGCAATCTTACGCATGCTTAAAGCTTGCCAGCCTTCATGTTTAACTATGTGGAGCGCGGCATCCAGGATATTAACCCGGGTTTCCTCTTTTAAGCGCTGAATTCGTTCTTTACTTGCCATTTTGATTACACTATTAAATCATTTAACAGTGTTAAGCAAAAGTATAACGGTTTTAAGGATTATTTACCATCCCTTTGTAAAAAACGTTTCATCCAATTGTCATGGATTAAACCTTTTGAGTCAAATCTGGTCGGTAAACGCTTATTTCTTTACCAGGTAAACCAATTGCCCAATATGATAGCCCTGGTGTATAGTACGATTAATCAGGATATTTAATCTGTTACGGTGCGGCTCTTTTGCAAAATCATCTGCCGCGATGGCGCTATGCGGCTTAAACCAGTCTTCGGGCTGCATGGCATTCATTCTTTCGGTTAAAACCTCATTTACTTTAGCCCAATACTGTTTCAGCTCAGCCAGTAACGGTTTCTCCAACCCAGAATTTTCAGGACTTTTAACAAAAATTTGATCCAGCTGGGGATAGAGCCTTTCGCCCAAACCTAAATAGGTAAACATTCCGTCGCTAACAGCAGTAAGATGACCCAGCAGGTAAATACCGCTGTTTCGGCCGGGAGCAGTTTCGGCAGCAAGAGCTTCGTCAGTTAACTTATCGAGTAAACCGTTTAGGCGACTGTTTTGCAGTTCCCAGTTGGAGACTACCATTTTGATAAATAATTCTGTTGACGGCTGTATGCTGGTTTCGGTAATGTTTGTGCTCATTTTTTGCAGATGTTATATCAAACCAGTGGATTTGATGACACAATTATAAGCTAAAACGGGACTGGCGTAAATACTAAGCAGCTTATTTGACAAAACTATGATACCACGGGCTCATCTTCAATTTTACGCACCAGCCATATCATCATGGCAGCAAAGGCGGCAACAACAAAAAAAGCTATTTGCAGGTTGGCTGCCTGGGCAATAAAACCAACTATCGGCGGTACTATAACAAAACCCAGATAACCAACTGTTGATATGGCGGCCAGGGCCTGGCTGCTGTTCATTGTTTTTGATTTACCGGCCATGCTAAATATAAGCGGCACTATACATGACACCCCCATGCCTATCATGGCGTAGCCCAAATAAACGGTTAAAGTATATGGTAAAAACACAGATACCAGCAAACCGGCCAAAACCAGCGAGCTGCTATAAGTTAACACCTTTTTTATACCAATGGCCGATACTACCCTATCGCCCGCGAAGCGGCCAATGGTCATGGTAACCATGTAAACTACAAAGCCGGCCTCAGCGAATGATTTGGTGGCATGGACTACCTTTTCAAAATAAACACCGCTCCAATCGTACAGCGTGTTTTCGCAGGCCATAGAGGCGAAACATATTAAAGAAAATTTAAGCAAGTGTTTATCGGGCATGGAAAACACCGATTTATTGGGTGTTTCGGCAGGCTGATAGTCATATGTTGAGGGATAAAATATTACCGAGAGGATCAGCATCGCAACTCCCACACCTAATAAATGATATGAAGGAGCCACGTTAAATAATACCATTAAATAGCCGACAGCAGCGCCGCCAAAACCGGCCAGGCTCCAGATGCCATGAAATGTTACCATGATCGATTTATCATACAAAGCCTGGATCCCCACGGCCTGCGAGTTCATAGATAAACCTAATATATTACGGGTTGAGCCAACAAAAAATAAAACTACTATCAGTTGCCACATATAAGCTGCAAAACCGGGGAGGCAAAGCACCAGGCTAAAGGCCAGCGCACCTATCAACATCATTATACGGCTGCTGAAATGCTTGATCATTTTGGCCGTTAAAGGCATGGTAAGCATCAGGCCAACAGGCATGGCAAACAGCACAACCCCTAACTGGGCTTCATTTAAATTAAGCTGATGTTTTATGGATGGAATACGCGAGGCCCATGAAGAATACCCAAAGCCCGAAACAAAGAAGAAGACACTGTTGGCAATCCGCATTTTTGATTTGCCCGCAGCCGTTAGCTGATCCATACTTAATAATTAAGCGCAAATTTAGCTATAATTTATAAGTGCGGCTGCCGTTATCTGCAATTAAATGCAGCTTACATACATGGCTGAAGCTCGCCGCAGGGCTGATTGTTTCGCACTGCTTTATGAAAAACTTTATTGAAACCTTGTTGTACGTAAGTTAACCCGAGATTTAAAAGGGCTGATACCTGCAGTGGTGTGGTATCCGGCAGGGTGAGTGATATGAGTTTCATGATTACATTATCGTTTCCGGCTGCAAAATTGCTACAATAGTTTCAAAAAAAATTGACCCGGATCAACAACTGACTTTAGGAAGATAATTGATAATGAGTATGATAAACGGTTGACAAACGGCGTACCTAATCCTCTCTTTGGGAGAGAGTTTGGGATGAGACCGGCTCATCCAATTGCAATATTGATGCGTTAGTTTGTTAGCATGTTTTTTTAGCTTTACTTTTGAGATAAGTATTTAAATGAAAGACACCACCAAAACTTTGAGTTCAGGACCTACATATAAAGCAGCCGGTAAAGTAGCAACCATTATCGAAAGGCATTTCAGGCATTTTCACGCCAAAGCCCTCGCCGATAACGATGAGATAGACCTTGCTCCTACCCCCAGCTGCACCACTATCGAATCACTTATCGATATCTCGTTTTGGGCAAGCTTGCGCCGGGAAGAGGGATTTTCACCAAAATTCACGCTTGCTTTTTTGCCGCCCGAAGCCGCCGGTCAGCCGTTGTTGTTTGGCGGAAAAATTAAACTCGCGCCTAATATCCTCACCAAATTTGCTTCGGCGGTACAACAGCCGGGCATCCATTTGGGCATCTGGATAGAAGATGATGAACTATACATCTGGGGGACCACCCTGGCTATCCCGGCTTACTGTTTTGTGCTGGAAGTAATTGAACCCGGATTATTAGTGATCAAACATCGCCGTATAGAGGGCTTTGGCAAATTTGTAAACATAGCTATATTAAAAGGCGACGATATTAAAGTAGTTGACGAGCACGGCTCCAGCATTTCTGATTGCCCTAATGTACTTTCGGCCATGCTTGATTTTACTTTACCATCCCTATGGAACGATCCGGTAAACGTATTAGTTCAGCTGGCTACCTCCATGCAAGCCCACAAACGTGGCGGCATATTATTAGTTGTGCCCTCCGGAAACGAAGAATGGCGCGAATCTATCATTACCCCGATCTCCTACCCTGTCGACCCTCCGTTTTCGGGTCTTACCGATTTGATGATCCACGAAGGGATCGACCGTTACCACACCTCATGGCAGGAAAAAATGCGCCGTGCGGTTGATACCATAGGCGGATTAACCTCGATAGACGGCGCAACGTTGATAAATGATAAACATGAGTTGCTGGCTTTCGGTGCCAAAATAGGTCGTGCAGCAAAAAGCTCACCTGTTGAAGAGATCGTAGTGACCGAGCCTATCGTCGGTTGCTCAACCCGGGTGATCCACCCGGCGCAAAACGGCGGTACAAGGCATTTAGCGGCAGCACAGTTTGTCTTCGACCAAAAAGATGCCTTAGCACTGGTAGCTTCTCAGGACGGCCGTTTTACAGTATTTGCATGGTCGCCGGTTGTTGGGATGGTGCATGCGCACCAGATTGATATATTGTTGTTGTGAGTTGTCTGAACTCGAATTAAACGAATTATTTGAATTAACAGAATAGAAAAAGGACTGCGGAGGTTAATTCGATAAATTCACAAAATTCGTTTAATTCGAATTCAGACAAAAATATCGATTGCAGATTAATCGCAGTTCAACAATAAATCGTAATATTTCCGCATCAGTACGGTATCGTAGTTAACCAGCGACTGATAAGCTTCTGAAACCAGCTCATTGAGTATAGATGATCCCAGTTGTCCGCCTCCATTGGGGATGGAGTCGTAATAGACAATGATTTCCTTCACCCTTATTATTTCGTACAGTAACTGCTGAACCAAATCCGTCTGAGTACCCGTCTGCATACCAGCCGAATTGCTATTCAGGAAATCTAAAGGATCGTTAGCAGCAGAGGTCATTTTTTTATCAAACAGGATCGGAATTATGGTTTTATCAACTACGTATTAACAGTTAATAAGTTTAAACATCCGCTTTTTGTTTTAAAAAAATAAAAAAAATTAAAACAAAATAGCAAAACCCTCATAAAGAGGGTTTTGCTACTGTATAAAAACACTTAATTATTTTGCTTTGGCTCGGGCTTAGGTAAGAGAACCTTACGTGATAGCTTCAGTTTACCTTGCTTATCTACGTCAAGCAGCTTAACCCTTACTTCGTCGCCTATCTGGAAGATGCCATCCATAGTTTCAATACGGCGGTGATCAATTTCAGATATGTGCAGCAAACCATCCTTACCAGGCATAATTTCAACAAACGCACCGAAAGGCATAATTGATTTTACTTTACCTTCGTAAATTTCACCCACTTCTGGTTTTGAAGCGATAGCGCGGATGCGGCTTAAAGCAGCGTCGATAGAAGCCTTGTTATCGGCAAATACCTGAACGATACCCTGGTTGTCTTTTTCCTCGATAGAGATGGTAGCACCAGTTTCGCGTTGCATTTCCTGGATGATTTTACCACCGGGCCCGATAACTGCACCAATAAATTCTTTGTCGATTTTAATGGTAACGATACGCGGAGCATGTGGTTTGTAATCTGCACGTGCCTCGGTAATGGTTTTAGCCATTTCGCCAAGGATATGTAAACGGCCGTCTTTAGCCTGGTTTAACGCGTTGGTTAATACTTCGTATGAAAGGCCATTGATCTTCAGGTCCATCTGTACAGCAACGATACCGTTTTTAGTACCGGTTACTTTAAAGTCCATATCTCCCAAGTGGTCTTCATCACCAAGGATATCAGAAAGGATAGCATATTTGGTGCCCATTTCGTTGGTGATCAAACCCATCGCGATACCTGATACAGGCTCTTTAATTTTAACACCTGCATCCATCAGTGCCAGTGTACCGGCACAAACTGTAGCCATTGAAGAAGAACCGTTTGATTCCAAAATATCAGAAACTACACGGATAGTGTATGGGTTTTCATCTTCAGATGGCAATACTTGTTTCAATGAACGCATAGCCAGGTTACCGTGGCCAATTTCACGGCGGCCAGCACCCCTGTTAGGCCTAACTTCGCCGGTTGAAAAACCAGGGAAATTGTAGTGTAACAGGAATTTTTGGTAACCGTTAATGAACGCACCATCAATCATTTGCTCGTCATCCTTAGCACCTAAGGTAACGGTAGTTAATGACTGGGTTTCGCCGCGGGTAAATATCGCCGAACCGTGAGCAGATGGTAAATAACCAACTTCGCTCCATATCGGGCGGATCTGGGTAGTAGTACGACCGTCTAAACGTTTGCCTTCGTCTAATACAAGGTTACGGATAGCATCGTACTCCACATCGTGGTAATATTTTTTAGCAAGGCCTTTAGTAATATCATCTATCTCACCTAAGGTTTCGATATAGGCGTCACGCACTTCTTTAAATTTAACACTCCGCTCTTCTTTTGCAGATGCAGCAGAAGCAATGGCGTAAACCTGATCATAAGTAGCAGCGTAGATAGCTTTTTTCAAGTCCTCGTTGCTGTGCTCATGGCTGTAAACACGTTTTTCGGTTTTACCAACTTCAATGGTCAGTTCTTTTTGAGCTAAACATTGCAGTTTAATAGCAGTATGGGCAAATTTAATGGCTTCAACCAATTCAGCTTCCTGAATTTCTTTTGATTCGCCTTCAACCATGTTGATATCATGCTCGCTACCTGCAACAATAAATTCTAAAGTTGCATTTTCAAGCTGGCTTAATGTAGGATTGATTACTAACTGTCCGTCAATTTTAGCAACACGTACCTCAGAGATTGGACCGTTAAAAGGTATATCAGATACAGATAAAGCTGCAGATGCTGCCAAACCGGCCAATGCATCGGGCATAATATCTTTATCGGCAGATATTAAAGAGATCATCACTTGTGTATCAGCGTGATAATCTTCAGGGAACAAAGGACGCAAAGCACGGTCAACCAAACGGGAGATCAAAACCTCATAGTCTGATAAACGGGCCTCACGGCGTAAAAAACCACCCGGGATACGGCCTGTTGCAGCGTATTTTTCCTGGTAGTCAACAGATAAAGGCAAGAAGTCAACTCCTTCTTTAGCCTCAGGCGATGATACAACAGTAGCCAATAACATGGTGTCACCCATTTTTATCACTACCGAACCATCCGCTTGTTTGGCCAGTTTACCTGTTTCGATCTCAATGGTGCGTCCGTCGCCCAGATCAATAACTTTTTTAATTACGTTTAAACTCATCTTTTTTTGTTTGTGATGCACTTTTCATCTTCGGGAGCGCATCGGATTTTATGTGTGTAAATATATGTTTCAAAAGTAAAAAAGCCATCCTAAAATGGGGATGGCTTTTAAATAAAAAAGGAGAGAATTACTTAATGATATCCCTTAGCTGTAAAGCTTTGATGATAGCACGGTACCTTTCAATGTCTTTATTATACAGGTAAGCAAGTAACGCACGACGTTTACCTACTAATTTTTGTAGCGATAATTGAGTTGAAAAATCCTTTTTGTTTTTTTTCAAATGCCCTGTTAAGTGAGCAATACGAGTAGTAAATAAAGCTACCTGACCTTCGGCCGAACCTGTGTCAGCTGCTGATTTACCGTGTTTTGCAAAGATCTCTGCCTTTGCTTCTTTACCTAAATACATTACTTGAATAATATTAAAGCGTTAACTATTTTATTAATTGTGGGTGCAAAGATAGTGATTAATTATGCAAAAGCAAGGGGGCGGATGGATTTGTTTTTGGCGTTTGTTTTAATGGTGAATGGCTGATTGGGTTGGATTAAGTGAGTGGTTATCTTTTCAGGAGTGAACGGCTGGCTGGTTGATTGGGTGAGTGGTTGGTTTATGATGAGATTTATTGATGAGTAGTTAGTTTTTGAAGTGAAGGTGGTTGGGATGAGTTCGATAAGTGCCTATCATAGTCTGAACTCAAATTTTTGGAATTAAATAATTGGCAGAATTCCAGGCAAATTCATAAATTCCTCAACTCGTTCAATTTCGGTTAAGCTATAATAAATTCGAAATCAAAAATCCCGACTCCGAAATCAATTATGGCGTTACCTTCGGCCCGCGCTATACGCTCATACTGCACAGGCATTAGCCACGAGGCCGGTACCCGCTACTATCGCTAACGCAAATTGTCTGAATCAGAATTTACAGAATTTTGGAATTAACAGAATTTCTTGCGGCTCGTTTATAATTTTGAAAATTCTCAAATCCTGTAAATTCTGATTCAGACAACAATCAACGCCCCTCCGTCCAGCTTTTAAAGATAGCCGATTGCAGCTGATCAGGATTTGGTAACGGAGTTATCCTGAATGATTTTTCACGCTTTTTACCAAGCGCTACATCAATATCTTTGGTAACTCCATCTTTCAGAATGGTAAACTTCACTACATCGCCTTCTTTGCGGCTATCCAGTGCTTTACCCAAAGCTTCTGGATTAGCGGTCTCGCCATTAACCTTCAAAATAACACTGCGCCCACGAATGCCTGCATTCCAGGCAGGTGATTGATAAGCTACCGTGGTAACGCGCATGGAATCCCGCACCTGACGCATGTTTAGCCCGGCCCAGGCATTAGAAACTGTGGTCGTAGCGGTATCTACAGCTAAACCGCCTAAGGCGAAGTACTTTGGATAATCAGGCGGTTTAAC
>JGI24737J22298_10000158_pt1 | contig 21334 bp, 16 predicted proteins | sample KBSCornC3_FD_22298 | JGI IMG/M metagenome (IMG submission 22298) | reverse complement strand
GTAATTCTGCAGATCGGCCAGTTGCTCAACAAAGTCCTGCTCCCTGAACTGGTTTGAAGGGTTAAGCGCGGCTGCGGTGATCCTGTCGGTACCCGGCGCGCGGCCCATGCCTAGGTCAATCCGGCCGGGGAACAGCGCCTCCAGCATCCTAAAATTTTCGGCAACTTTAAGGGTGCTGTGGTTTGGCATCATGATACCGCCCGACCCCATGCGCATGTTTTTAGTTTCGCCGGCCAAATGGGCCAATAATACTTCGGGCGTTGAGCCTGCTATAATACCCATATTATGATGTTCCGAAATCCAGAAGCGGGTGTAGCCAAGGGTATCTGTATATTTTGCCAGTTGTATAGTTTCCTGTATGGCCTGCTCGGCAGTTGCGCCTTTTCTAATTGGCGACTGGTCGAGCACGCTCAGTTTGATCTTGTTTGTGCTCATATCTATTGTGAACACAAAAATAAGCATCGGGTTGCAGGTGGGCTTTATGCCAGGGTTTTTATGGCATTGCAATTACTATTACTGCAGCATTAATTTTGACCCTGATAATAAATAAGCCCCGCCTGGTGAGCGGGGCTAAACATAATTAACTATTTATAATTGATTTGAAAAAATCCGTATTGATTACGAGCATCCCATTGAGTTGCCGCAGTTTAAGCATTTGTAACAGGTACCCGAACGAACCGTGGTATGCCCGCAAACGTTACAGCTTGGCGCATCACTTTGTACGCCCATGCTAACATCGAAAGATAAGCCTTTTCTTTGAGCATTTATAGAATTATCTGAAGATTGAGTAGATGGCTGATACACATTGGTTTCATCGGCATTAAAATCCTCATCACCCATTTGCGGGTTTCCCAATACGCCGTTTTTATCGGTTATGATGTGTACCAGGTCGGTGCGGTCCTGGTATTCATAGCCCAGCATCCTGAAAATATAATCAATAATGGAGGTTGCACTTTTAATATTGCTATGCCCTACCACCATTCCCGCCGGTTCAAAACGGGTGAAGGTAAATTTTTCTACGTATTCCTCCAGCGGTACACCATATTGCAGACCAATAGAAACCGCGATGGCAAAACAGTTCATCAATGAGCGGAAAGTTGCACCTTCTTTATGCATATCTACAAAAATCTCGCCCAGGGTGCCGTCCTCATATTCTCCAGTACGCACAAATACGGTTTGCCCGTCAATACTGGCCTTTTGCGTAAAGCCGCGGCGTTTGTATGGCAGGTGTTTCTTTTGCACCACGCGCGAAAGCTGGCGCATAAAATTGGTATCCTTTGATTTTTCCATGATGGCCATGGCTGCTTCAATAACCTGCTCGGGTGTCAGATCGCTCAGTTTTACGTTGGCAGCTTCGCCTAATACTTCTTCAATTGTATCCAGCTTGTCATCAGCTTCTTCCTTAACATCTGATTTGGTTGAGAGCGGTTGGGATAGCTTACAGCCATCACGATAAAGTGCGTTGGCTTTCAAGCCCAGCTTCCACGAAAGCTCGTAGCAATCTTTGATCTCATCAACTTTGGCTTCGTTTGGCAGGTTGATGGTTTTTGAAATGGCACCCGAAAGAAATGGCTGCGCTGCTGCCATCATTTTGATGTGCCCATGGGCATGGATATAGCGCTCGCCTTTTGCACCGCATTTGTTGGCGCAATCAAAAATAGGATAATGATGTTGTTTCAGGTACGGCGCTCCCTCGATGGTCATAGTACCGCAGATATACTCGTTAGCTTCTGCAATTTGTTTTTTGCTGAAACCAAGTGCGCGCAGCACATTAAAATCGGGCGCATTATACTGCTCGGCCGTGATGCCCAAACGTTTCAAACATTCTTCACCCAGCGACCAGATATTGAAAGCAAAGCTGATCTCAAAGGCAGATACCAGGCCCTTGTCCAGTTTTTCCAGTTCATCATCATTAAAACCTTTGGCTTTAAGCGTATCTATATTGATATGGGGAGCACCTTTTAGGGTTGCTGCACCTTTAGCATAATTAACAATGGCGGTAACCTCATGGTCCTGGTAACCTAAATTGCGCAGAGCCTCGGGAACAGCCTGGTTAATAATTTTGAAGTAGCCCCCACCCGATAATTTTTTGAATTTCACCAACGCAAAATCCGGCTCGATACCGGTAGTATCGCAATCCATTACCAAACCGATAGTTCCCGTTGGGGCTATAACAGTGGTTTGAGCGTTGCGGTAACCATATTTTTCGCCCATTTCAACGGCCTTGTCCCAGGCATTGCAGGCAGCTGAAAGCAGGTAATCGGGGCAATGCTTTGGGTTAATACCGGGAGGGGTAATTTCCAGTCCCTCGTAGTTTTCGGTAGAATTATACGCAGCATATCGATGGTTGCGCATCACCCGCAACATGTGCTCTTTGTTATCATTATAGCGGCTGAAAGCACCCAGCTCTCGGGCCATTTCGGCTGAGGTTGCATAGGCAGTGCCGGTCATGATGGCGGTAATAGCTCCGCCAATAGCACGCGCTTCGTCACTATCATAAGGAATGCCGTTCACCATCAGGGCCGAACCCAGGTTGGCATAACCAAGGCCAAGCGTGCGGTAATCATAGGATAATTGTGCTACTTCTCTTGATGGGAATTGAGCCATCAATACGGAGATTTCCAGTACAATGGTCCACATGCGGCAGGCATGTTCAAAACCCTTTACATCAAACACGCGCGTTTGCGGATTAAAGAAATGGGCAAGGTTGATGGATGCCAGGTTACAGGCCGTATTATCCAAAAACATATACTCCGAACAGGGGTTAGAAGCATTGATGCGACCACCTTCGGGGCAGGTATGCCACTCATTAATAGTGCTATCAAACTGAACACCCGGATCGGCACAGGCCCAAGCTGCAAAAGCGATATCGTCCCACAGTTTTTGCGAGGATATGGATTTAACGGTTTTGCCGCTCATCCGGCTGGTTAAATTCCAGGCCGAGCCGGTTTTAAGTGCTGTGAAAAAGCTGTTGGGAATGCGTACCGAGTTATTGGAGTTTTGACCCGATACCGTGCGGTAGGCCTCGCCTTCATAATCAGACGAATAACCTGCGGCTATCAGGGCTGCTACTTTCTTTTCTTCTTCTACTTTCCAGTTCACAAACCCCTCAATTTCGGGATGATCCAGATCAAGGCAAACCATTTTGGCTGCCCTGCGGGTTGTCCCGCCCGATTTGATAGCTCCCGCTGCCCTGTCGCCTATTTTCAGGAATGACATCAGGCCTGATGAATAACCACCGCCCGATAGTTTTTCACTCTCACCGCGGATCTTAGAAAAGTTTGTACCTACGCCCGATCCGTATTTGAAAATACGGGCCTCACGAACCCAAAGGTCCATAATGCCGCCCTCGTTCACCAAATCGTCATCAACAGAAAGGATGAAGCAGGCGTGCGGCTGCGGGCGCTCATAAGCCGAGGTTGATTTACTCAGTTGTTCTGTTACCGGGTCTACATAATAATGCCCCTGTGGTTTGCCGGTAATGCCGTATGAGGTATGCAGACCGGTATTGAACCATTGCGGCGAGTTTGGGGCAGCCAGTTGGCCAACAATAGTATAAACTATTTCATCATAAAAGATCTCAGCATCCTTTGGTGAAACAAAATAACCATATCGCATACCCCAATCCTTCCAGCAGTTGGCCATACGATGGGCAACTTGTTTAATGCTTTTTTCAGATCCGGTTGAGCCGTCGGGTTGGGGTACGCCTGCCTTACGGAAATATTTTTGAGCCAGGATATCAGTAGCCACCTGCGACCAGCCCGCCGGTACCTCAACATCGTTCATTTCAAATACGGCATCGCCTGAGGGGTTGCGGATCACCGACGATCGCTTTTCATATTTAAACAGGTTGTAAACACTGGTACCTTCTTTGGTGAAATAGCGTTCGGCTTTGAGCCCCTTTTCCCCGCTTGCTGCGGGCGCCTTCCTGGTAATATTTTTAGCCATAGCTTTTACAGATTATGATAAAATTAACTGAGTACGTGCAACACTAAAAAGGTTCAGGGGTTTTAAATCAAATCTATTAGTATGCTGAATAGCATAATAACCGGAGTTTTCCACAGGCTTGGAATAACATGCGTCCCTTGTTCTTATGCAAGATAAATTAATTGATTTTTAAATACTTGCAGTGTTGATAATTAAGAATTGATGTATTTTTTTTGAAAAAGGCATATAGTTTTAACAATACTCAGTCACTGTGTTTTAGCCTGCCGGTGCCAGTCTTGTGAGATTGCCTGTGTGTAAGGTTGACTCGTGCCCTCTAAAACAAAAAGCCTCCGGATTACTCCGGAGGCTGGGTTAATTGTTATATTAAGATCAGTCAACAATTACATCTCTAAAAAATGGTCGAAAGTATCGCTGCGGATACCTAACCTTAAGGTTTCAAGCGGAATGATATCCGTTGGGGCGATATTACCCAAGCTAACATTCGCACCTATCAATTTAATGAACCAAACTTGCTGCGCTTTTTGAGGCGCTTCCCAAATAATAGTCCCTTCAGGGATCTGGGTCAGGATCTCATCAATCAATCCCTGGCGTACCTCTCCCGAATCACGATAAATACCCACATTTCCGCTTTCACGTGCTTCAGCAATTACTTTCCATGAGCCGGCCTCAATTTCGGCATTCATCAGTTTGATCCATTTATAAGGGGCAAAGATCTTTTGAACATCTTTTGAGCCAACTTCGGATATTACCGTAACTTGTTTGGCCAGCTCGCTGATATAGTTACATTTTACATCATGCTCAATAGTGATCGAACCATCGGATACTTCGCAATGTTCCAGCTGGTACTTATCCAATAAACGGCGGTAATCGTCAAACTGGTTACGTACAATAAAGGCCTCAAACAGGGTGCCCCCAAAATAAACAGGGATCCCGGCCTCCCGGTAGAGCTTTAGTTTTTGTTCAAGATTAGGGGTTACATATGATGTAGCCCAACCCAGCTTCACGATGTCGGTATACGGCCCGCCAACTTCAATAAAATCTTCAACCTGGCGCAAGCTAAGGCCTTTATCCATAACCATGGTAATGCCTTTATCACGTGGTTTAGTTGTACGATCAGGAAGATGATTAATAGTGTAGTTCATTGTGAGTATTTGTTATAGCCTATAACTAAAAGTTCTAACGAGGCAAAGGTCGCAACAAATATGCAGATGTGCAAATTTCAAATGTTAAATGATTTTAAAGCTGATTGTAAATTTATTGTTGTGATTTTTATGGTGAGTGGTTGATTGGGTTGATTAGGAGAGTAGTTTAAATATCCCTAAAACACAAAAGACGCATAATACGCGCCTTTTATGTTTTAATTTTTATTATGAGATAAACCATTCACCTAATCAACCCAATCAACCACCCACCATTCTCCTCTACTTAGTATACCTGTTGATAATATCCACAATCACTTTATTCTTTTGCAATTGCGGCAGGTAATCAAACAGGATGTAATGTTTCTCCGGATCGGCTGCTAAAGCATATTCCAGGTTGTTAAGGGCTTCATTGTATTCGCCTTTGGCAAACAGGTAGGCCACCATACGATAGTAAAGTTCAGCTGCTTCAGGGTTATTTTTAATCGCCTGGGCTATAATTTCAATAGCTTCATTAAGCTTTTGCTGCTCGTAAAGTATCGACGAATAATCAAGCCAGGCATCAATATCAAGCGGATTTAGCTCAACCACCTTTTCGTAAGCCTTTTCTGCTTCATCTAAATGCCCGAGCTTATATTCGGCATCGGCAATAGCAAACCAGTAATCGGCATTGGCAATATCAAGGTCGAGCGCTTTTTTATAAAAGTGCAGCGCTTCAAAGTAACGTTCCTCAAAATCAAGGGTTACCCCAATCCCAAACCAGGCATCGGCCAGTTTTGGATCCATCTTAACCGATTTTTTGTAGAAGGCACGCGCATCGTCCATTTGCTCCAGCTTTTCATAGCATTCGCCAATGGCACAATAAGTATCGGCATTGGGCTGCTCATATTCAAAGGTGTGGCGGTAAACTTCTATAGCTTCAGCATATTTTTCAAGGTTAACCAGTGCATTGCCTTTGTTGAAATAGGCCGATGCAAAGCTGTCCTTAATTAATATAGCATAGTCATATGCGTCGATGGCTTTTTCAAACAGGCTCAGCTTGGTATAGGCATTGCCTAAATTATACCAGGCCGCATAGCTGTAGGGTTCGTTATCGATATATTGCTGGTAAAACTGAACACTTTCCTGTTGGTTGTCCATTACGTCGTAGCAAAACGCCAGTTCGTAAAGGGCATCCTGGTTTTCCATATTTTGCTTAAGACAGAGCTTAAGATAAGTTATGGCAGTCTCATAATCGCCCATGTTTTGATAAACGTAGGCTATGTGCAGCAGGATCTCGTCGGTCTCTTCGGCAAGGTCAAGCGCTTTTTCGTAATTTTCCAGCGCCTCGGAATAACGCTCCAGGCTTTCGTACAGATTACCGCGGATAATATAGATATCCGCGTCAGATGCTTCGAGCATAGCAGCTTGGTCCAAAGCGGCAAAAGCCTCCGGAACCTTGTTGCTTACCACAAGCAGTTGGGCCTGTTTGATCAGGAAAATTGCCGCAAAAGGGTGCTGGCTTCTCGCGTACTCTGCTACCTGTAATGCCCTGGCCGGATCATTCTTTTCGATGTAGTAGTCGATAATGTTCTCAAACGCCTGGGCATCAAAAAAGTACAAGTCCTGATTTCTGATCATTTCCTCGTACCGTTCTACCGAGAATTTTGGGTCTTCGGTAAAACCAAATTCAAATTCTTCTTCCATTCAATTTTGTTTGCAGAACATCCGCTTTAGGTTGACAAATTGCCTTGTAAAGACTTATTGAGTTCAAATTACAATAAGTAAGCATCCAAAATGCAATTTAGTTTTCAACATTCAAACATTCTTAACAACTGTTCAATACAAAGCATTGATAATTAATAACAATGGATACAACAGGCAAGCGATGAGTGATTCTGAAAAATTGCCCTAAAGATTTCTACCTTTGGCAAAAGTAACAATTATGGAGCCTAATATTTCAGATATCCTAAAACGTTTACATATAAACGATATTAATGACGCCTTTAGTACAGGCAGTACCTGGGGTAGCAGCGACGGTGCCGCGGCAAAAGATATAACATCGCCGGTCGACGGCAAAAAAATAGCAGCAGTAAGGCTGGCAACCGAAGCAGATTATAACCAGGCGGTTGAGCAGGCAGCCAAAGCATTTAAAACCTGGCGTAAAACCCCGGCACCTAAACGCGGCGAAATAGTGCGCCAGATTGGTGAGGCCTTACGCGCAGCCAAGCATGACCTGGGCACCCTGGTATCCTACGAAATGGGCAAAAGCCTGCAGGAAGGCCTGGGCGAGGTGCAGGAGATGATAGATATTGCCGATTTTGCAGTTGGCTTAAGCCGCCAGCTTTACGGTTTAACCATGCACAGCGAAAGACCCGACCACCGCATGTATGAGCAATACCACCCACTGGGCATAGTAGGTATTATTTCGGCATTTAACTTCCCGGTAGCGGTCTGGAGTTGGAACTCCCTGCTGGCCTGGGTGTGCGGCGATGTATGCATCTGGAAACCATCCGAAAAAACGCCTTTAACAGCTATTGCCTGCCAGCATATAGCACAGGAGGTTTTTAAAAAGAATAACATTGAAGAAGGCGTTTCATGCCTGGTTATCGGCGACCGCAACATTGGTGAGCTCATGGCTGCCGATACACGCGTTCCATTAGTATCTGCTACAGGCTCAACCCGTATGGGTAAAGCGGTGAGCGCCGCGGTTGGTGCAAGGCTTGGCAAAAGCCTGCTGGAGCTTGGTGGTAATAATGCCATCATCATCAGCGAAAATGCCGACCTGGATATGTCGCTCATCGGAGCGGTGTTTGGCGCCGTGGGTACTGCCGGCCAGCGTTGCACCAGTACCCGCAGACTTATTATTCATGGAAGCGTTTACGAGGCATTTAAGCAAAAGCTGGTTAACGCTTATAAGCAGATCAGGATTGGAAACCCATTGAATGAACACAACCATATGGGCCCTTTGATTGACACAGATGCTGTTGCCTTGTATCTTGAGTCGATTGAAAAATGCAAGGCCGAAGGCGGCAACTTCGTGGTTGAAGGCGGCAAACTGGAAGGTGTAGGTTATGAATCGGGCTGTTATGTAAAACCATGCATTGCTGAGGTTGAAAATCACTTTAAGATAGTGCAGCACGAAACCTTTGCACCTATCCTTTACCTTATCAAATACAATACTATTGAGGAGGCTATCGATTTGCAAAATGGTGTTCCGCAAGGACTGTCATCGGCTATTATGACCAATAATTTGCGCGAGGCAGAACAATTTTTATCCTACGCAGGTTCTGATTGCGGAATCGCCAATGTTAACATCGGTACATCGGGCGCCGAAATAGGCGGTGCTTTCGGCGGAGAAAAGGAAACAGGCGGCGGCAGGGAATCAGGCTCGGATGCATGGAAAGTTTATATGAGGCGGCAAACCAATACTATAAACTATTCAAAAACGCTGCCTTTAGCTCAGGGGATAAAGTTTGATTTGTAAATCAACCTTTATGTCATTGCGAGTGTAGCGTGGCAATCGCACGGAAGCATGGCCGCTCTGTAGAGTATGCGATTGCTTCGTCGTTCCTCTTCGCAATGACATAAGTTGATTTGCGTTAGGGATAGCAGCGGATACCGGCCCATGAGCATAATGCCTGCAGGCGCATGAGCGGATAGCCCGGCCGAAGGCAACGCCCTGAAAATAAAAATTAACCTAAATGAAAGTCGGCACGTAAAAAGCCGGAAGATTAAACTAAAACGATTCATTGTGTCTTAGATAAGACATACTATAATACACAACACAGTTCATGTTCAAATTTTGTAAGTACGTAAGCGCAACCACTTTATCAGCAGTATTATTAGTTAATTTACCGGCATCGGCTCAACAAATGCCGGCGGCCGAACCCGCCCCGCCAAAAGCCTGGCACCTGCTTGATTTAAAGGAGAGCGGCTTTTACGGCATCAGCTTAAAGCAGGCCTATATGTTTGTGCAAGGCAAAAAAAGCAAGCCGGTTGTTGTTGCAACTATTGACAGTGGTGCTGATACTTCGCAAACGGACCTGAAAACAGTGCTATGGGTAAATAATAAAGAAATTCCAGGAAACGGCATTGATGACGACCATAACGGTTATGTTGACGATATACACGGATGGAACTTTTTGGGCGGCCCCGGCGGCAAAGCCGACTTTACCGAAACCACAGAAGAGGTACGTGAATACAATAAATTAAAAGGTAAATATGCCTCGCTTACAGATTCGACCGCTACTAATAAAAAAGAATATGCTTACTGGCTGCGTGTTAAAACGGTTTATGATTCAACAGTAAACAAAGCCAATACCGAAATTGGCCAGCTTTCGCCGGTAATGAACGCGTTGATGGTTACCAGCGGGTATATTAAGCGAGGTCTGAACTTACCGGCAAACGGCACTTTTACCCAGGCCGACCTTGTTAAGGTTAAAGCCACTAATGACACCCTAAGTCAAAGCAAATATGTTTGGGAATCGGTATTTTCGCAGGAGGGAGCCGGTTCTACCAATGCCAAAATCATTAAAGACCTGAGCGAATATCTTGCAAAGCTCAACAACGATGTATCGCCTGATCTTACTTCGCGTAAGCGCGTTGTGGGGGACGACCCCGATACTATGGATGGCAAACCATATGGCAATAACCTGGTAAAATTTGCCGATGCGGCACATGGCACCGGTGTGGCCGGGCTCATCGGCGCGGTACGTAACAACAATTATGGTATCAATGGTGTGGCCGATAATGTAAAACTGATGATCATTAAGGCCATCCCTAATGGCGATGAATATGATAAAGACGTAGCCAATGCTATACGCTACGCGGTTGATAACGGCGCCAGGGTGGTTAACATGAGTTTCGGAAAAAAGATCTCGCCGCACAAGGAATGGGTAGATGCCGCTTTCAAATATGCTGCCTCAAAGGATGTTTTATTAGTGATGGCTGCCGGTAACGATAACCAGGATATGGATCTTCAGCCCGAATTTCCAAATGATATTTTTTTAGATGGCTCATCAAGCGATGCTGATAACGTGATTAGCGTTGGTGCATCGGGGCCCAGAATGGGGCAAAACCTTGCCGGTGATTTTTCCAATTACGGCAAAAAGAGCGTTGATATATTTGCGCCAGGGGTAAAAGTTACCTCAATTACTACCGATGCTGAGGTTGATACAGAAGACGGCACCAGCTTTTCGTCGCCAATAACGGCAGGCATTGCGGCTTTGATATTAGAATACTATCCAAGCCTGAGTGCTAAGCAGGTAAAGGAAGCTATTTTAGGCTCGGCAACACCGCTAAGGGGCACCATGGTATTAAAACCCGGCAGCAAAACCGAAAAGGTTGATTTTACAACGCTATCCAAAACCGGGGGCATAGTCAATGCATACAAAGCGCTGCAAATTGCCTCAAAAATGAAGGGCGAGGTTTTATCAAACTAATTCCATAAAGATAGAACAGTGATTTTTGCATTGCGTAAAAATCACTGTACTCCAACCTTTTACCTTTCTCCTTTTACCTTTAACCTCCTCAAAAGGGCAAAATAAAAAAACACTTTCCAGTTATGGTATTTTTCTCTACATTTGCGGGCTAATTGTTGCTCATTGAAATCGCTTAAAAAATATTCGATTCCCTTTACGGGGCTTAAACTTGGGAAACACCAGTTTGAGTATGACATACAGGATGACTTTTTTGACGAGTTTGAATATTCGCTCGTAAAAAAAGCAACCCTGCACTGTGAGGTTGAACTGGATAAGCAGGAAACTATGCTGATCCTGCATTTTAAGATAGACGGCACAATTGATACTACCTGCGACAGGTGTTTATCGCAACTGCCGCAGCAGGTTGATATTACTGAACAGCAAATAGCTAAGTTCAGCGATGAACTGATAGATGAAGACGAGGAGATCATTACCCTTGGCAAAAACGATCATGAGATTGATATAGCCGGGCTGATTTACGAATACATTAACGTTGCAGTGCCGTTTATATCGGTTTGCGACAACGAGGGTGAAACCCCTTATTGTGATAAAGAAATGCTTGAAAAACTAAATAGTTTTTCGGCAAATGGTGAACAAAGTGAGCAAACAGACCCACGGTGGGATGCGCTCAGGAAAATGAATAAATAATTAATATTAGGATATTATGCCACATCCAAAGCGGAAATTTTCGAAATCAAGGAGAGATAAACGCAGAACGCATTACAAAGCGGAAGCTCCAACTTTAACTACCTGCCAAACTACAGGCGCTGTGCATTTGCCGCACAGGGCATATACTGTTGATGGTAATGTTTACTACAACGGTAAAGTTCTTATTGAGAAAGCAGCAGTAGCATAAGTTTAATTTTCTGAGAATGAAGATTGGCTTAGATATTATGGGCGGTGATTACGCTCCCAAAGCAGCTGTTTTAGGAGCTATCGAAGCGTATAAAACTTTATCTGCCGACCAGAAACTGGTACTTATTGGCGATAAGGAAGTTACAGTAAGTATTCTTCAGGAAAATGGTGTAAGCCCTGATAACTTCGAGTTTGTACATACAACCGAAGTTATTGGTATGGGTGAACACCCTACCAAAGCTATTGTTCAGAAGCCTGATTCGAGCATATCAGTTGGTTTCCAGCTATTAAAAAGCGGCGAAATCCAGGCATTCTCATCAGCTGGCAATACCGGCGCCATGCTTGTTGGTGCCATGTTCAGCGTGAAAACTATTCCGGGTGTTGTACGCCCGGCAATGACTACTATTGTACCCAAACTTAAAGGCGGTTTGGGTATTTTGTTGGATGTAGGTGCCAATGCCGATTGTAAGCCCGATGTGCTTGTTCAGTTCGGCGTGCTCGGCAGCTTGTTTGCCCAAACCGTTTATGATATAGCCAATCCACGGGTTGCGCTCATAAATATTGGCGAAGAAGAAGAAAAAGGTAATATCCTTAGCCAGGCCACCTACCCATTAATGAAAGCTACATCGTTGTTTAACTTTGTAGGTAATGTTGAAGGACGCGATCTTTTTAGTGAAAGCGCCGACGTTTATGTATGCGACGGTTTTACCGGCAATGTAATATTAAAGCTTGCTGAATCGTTCTATGTTATAACGCGGAAAAAACAGCTAAAGGACGAGTTTTTTGACAGGTTTAATTATGAACAATACGGTGGCAGCCCGATACTGGGTGTAAATGCTCCCGTTGTTGTTGGTCACGGCATCTCGAGCCCCGAGGCAATAAAAAACATGGTCCTTTTATCAAAGAACATGGTAGAGAGTAACCTCGTTGATAAAATAAAACAAGCATTCCAGTAATTTTATAAAGATGAGTAAAGTTCATGCCGCTATTACCGCAGTACATGGTTACGTTCCCGACTATGTATTAACCAACCAGGAACTGGAAACGATGGTTGATACAAATGACGAATGGATAACCAGCCGTACCGGTATCAAGGAGCGGCGCATATTAAAAGGCGAAGGCCTTGCTACATCTGATATGGCGGTCCCTGCAGTTATCGAGCTGCTCAAAAAACGCGGCATCGGTGCCGATGAGATCGATCTTATCATCTTTTGTACTACAACCCCCGATATGATCTTCCCCGCTACAGCAAATCTTTTAGCGCATAAAATTGGTGCTAAAAACGCATGGGGATTTGATTTGCAGGCAGCCTGTTCAGGCTTCGTATACGGTTTAACCACCGGCGCTCAATTTATTGAAAGCGGCAAGCATAAAAAGGTGCTGGTTGTTGGCGGCGATAAAATGTCGGCTATTATTAACTACCAGGACCGTGCTACCTGCATCATTTTCGGCGATGGCTGCGGCGCGGTATTGCTTGAGCCTAATGAAGAAGGCAACGGTATTATCGATTCTATTTTAAAAAGCGATGGTTCGGGCAGTCAGTACCTAAACCTGAAAGCCGGCGGCTCATTGAAACCGGCAAGCCATGAAACGGTTGATGCTAAAGAGCACTACGCCTATCAGGAAGGCCAGGCCGTGTTTAAATTTGCAGTAACCAATATGGCCGATGTTGCGCACGAGGTAATGGAACGCAACCACCTTACCGGTGATGATATTGCCTGGCTGGTACCACACCAGGCCAACAAGCGTATTATTGATGCTACTGCAAACCGTACAGGTATAAGTTCAGACAAAGTGATCGTTAACATCGAGCGCTATGGCAATACCACCAACGGCACCATCCCCCTTTGCCTGTGGGAATGGGAAAGCAAGTTTAAAAAAGGGGATAACCTTATTTTAGCAGCCTTTGGCGGTGGCTTTACCTGGGGTTCAGTTTATTTAAAATGGGCTTATTGATGTGCTGACTCCAGATGTGCGGATGTGTCAATTTACATAAAGGAAGTACATTCATCATATCAGAAATTTAAAACATCTGAAAAAAGTACATGTTATCTGCTTAAAGGAATAGAAAACAGACCGCTTAGCTACGATAACTGGCCATTTTAAAAGCTAATTAATCAACACATAACTTGCATATCTGCGCATTTGCATATCTGCACATTTGACTATAACTTAGATATAAACTTTGTCCAAAACCAATTAATCCTTCAACATGGATATTAAACAAATTCAGGACCTTATTCGCTTTGTTTCCAAATCGGGCGTGAACGAAGTATCAATCGAGCAAAAAGATTTTAAGATCACAATAAAAACCAACGAGGTGCAACCTACAGTGGTTCATGCTACTATTCCGGCAGTTACGCAACCTGTTACCCAGGCATTACCTACTGCACCGGCCCCTGCGCCTGTTGAACCTACTGCACCGGCCGCTCCGGATACATCGAAATACATTACCGTTAAATCGCCTATGATCGGGACTTTTTACCGCTCATCAAGCCCGGATAAACCTATGTTTGTTAATGTTGGCGATGAGATCAAACCTGGTTCTGTAGTATGTATCATTGAAGCTATGAAACTGTTCAATGAAATTGAATCAGAAGTTTCGGGCCGCGTGGTAAAAATCCTTGTTGATAACGCCTCACCTGTGGAGTACGATCAACCCCTGTTTTTAGTAGAACCAGTTTAATTGATGCGCGTATGTGCAAATTACAGATGTGCAGATGATATTTAATTCGTTTGCACATTTATAATTTACATATTTGCCCTTCAATCATTCATTAATATTTTTCATCTGCATATTTGCACATCTGTAATTTGCATATTCAAGAAAAACAATGTTTAAAAAAATATTAATAGCTAACCGTGGCGAAATCGCCCTTCGTATTATCCGTACCTGTAAGGAAATGGGTATTAAAACGGTAGCTGTATATTCAACTGCAGATCGCGATAGTCTTCATGTTCGCTTTGCCGACGAAGCTGTTTGTATCGGTCCGCCGCCAAGCCGCGATTCTTATTTAAATATCCCGAACATCATTTCAGCTGCCGAGTTAACCAATGCAGATGCGATCCATCCGGGTTACGGCTTTTTGTCAGAGAATGCTAAATTTTCGGCCATTTGCGCTGAGTATGGCATCAAATTTATAGGTGCTACTGCCGAGCAGATCAACCAGATGGGTGATAAAGCTTCGGCTAAGGACACCATGAAAAAAGCCGGTGTGCCTATTGTTCCCGGTTCTGACGGTTTGCTTGCCGATGTAAAATCGGGTATTGCTATCGCCAATAAAATAGGTTACCCTGTTATTTTAAAAGCAACTGCCGGCGGTGGTGGCCGCGGGATGCGAATCGTTTGGAAAGACGAAGAGTTTGAGAATGCCTGGGACTCGGCCCGTGCCGAATCAGGTGCAGCCTTTGGTAACGATGGCTTATACCTTGAAAAATATGTTCAGGACCCGCGCCACATTGAAATTCAGGTTGTAGGTGACCAGTTTGGAAAAGTATGTCATCTTTCTGAACGTGACTGCTCTATTCAGCGCCGTCACCAGAAACTGGTTGAAGAATCTCCTTCACCTTTCATGACTGAAAAATTGCGTAAAAAAATGGGCGACGCCGCTATTAAAGGGGCTAAAGCCGTTAAATATGAAGGCGCAGGTACCGTAGAGTTTTTGGTTGATAAAGACCGCAACTTCTATTTTATGGAGATGAACACCCGGATCCAGGTTGAACACCCGGTTACCGAAGAGGTGATCAACTTTGACCTGATCAAAGAGCAAATTAAAGTTGCAGCAGGTATCCCTATCTCAGGCAAAAATTATGAGCCAACAATGCATGCTATTGAGTGTCGTATCAATGCCGAAGATCCGTTTAACGGTTTCCGTCCGTCACCGGGTAAAATAACCAATTTCCACTCGCCAGGCGGTCATGGTGTACGCATCGATACCCACGTATACACAGGCTATGTTATACCGCCAAATTACGATTCGATGATCGCCAAGGTTATCTGCGTGGCCCAAACCCGCGATGAAGCTTTGAGCACTATGGAGCGTGCATTGAGCGAATTTGTAATAGAAGGCGTTAAAACAACCATCCCATTCCATTTAAAATTATTGAAGGATCCAAACTTCCGCGCTGGTAACTTTACCACCAAGTTTATGGATACATTTGAAATATAATTCAAACTATCTTCATAAAATACTACGTACTTAGCAAGATAGCGTTTATACAGCGGTATATATTACAATGAGCGAGAACAAGATCATCAAGGCCATAAAGGATAAAGGAAAAACGTTAGAGGCAGAAATGTCCTTCTTTGATCACCTCGAAGCCTTGAGATGGCATCTCGTAAGGGCTTCAATAGCCATTGTAATATTTACCGCTGTTGTTTTTTATTACTACGACTGGATTTTTGATACCATTATCATGGGGCCCAGTAAGTCAACCTTCTGGACTTACCGGATGCTTTGCAAAATTGGTGCAGCTTTGCACCGCGATGGTTTTTGCATTGACAAAGTAAATATTAAATTAATCAACACCGAAATGGCGGGCCAATTTACCCTCCAAATTAACTCGGCATTAATTATTGGTATTACATTGGGCGTTCCTTACCTGATATGGGAGATATGGCGTTTTATTAAACCCGCATTGCATGACGCCGAGCGCAAAGCTGCTACAGGCTTTGTATTTTATGCCTGTGTGCTTTTCTTTTTAGGGATCACTTTTGGTTACTTTGTGATCACGCCGATGTCTATTAATTTCCTATCGAGTTATACAGTAAGTGCGGTTATCCAAAATTTATTTGATATTGATTCTTATATTTCGTCAGTAGCTACCCTTACCCTTGCTACAGGCGTTGTTTTTCAATTGCCAATCATCGTTTACATATTGGCCAACCTGGGTGTCATGACCCCTAAGTTCATGAAAGAAACCCGTCGTTATGCCATTGTGGTGATCCTGGTTATTGCCGCCGTAGTTACCCCTACACCTGATATGCTTACCATGACGGTGGTTAGTATCCCGCTATTTATGTTGTATGAAGTTAGCATTGTTGTAGCAGGCCTTGTTGAAAAACGTAAGATTAAAAAGGAGCTTGATTTCGAAAAAGGCAACTAACAGTTTTAATATTACTGTTTTTATTGCCCGGGGTTGCAAATAGGTGAAATTCGCATATTTTATACTGGCTTAATCCAATTTTTGAGCAGGCACACACTGGTCGCTTTATAACAAATTATTTACCTTTAAAAAGTAGTAAAACGTTATATTTTTGTTAAATGAAACAGGGACTAAAAATCGCTATCGGTTCGGACCACGCCGGATATGACTATAAACAAATTTTAACAGAGGCTTTATCATCAGTCGAAGTAAAAGACCTCGGCACTTATTCATCCGAATCGGTTGATTACCCTGATTTTGCACATCCGGTAGCCAATGCCGTTGAAAGCGGCGAATGCGACTTGGGAATCCTGATTTGCGGCGCAGCAAATGGTGTAGCCATAACGGCCAACAAACACCAGGGCATCCGTGCAGCCATTTGCTGGAAAGAAGAAATTGCAGTACTGGCCCGCAGCCACAACAACGCCAATATAGTTTGCGTACCTGCCCGCTTTGTTACCCCCGAAGAAGCGAAGGCTATAGTAACTACATTTTTAAATACTGAATTTGAAGGCGGCAGGCATGCTAACCGTGTAGGGAAGATAGCCTGTGCTTAAGCCGGAGATTGGAGGTTAGAGATCAGAGATTAGTCGGGTTTGCTCCGATTAATGGCTATGATCTATTAACCATGATCCATTAACTAACATCGAACTATTAACTAAAAGAATGAATAAATTACCATTATTGCTTATCGCGCTGGCCTCGGCAACGACGGCCTGTGCGCAGCAGAACGCTACGGCAATGAAATATGCCGGGCTGATTACTGCCGACGACGCGAAAAAGCACCTAAGCATCCTGGCTTCGGATGCATTTGAAGGCCGCGAAACAGGTAAGCCCGGCGCCGAAAAAGCCGCTAACTATATCGCCGCCGAGTTTAAAAAATTAGGGCTCCAGGCACCTGTTAACGGCTCATACTTTTTTGATGTGCCACTTACCGAAAATGCTTTGAAAGTAACGGCATTTACTGTTAACGGTAAATCATTTGAGTATGGCACCGACTTCTATTTTGGAGGCGCTTTTCCGGATAAAAGTACATCTGTAAATGACGTTGTTTTTGTTGGTTATGGTACCGAAGCCGAAATAGGCAGCACCGACCTGGCAGGCAAAATTGTGCTTTGGATCAACGAAGATAAGCCCGAAGCAGGAACTACACCCAATACCAGCTACCGCATGAGCAATGCGCGCATGAAAGTTGTAAAAAATTTACAAAGTAAAAACCCTGCTATTATATTAGCAGCAAATCCAGGCATTGCTGCTGTACTGACTCGTTTGGGTAAAAGCGTAGCGAGTCCGCGGTTAACTATTAAAGACGAAGCAGCTAAACCGGCAAATACCAATGCACCTGTAATTAACATCACCGCTGCATTGGCCGACGAATTGGTAAAGCCAACGGGGAAAAGCTATGCCGATCTTAAATCTGCTTCGGTAGCGGCAGTTACTCCGGCTACTGCTATTAAAGACAACGTAGTTATAAACTACGCAACCACTAAAAAAGATGTAAAAGCGGTTGATGTATTAGGCTATATGCAGGGTACCGACCTGAAAGATGAAGTGTTGGTCTTTTCGGCACATTATGACCACATCGGTTTAAACCCCGACGAAAAGGCTAAAGATAAAGTGAACAACGGTGCCGATGATGATGGATCAGGTACTACCGGCGTTCTGGAAATTGCACGTGCTTTCTCTAAAGCTAAAAAAGATGGCCATGGCCCCCGCCGCAGTATCCTGTTTTTAGGTAACGTTGGCGAAGAAAAAGGTTTATTGGGTTCTGAGTATTATTCAGATCATCCTGTATTCCCGCTGGCTAATACCATCACGGATTTAAATATCGATATGATCGGTCGCGTAGGTGAGGAGTACATCGGTAAACCTGATTCCGCGAATTATGTATACCCTATCGGTTCGGCCATGCTGAGCAAGGAACTGCATGAAATTGGAGAGAATGCCAACAATACTTATACAAAACTAAAACTTGATTATAAGTATGACGATCCAAATGATCCTAATAGGTTTTACTACCGCAGCGATCATTACAACTTTGCAAAACACGGCGTACCAATCATATTTTACTTTAATGGCGTACATGCCGATTATCACCAACCAGGCGACGAGGTAAGCAAGATCAACTTCCCGCTACTCGCTAAACGCGCTCAACTGGTATTTTATACCGGCTGGGAGCTTGCTAACCGCGATAAGCGTCCCGTAGTGGATGCAGTTGCAGGCGGAGGGAAATAGTGCGTGGTTGATTGGGAGAGCGGTTCTCTCATTAAAATAAAACACAAAAGGCGCATATGCGCCTTTTGTGTTTTATACATAACTGCCGCAGGTTAGCGTAGCGTAATCCGTGACAGCGAAAACCACTCACTAAATTTAAAACCTTATGACATCTTATCTGTTCAAAAACAACCACTCATATAATCAACTTAATCAACCACTCACCCAAAAAATAAAACAAAAATCCTACTTTCGCATATATGGGAGCAACCGCTGAAGAATTTTTGGTAAAATCGGAGGAGAAGGCTTTTGATGCCGATCACCGTCGCATCATCAACTTCAATATTGACCGGTACAATACGGCGGTATCGCGGGGCCTTTCGCGCGTTATTAATTTAGATAATGCCAAGAAGAAAGGTCATGTGCTTAAATGGAAGGTGATGGAAAACCTCGACAAATTCCTCCCCGAGTTTGAGGCCAATTTTCAGAAACGCGGTGGCAAAGTGATCTGGGCAAATGACGTTGAGGAGGCCCAGCGCGAAATCCTGAACATCATCAAAAAAGCCAATGCCAAAACTGTGGTGAAATCCAAATCGATGGTTACTGAAGAAATTCACCTGAACGAGTTTTTGGAGGGCAATCAAATAGAATCGCTTGAAACCGACCTGGGTGAATATATCGTGCAGTTGTTGGGTCAAAAGCCATATCATATTGTTACCCCGGCTATGCACCTCAGCAAGGAGGATATCGCGAAGCTTTTCCACCAAAAATTTGGCACCCCCATTGATGCCACGCCCGAACAAATTACCCTGAAAGCCCGCGAGCTGCTTCGCGAAAAATATGTACAGGCCGATGTAGGTATCACCGGTGCCAATTTCTTATTAGCCGATACCGGCAGCATCGCCATCAGCGAAAATGAAGGCAACGCGCGTCTTTGTACTACATTCCCTAAAATCCATATTGCTATTGTTGGTATTGAAAAAATCATCCCTTCCATTACCGATCTGGACTTGTTTTGGCCAATGCTATCTACTCATGGCACCGGGCAAAATCTTACCGTTTACAATACTATATTAAGTGGTCCGCGCCGGCCGGATGAAACCGACGGACCTGAGGAAATGTACGTAGTACTGCTGGATAATGGCCGCACCAATCTGCTGGCAAAAAAAGACCAGCGCCAGGGCCTTTACTGCATCCGTTGCGGGGCTTGCCTTAACGGTTGCCCCATTTATAAAAACATTGGAGGCCACACTTATGCCACCACTTACAGTGGCCCGATAGGCTCTATTATTACCCCGCATACCCAGGGGATGGAAAATTTCAAACACTTGAGCTATGCTTCAAGCCTGTGCGGTAAATGTACCGAGGTTTGCCCGGTTAAGATCGACATCCATAAAATGTTGCTCCTTAACCGCCGCGATGCGGTGAATGAAAACCTGGTTACCAATAAAGAACGCTGGGGCTGGGCTATCTGGAAAAAGGGAATGCTTAAACGCAAGCTTACCGATTTTTTTGGCGGCGGCATGAAAAACTTCCTGCTTAAAACCTTCTTTAAACGTACCTGGGGTCATTTACGTGATATGCCTCGCGTAGCTGATAAATCATTTAGCAAGCAATGGCAGGAAATGAACAACACACCCGAAGAATAGTGCTATGCGTAAAATAATCTTAAACGTCGCTGTTAGCCTCGACAGCTATATTGAGGGCCCTAATGGTGAGTACGACTGGTGCTTTGACGACCAGGATTATGGCCTTACCGACTTTTTTAAAGCCTGTGATGCCATCTTCATCGGGCGCAAAAGTTATGAGCTGATCATGCGTACCGATCCAAAAATGTTTGCCGCCATGAAAGTTTATGTATTTTCGGATACACTTCATGATCCGCAAGCTGATAACGTTGAAATACTTAGGTCTGCTGATTTTAAAAGCAGGATCGAAGAAATCAGGAGCCAGGAAGGACGCGATATCTGGTTGTTTGGCGGGGCGGAACTTGTTGAAGCGTTTATCAAAAAAAATCTAATCTCCGAATTATTACTATCAGTACACCCGGTAATTTTAGGTAGTGGAAAACCACTTTTTACAAATATAAAAGAGCGCATTAACCTGATACTGCTTGGTGCCGAGCAATTTTCGAGCGGACTTATTCAACTCAGGTATATCGTCAAACCGTAGTTCAAATCTGTAATTACTTGAAAGCTAAAGTTAAAGGCCTATATGTCTGCTCTGCGCTTAGTTGCCCTATCCTACTTCAATAACCACAAAATCCTTTTGCATCCGCTTCACCTGTTCGGCCATACGTTTAATAAACAGGTAATTTGCCGTACCGCCAATAACCGCGCCTACAACCGGAACCAGGCGTTCGGCAGTGCGGGTACCTAATATCATGAGCATCCTTTCGGCAATGCCTTCCATCATGGTTTTGGTGATAGCCACGCCGGCTTCCACCCTTACTGATGTTGCCACTAACGACATGAAATCGTCGAACCCATTATCATACGTGCCCCGGTAATAATACATAATGCCCATAATAGCTCTAAACTGCTGGGTGATTAAATTGATGAAATCAAATGG